>Ga0256834_1000266_pt1 | contig 38185 bp, 40 predicted proteins | sample 4281140metaG_FD_190536 | JGI IMG/M metagenome (GOLD analysis project Ga0256834, IMG submission 190536) | Hydrothermal vent microbial communities from East Pacific Rise, Pacific Ocean - 4281-140 | ecosystem: Environmental > Aquatic > Marine > Hydrothermal vents | place: Pacific Ocean: East...
CTATTAAATTGTTTTTTGCTCGACTCCTAGTACTTAACCGATGGAAAAACCAGCTTGGCGGAAAGCTAGAATGCATGGTAGTGGGAGCTGCAGCACTAAGGCCTGAAATTGCTCGAATGTTCTCCGCTGCCAACATAAGAATTAGAGAAGGTTATGGAATGACCGAGGCTTCTCCCCTTATCTCACTCAATCGATTCTCACCAGGTCTCAATCGGTTTGGCACAGTGGGCATCCCCATTCCTGCAATGGACTTAAAAATAGAGGATAAGAACGAAAATGAGGAGGGAGAAATACTTATTAAAGGCCCTAATGTAAGTCAAGGGTATTATAAAAGGCCAGATTTAAATAAAGAGGTATTTACCAATGATGGCTGGTTTAAAACAGGCGATGTAGGAAAATTAGTGGATGGAAGGTTTTTGCAAATAACCGATCGTAAAAAAGATATTTTTAAAACTTCAGCAGGTAAGTACATTGCCCCTCAACCTTTAGAAAACCAGTTAAACGCTTCTCCTTATATTATTCAATCTATGGTAGTTGGCTTTGGGAAACCTTATTTAATTGCTCTGGTTGTACCAGATTTTGTACTGCTAGAAGAATGGTGCCAACTCGAAGAAATTCATTGGACATCCCCCACGTATATGGTGCACAATATTAAGGTACGAGAAAAGATAAAAACAGAAATTAGCTCAGTGAATGCAGATCTTCCTAATTATAAACAAATTCGCAATTTTATAATTTGTAATGAAGAGTGGACTGTAGAAAACAAACTACTTACAACCACCTTAAAACCCATTCGAAAAGCTTTAATGGCCTTATTTATAAAGGAAATAGATAAATCGTATGGTTAAAAAATCCGTATTACACCTAGAATAATAGGTGTAATACTTAAACTTAAATCTTGGTATTAATCGTAGAAATCGAATATAGTATTAGATGAATTTTGTATTAACAAAACATCTAATAACTATGGAAGAGACTATATATATAAGCAATCTTAGAAACGATACAGATATTATATCTGACTATATTTCAATGTTAAAGAATAGTCCAAAGTGTAACTTTTCTTCAGTTCATAAAAAAAATCATATTCTTCAAATAAAATTTCAGGGCAGGGTTTGTATAGATTCTGAAATTATTCAGGAATATGGCCTCACCTGTGTAGTAGAAAATGATTTGTTTAGAACCGTATATATAAACGGGCTAAGGGTTATGTGGGAATCTAAGCATAATTAATAACCACCCTCCCATTCAAGGTAAAACTGCTTTAAATACAGCTCCATAAACTGGTGTCGTTGGCTAGCCATTTTTTTGCCAGCATTGGTATTCATTTGATCTTTTAAAAGCAATAGCTTTTCATAAAAGTGATTAATGGTAGGAGCTGTATTTTTTTTGTAGGTTTCTTTATTATTATAAGTAGCAGGCTTTATAGATGGATTGTGCATTACACGATTTTTAAACCCTCCATAATTAAAAGCCCTGGCAATACCAATAGCCCCAATCGCATCTAATCGATCTGCATCTTGCACAACCTGTAATTCAAGCGATTTCTTTTTGTCTTTATTAAACCCTCCTCTAAAAGAAATATTCTCAATTATATCAATTACCTGAACAATAGTAGATTCTTCCACTTTTTGGTTCTCTAAAAACTTACGCGCTAGTGTTGGCCCAATAGTTTCATCTCCTCTGTGAAATTTAGAATCAGCAATATCGTGTAGTAAAGCTCCTAACTGAACCACTAAATTATTTGCCTTTTCTACTTTATTAATAGAAAGGGCAGATTTCCAAACCCTATAAATATGCCACCAATCGTGCCCGCCTTCTGCATCTTTGAGGGTTTCTTTTACAAAGCGTATTGTGTTATCAATAAGGTTGTTTGTATTCATAAAAATGCTAGATTAACTCAATAGTAATAAACTACCCCGAGACAGAGCCATCGGGGATTATAGGAGTTTGCTGCGCAAACAAAATTATTTCCGACCCAAGGATCGGAAAATTAAACCAAAAGGCTATCGCCTTGCGATTAAAAGGTGTATCGTGACTCAGCAAAATAATGGAACATCCGTATTATTTATCATCCGAAGAATAAGGCTCTTACCCTTTGTAAAAATCAAAAGGCATCCTTTTGAGACACCTTTTAGTTTTTATTGCAGATTACTGCCTTTGCAGGAGTAATATTATTATATAGCTATACCAATAAATGATTTAAACGCAATACCCATTAAACCAGTTATTATCATTGTAATTCCTAATCCTTTAAGTCCATCTGGCACATTAGAGTATTTAAGCTTTTCACGAACAGCGGCTAGTGCTACAATTGCAAACATCCAACCAATACCAGAACTAACTCCATATACCGAAGCTTCGGCCAAGGTGTAGTCTCTTTGTACCATAAATAAAGAACCTCCTAAAATGGCACAGTTTACGGCAATTAAAGGAAGAAAAATACCCAATGAGCCATAAAGAGCTGGCGAAAATTTTTCAATAACCATTTCTACAAGTTGTACCATAGCTGCAATTATGGCAATAAACATAATAAACTGCAAAAACTCTAAGTTCATCTCAGCAAACTGAGGCCCAATCCAAGCTAGTGCCCCTTCTTTTAAAATATATTCTTGTACCAACCAATCAACTGGTACAGTTATACCCAATACAAAAACAACAGCAGCTCCAAGACCAATAGCCGTTGAAACCTTTTTTGAAACCGCCAAAAACGAACACATGCCTAAGAAATAGGCAAATACCATGTTGTCTATAAAAATTGATCTTATTCCTAGATTAAATAATTCCATAATCTTTTAATTTTCTACGTAACCGTTTCGTGCTCGTTGCACCCAAATAATTATACCTAATATCATAAAGGCACCAATCGAATCAACCATTAATCCATTGGTTGGGAAGTTCGCTAAGCCAATTTTTTCAAATAATGGAAAATCGAATACCGTACCTGATCCAAATAGTTCTCTAAAAAACGCTACGGCCAATATTACCCAAGCATATCCAAATCCAGAACCGATGCCATCTAGCACCGAATCCCAAGCTTTATTGCCCATAGCAAATGCTTCGAGCCTACCCATTACAATACAGTTTGTAATTATTAAGCCTACAAAAGCTCCTAATACCTTATACATTGGGTAATTATAGGCTTTTAGCACTTCGCTTACCACGGTAACCAACGTTGCAATAACACCTAATTGCACAATAATTCTAATTCTACCTGGTACCAAATTTCGAATTAAAGAAATTATTAAATTCGAAAATACAATTACGAATACCACTGCGATAGACATAATTAAAGTTGGTTCCATTTTAACTGTTACAGCCAATGCCGAACAGATACCCAATACCTGAATGGTTACTGGGTTATCATCATCAAGTGGATCCATTACAAATTTCCTTCTCCTTTTTGAGAAAAGTCCTTCGCTCTGTGCTTTTTCCACGGGTTGTTCTAAAGTTTCAGTACTCATAATAAATTAATTACTGATGTTGATTTTTCTTTATAAATGAATCGTAGCAAGTTAGGTAATCTTTTACCATAGAATTAAGTCCCTTTGCTGTTAATGTAGCACCCGACATACCGTCCACTTCGTGAGGCCCAAATTTGGAAGGGTCTTTTATTTCGCCTTTGAGCATATTTACAGATACCAAATTGCCGTTCTCATCAAAAATAGTTTTGCCTCGATAACGATCTTGAATTTCTTTAGAATCAATTCTAGCACCTAAGCCAGGTGTTTCTTGAACGTGACCAAAAGATACTCCTTTAATGGTATTCAAGTCTTTTTCTAAAGCCACATAACCGTAAATTGCATTCCAAAGCCCTGCTCCATAAAGAGGAAAAATATAAGCTTCAATCTCATCTGGATTTGTTTCGTTTATATATTCGTACACAGGGTACTCACGTTTATCAGCAGGCTTTTTATAGTTTTTAAGAATATTAACATCTTCTGCAACAATAAGATTTCCCTTCTTGTTCTTTTCTATTAAATTACCGTCAATATCAACCACCATCGACTTTATTCGTTTGCTATAAATAGCCAATGCATCATCGCCTTTTTCTAAGGTCATAACAGCCCCTAGAATAGATTGCTTGGTATCTAGCTCAATCGATTTTTTTTGAGCAGGCCCTAACACTTGAGATGTAAATGAAAGGATGCCTCCAATTACCACAGTCATTATGCCTGTGAAAATTAATATATATGTATTAGACCGTTGCACGTTTTAACCTCCTTTTCTTATTAGCTGCAACCACATAATAATCAACAAGTGGTGCAAATACGTTCATAAATAAAATTGCTAGCATTATTCCTTCAGGATATGCCGGGTTAAGTACTCTAATAATAATAGTGAGTACCCCAATCATAAATCCATAAATCCATTTCCCAGTCTCGGTTTGAGATGCCGTAACAGGGTCTGTTGCCATAAATACAGCACCAAACGCTAAACCTCCAATTACCAAGTGGTAGTGCGCAGGCATTAACATATACTCATTAGCTCCAACCAAACCTAATAAAAGAGCCATTGCATAAGCACCCCCAAATACACTTAGTATAATTTTCCAACTACCTACACCTGTCATAATAAGAATGGCAGCACCTATTAGTATCATTAATACAGATGTTTCTCCAATAGCTCCTGGTACAAACCCATAAAATAAATTTGCTAAAGAGTAGTCGGTGGTACTTGCCGCAAAGGTTTGAACTACATTTTGTCCGCTTTCGAGAGTTGATGCCGCTAGAGCTAATGGTGTTGCTCCAGAAAATCCATCAACGGCTACTTGGTCGCCTAAATACACCCAAACCTGATCTCCAGAAATATCAGAAGGGTAAGCAAAGTATAAAAATGCCCTCGCTACTAAAGCCACGTTTAATACATTCATACCAGTGCCCCCAAAGGCTTCTTTTGCCATTACAACAGCAAAAATAGATGCTACTGCTACTTGCCATAATGGAATAGTTGGAGGTAGCACCATTGGAATTAAAATACCTGTTACTAAAAACCCTTCGTTAATTGGGTGTTTACGTATAATAGTAAACGCAAACTCGGTAATAAACAGACCAAATAAATAAGTGATAATAATAATTGGCACTACACGTTGAATGCCTATCCACCATAAATCCCAAGAGGAGGTTGGCTCTAGACCAATGGCTTGGTAATACTGATAACCTACATTATACATGCCAAACAACAAGGCTGGTAACAAAGCAATAATTACCGTCACCATAAATCTTTTAAGGTCAACGGCATCTCTTACTTGAACCCCTTTTAACTTTGTTGTTTCATTCGGCACAAATAATAACGTATCAATCGTTTCGAATAAATGATGATATTTTTCAAGCTTACCGCCCTTTTCAAAAGGGACTTTGGCTTTTTCTACAATGTTTCTTATAAACTTCATATTCAATTCATCTTTTAGCTATATTGAAGCAGGTCAAGGCCTTCTCTCAATATGGATTGTACATCGTGTTTAGAAACATCTATAAACTCACAAAGTGCAAAATCTTCTTCTATCACTTCGTACAAGCCAAGTTCTTCCATCTCATCAAAATCCTCGGCCAAAATAGCTTTTAATAAATGTGTTGGTAGTATGTCCATAGGAACAACTTTTTCAAAAGCTCCTGACTGAACAAATGCACGAGGTTCCCCTTGCATATTTGTATCTAGTACATACTCTTTTTTGCTTCCATTTAAGAAAGATAATAAGCCAAATGCTTTATGAAAACTCAATTTATTTGTAGTAGGAGCAATCCATCCCATAAATTGGTAATAATCTCCTTCTGGCAGTATTGTAAACTGGTTCGTGTAAAAACCTAAGTGTCCTTCCTTACCTATATTCTCTCCTGTAAGCACATTGCCACTTATATAGCGTACATGGTCACTTTTAAGATTACCTTCTGTAAATGTTTTAACATTGGCTCCTGCATAGGTTTTATGATATTGAGGATTACTAACCTCAGATCCTGTTAGAGCAATAATTTTAGTGGCATCAAACTTGCCATCTAAAAATAACTTACCAATTTGAACTACCCCTGCAGGAGCTACTGTCCAAACTACATCGCCTTTAGAAATAGGATCAACATGGTGTATCTGAATTCCCACATTACCAACAGGGTGTTTGCCACTAAATTTATTAATCTGCACCCCATCGGCATTTAAAAACATAGGGTTTACTTCGTCCGCAGAGTTTACATTGATGTGTATATACCCATCAGTAAACTTTTTAAGGACAGAAACGCCTGCTTGAAATGCTTTGTCTTCTCCTTTAAAAGAAATGTTATAATCTGGTGCAAGAGGACTAGAGTCAAAACCACTAATAAAAATAGACTTAGGCGTATCATTGCTATCCGCAACTACTCCATAAGGGCGCATAATAATGTTTGGCCAAACTCCTGCTTTTAGCATTTGTTCTTTCAAATCATCTTTGCTCACCTTTACAAGGTCGCTTGTAGAATAGTTTTGAAACGATTCATATTCTATTTTTTTATCAGCAAGAATAACTATTTCGAGAAGTTTTCTTTTCTCCCCTCTTTTGATATCTACAATTTCTCCACTTACCGGTGCAACATAATTAACCGTTTCGTTCTTTTTATCTACAAGAACTGGCGTACCTGCTTTTACAGAATCTCCTACAGCTACAAGAGCTTTAGGTCGTTGCATTCCAATAAAATCAGTAGGTTTTACGGCATATGTTCGCGAGTGTTGCGAATCAGAAATTTTATTTTCAGCTTTACCGGCTAGGTTGATATCAAATCCTTTCCTTAGCTTAACTGTTTTAGACATACTCTCAATCGAATTAATCTTCTTTGAAGTGCGACAAAAATAATAAATTAAAACTTGAAATAACGACCTAAAACGGTAATGTATTTTAAATATTTAGGTCTTTTTTTAACTCCCTGATTTTAATGTGCTTCAAGAATTTGAGTAAGGTTGAATTTCTCCTGTTTTTCCTTCAAAAAATAATGGAATAGCACTATTTCGTATAATCAAGTACTGTTGGTAGGTATCTGAAAAATTCATACGTTCAGAAATTGTTTGGTCGTAGTTTTTATTGAAACCGATAATAAGCTCACAAATTTCTCTTACTGCATGGTCAACTCCTGCTGCTGCTGTTCTATAGTCAGCAATCTCATTGGCTTTAATAAACTCATCCATCAGCGGGTTTGCCATTCGGCATACCTGAAACCGAAGAGCTACTTCCTTGGCTAATCCTAAATCCAATATATCATCAAAAGAAAAAGCCATTTCGTGTGGGGCAATATTGAACTCCTTTTTAATATGAGTAAGTGCCGACAATTTGTTTCGCACACTTAGATACACTCCAGCAAAATGCTCTCTATTAGCCAGTTTTATAGCAGGTAAATTATTCTCTCCTGTAATTATAAATATTAAGGGAGCCTCTCCATCTTTTAAAAAACCACTGAAACGGAGCATATTAATACCCATGCTAGAAGGTTCTGAAAAAGGGCTTCCAGTATCATTTTGTTTAAAACCACTATTGAACACCCCATCCCAATCGAAAATAAATGCTTTAATTTTTGGCAGGCGCTCTGTAAAAACAGAAAGAGGGGAAATAAATTCCCCTCCTATGCTTTCAAAGCTTTGTTTTATATCGTTGGCATTTGAAAAATCCATTATGGTCTATTTCAAATCTTGAATGTCAATTTGCCCTACCACTTCTTCACCATTTAGTACAATAAGGTTATCAACTCCCCTCTCGTGGAAAATAACAGATGCTGCATGCAGCAGTTCTTCGCCTTGAATAGTTATTGGTGAGTTAAATGATAAATCACTCATTTTTTTACTTACAGCACTTTCTCCATCGGCTTCAACCAATCTACGTAAATCACCATCGGTAAAAGTACCAGCCAATTTGCCATTATTTCCCATTACAGCCACACAACCAAAACCCGAAGCAGTCATTTTAACTAATGCATCAGTTACAGAATCACCCATATTAACCATCGGATTTTTGCCTGATAGCACATCTTTTACTTTAACCGTCATTAATTTGGTGTGTTCTACAAATTGTGAAATACCAACCTCGGTAAAGTGGTTAGAGGTTAATTGCTTCATCACTTTCCAAGGCACAGTACATACATGTACTCCAATATTTATGGCATTTCTAATATGCTCTGGGTAACGAACTGATGAGAACATGATTTTTGAATCATACCCATAAGTCTCCACTGCATCAACACATTGGGCTACTAAATCCAGTGCATCGGTACCCTGATCTTGCAAACGCCCTACCAGTGGACACACGTAGTCAGCACCTGCTTCCATGGCCATATAAGCCTGTTGCAATGTGTAAACTAAGTGTACATTTACTTTAAAGCCTTTGTCTTTAAGCATTTTACATGCTTTAACACCCTCTAAAGAAACAGGTATTTTAAATACTGTTTTGTCAATATCTAAGCCTAATGCTAATTGCCTTTCAGCTTCTGCTAATATTTCTTCGGCAGTGTCGCCCAGTGCTTCAATTTGAAGGATTGGAACAATTTTAGAAAGTTCAACAATTAAACCATCAATATCAGTTACCCCGTGACGGTGCATAAAAGTTGGTGTAGTAGTAAGGCCTTTAATAAAACCTAATCCAAATGCTTCTTTAATTTCTTCTAAGTCAGCTGAATCAAGATATAACTCCATAATGTATGATGGGCTTATGCCCTATTTAATTTTTAAATTCAAGTTCAAGTGTGCAAAGGTACTCTTTTTTAAAAACCAATTCCCAAAAAATATTTCGTAAAAATTTCACCCTTTACAACGCTACCTTTAACGAAAGACAAACATCAGATGTTTAGCTTGGGCTTTGATTTTTAAAATTTGTGTATTACATTTGTATTACAAAGCAAAATGTGTTATGTTAAACGTTAGATTAAATAAAGAACTAAAAAAAAAGCTAGACAATTACAGCATTGAAAACAACTCAACAAAATCATCTGTTGTTAAAGAAGCACTAGCAATGTATTTTACAAAAAAAGAGATTCAACAGTCTCCCTTTGAATTGGGCTCAGATTTATTTGGTGCAGCGGCAAGTGGCAATGCTAATGCTTCCACTACTTATAAAAAGAAGCTAAAAGAAAAACTAAATGAGAAGCACGCTCATTGATGCCGGCCCTCTCATCGCACTTTTCGACAGTAGTGATCAATACCATTTAAAAGCAGTACGATTTATTAAGGAATTTGAAGGGAGACTTTGCAGTACATGGCCTGTAATGACTGAAGTGTGCCATATGCTTGATTATAACACTAAGGCTCAATTAAACTTTCTGCTCTGGGTAGAACGAGGGGCAATTAAACTAATAGAATTAGATACTAATCATTTGTCGAGAATAATTGAGTTGACAAGAAAATTTAGTGACGTACCTATGGATTTAGCTGATGCCTCACTAATGGTAGCAGCTGAGAAACTAAACTGTATGGAGATAGCTAGCATTGACTCCGACTTTTACATTTACAGAACCATTAGAAATAAATATTTGACGAATGTTTTTTTGTAGATTAGTAACTGTTTAACCACGGCCTGACTATCGTCTGGCCTTTACTAATTTTTTACTTCCACCACCATTTCAATTTCAACAGGAATATTAAAGGGCAACACATTGGTGCCCACTGCAGCTCTTACATGTTTTCCTCTATCACCGAAAACTTCTACCATTAAATCAGAGCAACCGTTCATAACCTTAGGTTGGTCATAAAAATCATCAACTGAGCTAACCAAACCAAAAACACGAACTATTTGTTTTACATTATTCAAATCGCCTACCGCATCTTTTAATGTGGCAAGCAAACAAATTCCTGCTTGGCGTGCGGCAGCATAACCTTGTTCTACAGTAAGTTCATCTCCTAATTGACCTTTAGGTATGCCCTCAAAATTACAAGGTCCATGGCCGGATAAAAATATTAAATCCCCTGTTCTAACCCATTTTACATAATTGGCTACAGGCTTGCTTGGTGTAGGAAGGTCAATACCTAGCTTTTTAAGTTGATCCTCTGGATTTGTGTTTTCTTGGGCTTGAATAAAAAGGGTACTTGCAAATAAAATTGTTAGGGTTAAGGATATTGTGCGCATAAAAAAGCTTTAGTTGAGAAACTAAAGCTAGTAATTATTATGTCATATCGCAACGATGTGAAGATGATATCTTAACTGATTTGTCAAACGGCTAAGATGCCATGCCTATGGCATGTCTTGTAAAGTGAAAAAATATTTTAACCTCTATATTTCACCTCAACAGCGTGTAGCTCCAAAATTGGTTTCATAAACTCTTCAATATCATATACGCATAACTGGCTTGCTGCATCACATAATGCCTTAGCTGGTTCTGGATGAGTTTCTACAAACATTCCATCTATTCCAGCAGCAACCCCTGCACGTGCTAAACCTGGCAAAAACTCTCTATTTCCACCTGAAGGGTCTGCACTAGGGATTCCATATCTACGTACCGAGTGGGTTACATCAAACACGGTTGGATAGCCCAATTGGTTCATATGGTAAAATGCACGAGGATCAACCACTAAATCGTTATAACCAAATGCATAACCACGCTCTGTTAATATGATTTGGGAATTACCTTCTGATTCTACTTTAGCTGCTGGTAATTTCATATTATCAGGAGCTAAAAACTGGGCATGCTTTAGGTTTATAACCTTGCCTGTTTTAGCAGCTTCGGTTACCAAACCTGTTTGCATAACTAAGTATGCTGGTATTTGAATTACATCTAGCACTTCAGCAGCAGCTTTCATTTGATCTGGGTAATGCACATCTGATAAGATTGGAAATCCAAAATCATTTTTAATTCGTTGAAGCAATTTTAATCCTTCATCTAACCCTGGCCCTTGGTAATTATCAACCGTACTACGGTTATCTTTTGTAAACGAAGATTTATAAATGATAGGAAGATTTAATCGCTCTCCCACTTCTTTCAGCATTTCTGCTGTTTTCATCATGGTCATTTCGTCCTCAATAACACAGGGACCTGAGATTAAGAATAACTCATCTCCACCACATTCGATACCACCAACTTTTACTATTTTTTTCATATTAATATTAGATGCAAGACTTTAGATACAAGACACAAGACCAAACAAGAACTATCTAACGTCTTATGTCTAGCAATCTTATGTCTTCATTACATTCTTTTAAACCAAATTTTAATTCTTTCTCTATCAAGCACTTCACTCCAATTATCGCCAAAGGCGTGCCGCCACATATGCTCCAATTTAATCGAAATCTCCACCATTTCATCAATGGTTTCATCACTCCAATCAGCCGATTGATTTGCTGGAATTTCTATATTATGTTTAGCTACTATGGTTTTGAATTCCTTTACATAGTCTCCATATACATCTTCCAGTACATTAAAAGCAATGCAATTAGCAATACCATGGTGGATATGCAATATTTTAGACAGCCCATACGAAAGTGCGTGGCAAACCCCCACTTCTGAATAGGTAAGGCTAAGCCCGCCCATATAGGAAGCCACCATCATCAATTCATCCGATTCGGGGTCGCTTCTGTCAAGTTCTAAAAATACCTTGCGGCACATAGCTAGAGACTTCTCTCCAAAGGCCTCACTAAACGTATTTTTATATTGGCCAGAGCTAGATTCTACACAGTGGATGTAATTATCCATGCCAGTATAAAACCATTGGTTGTCTGGTACAGAAGCAATTAAATCAGGATCGAGTACAATCTGATTCAGTACTGTCCAGTCACATTTAAGCCCCAGCTTTTTCTCTGGACCGGTAAGTACGGCTGTCATAGAAACCTCTGCCCCTGTTCCGGAAATGGTGGGTACGCCACAAGCGAAAATACCAGGCTTTTTAATTAAATTAAGACCTTGGTATAAGGCAGATGAGCCTTCGTTTGTAAACATTAATGAAATAGCTTTTGCCACATCAAGTACACTCCCACCACCAATACCAACTACACCAGAAGGCAAGCCTTTTTCTTCAAGGTATTTATCACGCAACGAATTAATTAATTCGGTGGTGGGTTCTTCTGCAACACTTATGTACTCCAAAGCATCACCCTCTTTCAAAGGTAAACGACCTATAAAAGGTTCGTTTTCTTTGAAGTACTCATCCACAAAAAAGATTAGGTATTTAGCTCCATCGTTACGATGAGGTTCAAGTATCTCTCCTAGTTTATCAAAGCTTCCTCTGCCGTAAGCAGCTTTTTCTACACTTTTAAAATTTCTAAACATAACTGTAGGCTTTGCCTAAATTTACAATGATCAATTTTTAATTAACAACCTCACTCCCAATTTAACTGTCATTCTGAGCATAGCGAAGAATCTTTCCTCTTTAATTGGAGTTCCGTTACCTATCCTATGGGAGATCCTTCAGTTGTTCCTCCCTCAGGATGACGCTGTTAATTTGTTTTTTTGTTAGAAGCCAATACTTCTTCCGTAATTCTTTTCAAATCAGTACCTAATTTCACCAGCTCATCTTGGCTCCAAGTAGCACGAATGCCAAAGGAGATTAACCGACCCACGACCTCCTGCGATTTAGGCAATGCAAGGTTAGCATAATCCTGAGGAGCTCCTAAGCTATGAATAGCCAAAGGTGCAGCCGAACGAAGTTCTTTTAAATGATCCCACTGATTAATAAAATGATACATATTGGTGTACCAGTAATTAGCACCACCAATTCCTTCTTCGGCTAACCGAGCTACCACTTTTTGTGCTAACTCTGCGGTTGGCATAAAGAAATTAAGGAAGGTAGCTGAATCGCCTGCTTCGTCATCCATTTTTCTAAAAGTAACTCCATCAACTGTACGAAGTTGGTCTTTCAACTGCTTCTTGTGCTTTTTATTTAGGGTAATAATTTTACCCAACCTGCGTGCCTGCGCTAAGCCAACGGCAGCATGCAATTCGCTTATTCTAAAATTAAACCCTAAAAAAGGGTGCTGCTCCATACCACGGTTATCACCAATATGGCTATGCCCGTGGTCTGAAAATGTATCTGCTTTTGTGTAAGTATCTTTATCGTTGGTTATAAATAAACCGCCTTCACCAGCCGTTGTTATTTTAAAAAAATCAAATGAGAAAGCACCTGCAGTTCCAAAAAGACCAACAGACTTTCCTTTATAAAAAGCACCTAAGGCTTGTCCTGCATCCTCCACCAATTTAATTCCTTTGTCATTACACAATTTAGTAATACCATCCATATCGGCAGCTGCACCACACATATGCACAAGCAAAACGGCCTTGGTTTTATCCGTAATTACATCTGCTATTCCTTCTGCACTTAGGCAAAGTGTTTCATCAATTTCGGCAAAAACAGGTAAGGCTCCAGCATAAAGCACAGCTTCTATGGTTGCTAAAAATGTAAATGGAGGAACAATAACCTCATCTCCGTGCCCAATTCCTGAAGCTGCTAGTGCGCAAGCAACAGCTGCAGAACCGCTTGAAACTGCATGTGCATAGTTGGCTCTGGTAAATTTAGCTACTTCTGCTTCCAGTTCTTTGGCTTTCCAATGACCTTGTCGCAATTCATCGTGGTTATAACGAAATAAACAAGTGGTGTCTAAGACTTCGTTTACTTCTTTTCGTTCTTCTTCTCCAAAAAATTCGGTTCCTGGCATGTTTTTAGATATTAGATTGTTAGATGCTAGACTACTAGATTTAAGATTAATCCCCCCTTTGCACTATATGCTTCGGTGAATGAATAATGTGCAAAGATAAGTGATAATTGGAAAGGAACAGGATGGATTCCCAAACCAAATTTTTCCCGACACTATCTGTCAAATAATTAAGTGCTTTGACAATAAGGGTTTAAAGTGTCAAAAGTTAATAACCTGAAATCCACAAGTTTTTTTAAAAACATTGAAACACAAGTACCTATTCACCCAATGGTAGCTAAATAACTATAACCGCTAAGGCCGCTAAGAAATACACTAAGTTCACAAAGTAATAAATCACCCATTGTGTTCTTTGCGTTAAATTTTTATTAAGCTGATAAGTATGTGACTATTACCTACATTGGGGCTACATAATGGTAGCAAGTCGCTGGTTTCAGAACAAGCCTTAGAGGGTTTTTGATTCAAGATTACACAACAAAAACAGAATATTTTCTGTTTTTGTTGTGTACAATAGAAAATTTTCTATTAAATTTGTGCGTTTAAACATTGTTTGTGATTATTTAGCAAGTTTCATAAACTAAAATATCTTTAAATAGCTGATACACAAGCTATTTTCGTTGTTCCGGCAATTCCTCCACCAAAGGCTTTGCTTTATTTTTTAAGATTCCCGGAACATCTGTACTTTCTAGCCAAACCATTTTATACATTACCATATTGAAGGACATTCAATATGAAAAAATAAGTTAGTGGTTTAAATTTTTTTTATATGCTTATTCAACAAGAAGAAAAACAATTAACAGAGGTTATCGAAATGGTTAGCGCTTTGGCAAGGTTTGATTTTTCGCAGCAACTAGAAACAGGCCTGACAGACGACCCTGTGGATTTACTAGCCCAAAGCTTAAATACATTAAGTACTAGACTAAAGGAAAATTCTATTAAAAATATGGAAGCAAATAACAAAAAGGAAGAATTACATAGGGAAAATAGTGCAGCATTCGATTATAAGTATGCATTAGACCAATCTGCTATTGTTGTTATTACCGATACTAAAGGCACCATTGAGTATGTAAACGAAATGTTTTGTAATATTTCTAAATACCAGGCGAGTGATCTTATTGGGCAAAACCAAAAAATTGTTAGCTCAGGTCACCACCCAAAAGTCTTTTGGAAAGAAATGTGGGCAACAATTGGCAAAGGAAATATTTGGAAGAATGAAGTAAAAAACAAAGCAAAAGATGGCACTTATTATTGGGTAGATACCACCATTGTTCCGTTTGTTAATGAGAAGGGCAAGCCGATACAATATATGGCCATACGGCACGATATTACGGATAAAAAGCAAAGGGAAGCAGAACTTATTAAGGCTTTAAAAGAGGTTTCGGATTATAAATATGCATTAGACCAATCTGCCATTGTTGCCATAACCGATACCAACGGTGATATAGAATATGCAAACGAAATGTTTTGTAAAATTTCTAAATACTCAAAAGAAGAGTTGCTGGGTAAAAACCAGCGCATTGTTAACTCAGGCTATCACTCACAAGCCTTTTGGAAAGAAATGTGGGATACCATTGGTAAAGGGAAGGTTTGGAGGAGTGAAGTTAAGAATAAGGAAAGAGATGGTTCGTATCATTGGTTGGATACTACCATTGTGCCTTTTGTTAATGCAAAGGGAAAACCGGAACGGTATATGGCCATACGCCACGATATTACCGATAAAAAACAACGGCAAGTCGAATTAAAGCATTATCGAAAAAAGTTAGAAAAGACCAACGAGAACCTTGAAAAATTTGCCTATACAGCAGCCCATGATATGAAATCTCCCCTAAACTCTGCGATGGGGCTAATTGATATTATAGAAATGGAATTGAAAGGAAACGAAAACCAGGAAGTTATGACATACCTTGACCTGCTTAAAGATACCTTTAATAATACAAGGCAACTTGTTAGTGGCATACTGGAATACTCGAAAACTGGGTTTTCTGATATAGAAATGGAAGATGTTGACCTTAACATGCTATTAAAAAAAATTAAAAACCCATACACTGCAAACAAACAAAACTTGCCTGTTGGCAAACCAATTAAAATAAAAGTTGCCCGTAAAATGCCTGTGGTAAGGCATTATGAAACTGCATTATCGCAAATTATTGATAATTTAATAAACAATGCAGTAAAGTATAACGATAAAGAAATATGCGAGATTGATGTAAAATATGCTGATAAAGGCAATTATTATGAAATTTCGGTCGCTGATAATGGCTCCGGGATAGCCGAAGATAATAAGGAAAGGATTTTTGATTTGTTTGAAAACCTTAAAACCAAAAAAAAGGGTAGTTCAGGTATTGGTTTGGCAACGGTTAAAAAATTAGTAAATGAAACCAATGGAGAAATTTGGGTTGAGGTTTCTGAGAAAAAGGGAGCAAAGTTTGTGTTTACAATCTGCAAATAATAGCAAGGGTTTGTCTATAAACCTGAGTTCGGTGTCTTTAAGAAAACTCAACCAACCTGCGTCATTTCTGTGCATTCGTTGTTTTATAATCATTCCATCTTCTAACATATTCACCAAATAAGTATGGATACACAATCCAATATTTAAAGGGCTTTATTAGCCATATATAATATTTTCCATACTTATTTCTATGTTTTACATAAGATGCCATTTGGATTACATAACAATTTTCATTTTGCTGTTTCCAAGAATAGTGCATCAAGGTATGTTCCGTTGCATTTGAAATTTCGTTAATCGTTTCATTTTCCATTGAATAAACGGTTTGGAAATCGAAATAATTATCTGTTCGTAAATCAATATCAAGTTCGGGCGAATGTAAAAGTTTTTCTTTTTCATTCATTCGTTCAGCCAAACTTTTTTCGTTGCAGTTAGGTATTGGAATATTATTTACATTTTTATCTAATCCGAAAATTTTACCAATTATGGCTCTAAAAGAAAATAATATACCCGTAAGAGATAAATTAAAAACAGTTTTCAACGTTGGTTCAACAGCATATTTTCGAAACTTGTACAAACTGTCATTTTCAGATACTTTAAAACATATAGGATATTCCCAAACGTCAAGAAGTTCAAAATCAGATGCTAAATTTTGAATAATCCACTTATCTTTTAGATGTCTTTCATTTGGTACTTTATACCTTGCCATTATTCAACTGATTATTTCTTTGAATAAACATATATATAGCATGAGGCAACATAAGAAAAGTCATTCCTGAAAAAGGTATCATATAAGCACCAATTAGGACAACTATTAAATATGCCAAAATAAATTTTTTCGGAACTACTTTATTATTCTTTTCAATAAAATCTACCAGAATTCCAATGGGAATTATTAAAACACCAAAATACACAAACCAAAAAGAAGCAAAGTTTTCATAATTCATAGTTCCGTTTAGCAATGGGAACTCGAAAAGACCTTCACTAATTTTAAAAAAATAAGTTTTAGAAAATTCTAAAAATTGTTTTCCAAAAGCAAATGGTGATACACCTAACAAAAAATGTGCAACTCCTGTGTATATTAATACTTTCCCATTGATTAATTTCATAATTTGATTGTTCTATTTGAAATGCAAAAATACTTGATCTCTCAAAGTTATTTTTTGACCTATATCAAATTACGTTTTGGGATGCTCTTATTCTGCTTAAAGTTTCCTGTGTTATTCCCAAAAAAGATGCAATATCTCCCAATGGTACTTTTAGTTCAATTTGTGGGTATTGCTTTACTAAACTATTATAACGTTGCTTAACAGTTTTAAATTGAAGCGAAACAATTCTATGTCTAAACTGAACGATTACTTTTGATAAAATAACACGAAACAAATGTTCAAAATCGTGATAATTTTCACAGAGGAACTCCACATTATTTTTTTCAGTTTCAAGAATTACACAATTCTCCATAGTTTCAATAAAATGAAGACTTGGTTCATTTGTTAGATAGCTTGTACTTGACGTAATAAATTCATTTTCAAATGTAAACCAATCAATAATTTTTTTGTCATTATTGATATAATATGCTTTTACAGAACCTTTTATTATGTAGAACAATTTATGATTATATTGTCCTTTCTTTACTAAAAGTTTTCCTTTTTTATAGTCAACAACCCTGCTTTTAGTTTCCCAATTCTTAATTGTTGAGTTTTTAAGACTGCAATAATTCAATGTTATTTTCTTTGCTATTTCAGTCAATTTTCAGTCTGTTTTTAATACTGACTAACGTCAAGTTTTGTTGCTGATTGTCAGCATATTACGGATTTTGCTAATTGTTTTTTTACCTGTTCCATAAGCCAGGTAGGGGTTGAGGTGGCGCCACAAATTCCTACCTTATCATCAGGGCTAAACCAGGCCAAATCCAGCTCTGTTTCGTTTTCTATAAAATAGCTACGCGCATTATTGGCTTTGCATACCTGATAAAGTGCCTTGCCGTTAGAGCTTTTCTTGCCACTTACAAAAATGATAACATCGTGGTTTTGGGCAAATATTTCCAGGTGTGGGTCGCGGTTAGAAACCTGCCTACAAATACTATCATTAATATTAAACTCACCCTCCATTTCAGGGGCAGTTTCAGCAATTTTTGATTTTATCTTACCCACCAACTCTCCAAAACCTTTGGTGCTTTTTGTAGTTTGACTAAACAAGGTTATCGGCTTTGAAAAATCTACTTGATTCAAATCTTCATCATTCATAACCACAATGGCCTCATTTGAAGTTTGGCCTGTAAGACCTACTACCTCGGCATGGCCTTGTTTGCCGTAAATAACCGTTTGGCCTTCTTCTTTCTTTACCTTTTTATGTGCATTGCGAACACGGTTTTGAAGTTTTAACACCACAGGGCAAGAAGCATCTATCAATTCAATATTATTTTTTAGGGCAAGTTGATAGGTTTCTGGAGGCTCACCGTGTGCTCTAATTAATACTTTACAATCTCTCAACTCCGCCAGTTCATCATGATTAATTACTTTTAATCCTTTTGCTGCAAGGCGTTCCACTTCCATTCCATTATGCACAATATCGCCCAGGCAATAAAGGCTGCCCGTTTCATCAAGCTCATCTTCTGCCATTTGAATGGCAAATTCCACCCCAAAACAATACCCCGACTTATGGTCTATATCTATGGTCATGGTAGTGCAGCTATTTTGGCTTCGGCCAAATCTATAATTTTAGTTACCTGCTCATCAAAACTCATATTCGAATTATCAATCTCAATGGCATCATCTACTTTAATCAACGGACTTTCTTTTCGGCTAGAGTCTTGTTCATCTCTATCCATTACATTTTTAAGAATTTCATCAAATGTAATGTTCTCTCCTTTTTCTGCCAATTCTTTTTGTCTTCTTTCAGCCCTCACTTTAGCTGAAGCAGTCATAAATATTTTTAATTCAGCCTTAGGAAAAACTACCGAACCAATATCTCTTCCATCCATTACAATGCCTTTGTTTTCTCCAAGCTTACGCTGTTGTTCTACCATGGCTGCTCTTACAGCCTTAATAGCACTCACCCTACTCACATTAGAAGAAATTTCCATAGTCCGAATTCTATCTTCTACATTTTCCCCATTTAAAAATGTAAGAGGCAACCCTTCTTTGTCTTTTCTAAACTCAATCTCAATTTCATCAAGAGCCTTTTTTATTCGATCCGCATTTTCTAATGCAATTTTATTTGTTAAAAAATAGAGCGTTGTGGCTCTATACATAGCGCCAGAATCTAAGTAAATATAACCTAAGTGCTTAGCTACTATTTTAGCAGTAGAACTTTTACCTGTGGCCGAATGGCCATCAATTGCTATTATTATATCACTCATTTAGTTAGTCGCAGTCTTTTACAGGGCAGGGAATTGGCTTACCCGGCTGTATTTTTTTATACTTTGTTGATTTAGTTTTATGGTTCGAGGCACAATTATTAAACAGTAAACATCCTGTTAAAATCATAGCATAAATCGATATTTTTTTAACCTTTGTACCCACGAGTTGCAAATATACAAGTAATACATAAGTAGAAATGAAGGTTCAGGGACAAATAGTAGATATAAAAAAGAAAAGGGTTTTTCCCGGAGAAGTTACAGTTGAGGAAGGAAAAATAAAGAAAATTATAAAACTTGATTCTGCGTCAAATCAATTTATTATGCCTGGCTTTGTAGATGCCCACATTCATATTGAGAGTTCTCTTTTGGTACCTGCCGAGTTTGCTCGAATGGCGGTAGTTCATGGCACGGTTTCTACCGTTTCTGATCCTCACGAAATTGGAAATGTACTCGGCACCAAAGGTGTGATGTATATGATTGAGAATGGCGAAAAGGTACCTTTTAAATTTAATTTTGGGGCTCCTAGCTGTGTGCCGGCTACTACTTTTGAAACGGCAGGGGCAGAAATTGATACAAATGAAGTGGATGCGTTACTTTCGGATAGCAGGGTAAAGTATCTGGCAGAAATGATGAATTGGCCTGGTGTACTATTTAATGATAAAGTGGTACACGCAAAAATTAAAGCTGCTCAAAAATATGGTAAACCTGTAGATGGCCATGCCCCCGGTTTAATGGGCGAGCAAGCTGAGCAGTATGTAAAAGCCGGCATGAGCACCGACCATGAGTGTTTTACTGCAGAAGAGGCACTGGGTAAACTCGAGCTTGGCATGAAAGTGCAAATTAGAGAAGGCAGTGCGGCTCGCAATTTTGATACTTTACACCCTTTGCTAGAAGACTGGAGTCATTTAATGATGTTTTGTTCGGATGATAAGCACCCTGACAATTTAGAAACAGGACATATCAATGAATTAGCTGCAAGAGCAGTTGGTAAAGGAATTAATGTTTTTAAAGTGCTGCAAGCTGCTTGCATAAACCCTGTGGAGCATTATAAATTAGAAGTTGGCCTGTTAAAAGAAGGAGACTCTGCTGATTTTATTATTGTAAATAATTTAGAAGAGTTTATTCTGTCTGCTACCTATATTAACGGAGAGTTAGTTGCTGAAAATGGCAGAACTTTAATACAGCGACAGCCTACTGAAACTATAAACCAATTTGATACTGAGCTTAAATCAGCCGGTGATTTTGAGTTAAAGGCTAAAGGAAAATTCATAAATGTAATTGAAGCTTTTGATGGCCAGTTAATTACCAAAAAAGTGGAGTTGCCAACGACTATTGAAAATGAAAAAGCTATCTCTAACACAGAAACTGATGTGCTTAAAATGGCGGTTATCAATCGGTATTCAAATGCTAAACCGGCAGTAGCTTTTATTAAAAACTTTGGATTAAAAGAAGGTGCTATAGCCTCCTCTGTAGGGCATGATTCGCATAATATAACGGTGGTGGGCGTAGATGATGCCTCCATTGCAAAAGCTGTAAACTTAGTTATCAATGCCAAAGGAGGGCTTTCTGCTGTTTCTTCCTCCGAAGAAATTATATTACCCTTGCCGGTTGCCGGCTTAATGTCGGATAAAGATGGCTATCAGGTATCTAAAGATTATACTGCTATTGACCTGCTATCAAAAAAAATGGGGGCTACCCTCAAAGCTCCTTTTATGACACTATCGTTTATGGCATTACTGGTTATACCTTCTATTAAACTGAGCGACCTAGGGTTGTTTAATGGAGATACCTTTGAGTTTATGAATTTGTTTGCCGATTAAGATTGTTAGATCATAAGACAAAGGGTTTTAGGCAATTTTAAATTTTGTCTAATTCTAATATTAATATTAACACTTTAAGGAAAATTTGAAAATATCTCTATTTAGCACAATAATTTTGATAAAAAATTAGTCGTTTGTCTATTTGATTTCATAAATTTAAGGAACCAAAAGTATCAATATTATGGGAAGACGACCTGAAGGCAAAGCGGAAAAATTATTTAAAAAGTTTGGTAAAAATGTCGATTCTGTTATTTCTGAAGTTAAAGAATCAGAAAAATTGGCAAAGTTAAATATCGACCAACGAGTTGCTGAGTTGAATAAAAACAGAGAGTCTTTGGGAAACCATTTTAGTAATGTATCGCATAATGCTAAGTCGCAGTGGCAAGAAGCAAAACCTAATTTTGAGCGCGCAGGGCAAGAGTTTAAAAAGGCTTTGAATATTTTTTTTACAAATAGGGCTTATCAGTAAAACCCTATCTGTTTTTCTCCAGTTGTTCTACCAACACCCTAAAATCTTTAGGGTAAGGAGCTTCAAAATTATAAACATCCCCGTTGAGCCCACTTAAACTCAATTTATATGCGTGTAATGCAAACCGCTGAATTAGTGGGTTTTCCACTGAATCTTTTTTAAGGTTATACTTTTTCTTGATTTCAGAAAGGTAAAATGGCCTGCCTCCATAAAACTCATCGCCCACAATAGGAGCGTTTAGTTCTGCTAAGTGAACCCGTATTTGGTGCATTCTGCCCGTAACAGGGCAGCACTCCACCAAACTATATCTATTATAAATACCTAAGCTGGTAAAAGCCGTTTCCGATTCTTTCCCCTTGTTCTTGTTCACAACCACTTTGCCCTTACCCGTAGTTAAAAGAGCGGCATTAACTACTTCGTTTTTAAACTCATGGCTCCCTTCAACCACTGCATGATATACTTTATCAACCTTTCGTTTTTCAAATTGAACTGCAGCGTGCTTATAAGCTTCGGGGTGTTTGGCAATTAGTAGTACTCCACTGGTATCTTTATCCAACCGATGGCACATTTGGGCTTCTGCCCAATAGGCCTTAGCTAATTTGTTTACATTAAATCGAGATGCTCGATCGTCTAAAGAAGCTATGAAAGGAGGTTTATTGATAACGATAAAGTCATCGTCTTCAAATAATATCCAATTCTTCAGTTTTAGTTCTTTGCTCATCAAGAGGAGGTTTATCTTTCTGCAAAGAAAAGCTAAAAACTGAACCTTTACCAATTTTGCTTTTAACCGTTATGATTGAATTGTGAATTCCCAATAAATGTTTCACAATGGCTAAACCTAAACCATTACTAGCTCTGTTTTTAATTTTCGTTCTACTTTTATCAACACGATAAAAACGCTTAAAAATTTGGGAGACATCTTCTTTAGGAATACCTATACCTGTATCTGCAATCTGCACTTCCACGCTTTCAGTATTTTCTATAATCTTAATCCTAATTTTTCCACCAGCATTATTATACTTAATGGCGTTAGAAACTAAGTTTTGAATTACCTGCCGAATTCGTAGGTAATCGGCATAAACGATGGAAACAGGAGGTTTTTTGCTTCTTTTAATTGAAATTTCGGCTTTAGTTGCTTGTTGCTCAAAATCATCTATTACCCCATCTACCAATTTCACCAAATCGAAATGATCGTTCATTAAAACTACACTACCAGTTTCTATTTGAGAAAGTTCTAATAAGTCTTTTACGAGTTTATCTAAATAATCGAGGCTATTGGCAGATTTCTTTAGGAATTTATAGCGAACTTCTTCATCATCAACAGCTCCATCGAGTAGGGTGAGCACATATCCTTGTGCAGCAAAAATGGGCGTTTTAAGCTCATGGGATATATCGGCTATAAACTGGCTTCTGAAATCTGCCCGCTCGTGCAGTTTTGCTATTTCTTTTTCTTTACGCTTTTGCAATATTCGTAAATCTCTAAAAATACGATTAGATATGGCTAAATTAAAAGTTGCCTCTGGTAATTCTTTTGTTTTAATACCTCTTAAATAATACGATATTGTATCTCTCAACTTCGAAGAATCTCTAAGTATTACATACTCTATAGCCAACCAAACTACTAATCCATTAACAATAAATGAAGCTCCAGCAACAGTTATCAATAGTTTTTGAGAAAGACCAGCAGAGTACAGTAAAAACGTAAGTATAAGAGAGGTAATTAAAGCAATTACAAAAGTAAGCAGGTATCTATTCATTTATTTCGAACTTATAGCCCACGCCTTTTATTGTGCTAATAAAATTGTCTCCTATTTTCTCCCTGATTTTTCTAATATGCACGTCCACTGTTCTGGCTAATACATACACATCAGAACCCCATATATTTTTGAGCAGTGTATCCCTATTAAACACTTCATCTGGTTTTTTTGCAAGAAAATACAGAAGCTCAAATTCCTTTCTTGGCAAGATTATTTTTTTTCCATTCAACTTAACCGAATAACTAATTCTATTGATGATTAGATTGCCCATTTCTAATACCCCTGTTAACTCTTCCTTTTTCTCCGAACGCTTAAAATAAGAGTTAACTCTGCTCAAAAGTGCCCTTGGCTTTATAGGTTTAGATATAAAATCATCAGCACCAGAATCAAAGGCTGCAACCTCTGAGTACTCTTCAACCCTTGCCGTTAAAAATATGATATGTGCTTTTGAAAGTTCTGGTTCTTGGCGCATCAAACGACAAGCTTCTACCCCATCCATTCGAGGCATCATAATGTCTAATATTATGAGTTCTGGCAATTTTTGCTTTGCTACTTCCAATGCTTCAATGCCATCTTCTGCTTTATATACTTTATAGCCTTCCTTCGAAAGATTATAGGATAACAAATCCAGGATATCTTCGTCATCGTCAACTATAAGAATTTTATGTGCAATATTAGGCATATTCAATTTTTTACAAAAATACTAAGGAGCTATTAACCTATCGGAATCATCGTATTACCATAATGTTATCAATTTGGGTAGCGAGTTTTCCAATGGGCTATAAATTTACTTAAATCACTATTAAACTCTTCTTTTAATTGCACATCAAGTTCATTTTGCCGCTCTCGGTAGTTTAAAAATGATATAAATCCAGCATTATTCATCTCTAACCCATTAAATAATCTTTTGAACCTCTCAGTATTATTAAAATTAACGGTGTCAATATTTTGTTTAAATGAAGCCATAAAAGCGACCTTGTACTCTTCTTTTTCCTCCAATGAATAAGCTTCAATGGTTTGATAAATACTATCTAATAGATTGGCGCTGTGCACCATAAATTTTGTGAATTTTTCGCTGTCTGATAATATAATCGCATAATCTTTCGCCTCCTGAGAACGATTGCCATATTTAAACTCCAAAAACTTAAAAGCTCCTTTACGACCAATAAAGGATGCTAAATTCTCATTAAAGGTCATGCTATCAGGTACAAACACGGTACCGTGTGTAAGCTCATGAATTAATGTATTGCTCATACTACCAACAGAACCCTCCAGCATATTCGAAAGTACAGGGTCTTTAAACCAACCTAGTGTTGACCAGCCACTTACTGGTGACATTTCTACATCAAAACCTTCTTCCTTTAATTGTGTTGCTAGTTGTGTTGCCTTATCAACATCGAAATAGCCTTTATATGTAAAACTACCTATAATTGGGAATGACCATTCTTTAGGTTCAAATTTATACGGAGCACATGCAGTTACTACCCAAAGTATTTCCTTGCCGTGCTGATCGAAATAAGTAGTGTAGTTTTTTGTGGGAGTTAAGCCTAAAGAGTCGAAAGCAAAATTTCTGATTTCATTCACTACTAAAAGTCGCTGCTTTACGCTATCGGCAACAGTGGGGTTGTTAAGCACTTCTTCAATGGGGTGGGCATTCCGCAGCACATGAAATTGACCTTTTCCTTGTGCTATGCCATATCCAATTAATTCGTGAAAATAAATAATGAGAACACCTATAATAATAAGAACTACCCAGCCGATTTTTTTCATCATTCCAATTCAATTCCCATTTCACGCAAAGATTACAAGGTTCCGCAAAGGGCGCAAAGAATTATAGATTATTCACTATCCTATGGATACTATTTTTCAATAACTTCCTAACCTGAGTCCTTATCCCGAACTCAGATTTGTAAATAAAGGGCATTGAATATTGCTGTTCTACATCAAAACCCATTTGCTTCAAATCAAATGCAAGAGCATTTTCGTATGCAGATTCTACCTTTTTTTCAAAGATCGTAAAGTTTTTCCTTACCGTCTTTGCGTTATAATTTTTGCGTTCTTTGCGTGAACTTTTACAAAGATTATAATTTCCTCTTGACATACTCTTGATTTCTCAATATCTTACCCTTTCTTTTGCAACTAAGATAATATCTAAAAATAATAACAACTATGAGCGAGCAGAGCGAAAAACTAAAGGCACTTCAAATTACGATTGATAAACTTGAAAAAGCCTATGGTAAGGGTGCAGTAATGAAGTTAAGTGATGAAAAGGTAATGGATGTTCCTTCCATTTCTACAGGCTCACTTGGCCTAGATATTGCTTTAGGAATTAATGGAATACCAAGAGGTAGAGTTACAGAAATATATGGACCTGAATCATCTGGTAAAACAACCCTTTCTATGCATTGTATTGCTGAGGCTCAAAAAGCTGGAGGCCTAGCTGCTTTTATAGATGCAGAACATGCTTTTGATAAGCAATATGCAGAAAAATTAGGTATTCAAACCGACAACCTCCTAATTTCACAACCAGATAGTGGAGAGCAAGCTTTAGAAATTACAGAGCATTTAATTCGTTCGGGAGCTATTGATATAATTGTAATTGATTCGGTTGCCGCACTTGTACCTAAAGCAGAATTGGAGGGAGAAATGGGTGATAGTAAAATGGGGCTTCAGGCTCGTTTAATGTCGCAAGCTTTACGAAAACTTACCGGTACCATAAATAAAACGGGCTGTGCGTGTATTTTCATTAATCAGCTTCGTGAAAAAATTGGTGTAATGTTTGGCAACCCAGAAACTACCACAGGTGGCAACGCCCTTAAATTCTACGCTTCGGTACGCTTAGACATTAGAAGAATTGGCCAAATAAAAGATAATTCAAACGAGGTGATGGGTAATAGAACCCGGGTTAGAGTGGTAAAAAATAAAATGGCGCCTCCATTTAAAGTGGTTGAATTTGACATTATGTACGGACAAGGAGTATCTAAATCGGGAGAAATACTTGACCTTGGTGTGGAGCTAGAAATTGTTAAAAAAGCGGGTTCTTGGTTCTCATACGAAGGCAATAAATTAGGCCAAGGCCGTGATGCTGTTAAGGCGTTGATTGAAGATAATCCAGAACTAATGGATGAACTCGAGGCTAAAGTAAAAGAAGCTGTTTATGGAGATAAATCAGAATCTTAAAATTAGGCCAATTTAAAAAACGACATCCTCTTTTGAAGCTTCTTCGTTTGGTTTACTAAGTTTTCAGATTGAGAAGCCATCGCTTGAGAAGCTTCGGAATTTTGTTGGGTAATATTATTAAGGTTTTGTGCAAATTGGCTCACCAGTTCGGTTGAGCTTTTTTGTTCTATCGAAGCCTTGGTAATTCCTTTAACTAGTTCTGATGTTTTTTCTATACTAGGTAAAATGGCTTCTGTTTTTTCTCCAGAGTCTTTTTCTAACATTAATGTAACTTCAGCTAAATCTGTAATATCTTCCGCAGACTCTTTGCTTTTTTCTGCCAATTGCTGTACTTCTTTGGCAACAACAGCAAACCCTTTGCCGTGCTCTCCTGCCCTAGCAGCCTCCACAGCAGCGTTTAGTGCTAGCATATTAGTTTGCGAAGCTATTTCGTTTATCGCTTCTGTTTTTTCTACAATGGCCTCTACTGATTTTAAACTATTTTTCGAAAATGCTGAAACTTTCTTAATTTCAGTACTTACCTCTTCCGCAATTCTATTGGTTTCTTGAGCTCGAGTAGAATTCATTTCGGTATTAGAGGCTAATTCTTGCAATGAAGCTGAAATTTCTTGGGCTGCACTTGCTTGATTTGCTGCCCGTTCATTTAAGTCTTTTGCCACAGTACTAAATGTATTGCTAACATCATCTAGTTCTTTTATAATCCTATTCACATCAGCCATTACAACATTTAACTCATTTGTTAGTTTGTTAGAGAACTTAGTAATTAAACCTAACTCATTATCCTGTTGAACCTCTAGCTCTTTCGAAATATCCCCTTTGGCAACCCTCTGTAAATGATTACTAATTCTGGTAATAGCATTCACAATTTTGTTTGAGCCACGGAACAACTGAACGGAAAATGAACTTAGCATGATTAAAGTGCCATAAAACATCATATTTTTTACTAATCCTGCCGCATCAATTACAATATCAGCAAACTCAACACCATTTTTTTGCAATTTGCCAATCAACTTTTCATTCAGCTCTATACACTTAACTACCGAGATAGTACCGTTATTATAGGCACCAATATTCTTTCTTACTTTATCAATATCTTCAATATCCTCGTGAGCTAACTCAAAAGCTCTTTCAAAACCCATAACTCCAAACATCCATTTTTCAAATTCATTTGTCATATCAAGCACTTCTTCGGGTTTGGTTTGCATGGCTGCTAAAATTTGAAGAACACCTCCTTCCAGCGTTTCTCGATGGTTCCTGTTAAAAACACCACTTACACCTCCCTCAGAAGCTGATTCTAATTTAACTTCAAATGTTCTTGCAACAAGCAACTGAGTAAGCTCTGCATGGTCACGTTCAATTTTCTGCATATTACTTATTTTGCCCATTTCGAACATTAGAAATAATATAATCGCACTGAATGCAACAAATACTATATTGGCAATAAATGCCAGTTTTTTGAGTGAATTTTTCATGCGACCAGCGGTTTAATTTTGGGAATTGCACCTAAAATACATTAATATAGCTATCAAACTGTATAATCTACTAAATAAATTAAAGACTGAATATTAATTTCAGATTAAAGCAGTATTTTAAAAAGCACCGCATTTATGTAGAAACTGGTAATATAACTGTAAAAATAGTTCCCTTTCCTTCTTCGCTTTCGGCTGTTATCACGCCTTTATTCATTTTGGCAAAATCATAAGCCAGTCTTAACCCAAGGCCTAAACCCTTTTCGCCATCGGTGCCTGGAGTGCTTTTTAGTTCAGATTCTGAAAACAAGCTGGCAAATTTTTCTTTTGAAATACCAATTCCGTTGTCTTTTATTTTTAGGACTAATTCACCTTTCTCGATTAATCCAATAATTTCAACCAGCCCTCCTTGAGGTGTAAATTTTAGCGCATTATTTACCAAATTTCTGAGGATAGTTTTCACACTATTCTTATCTATCCACCCAAATAATTCGTCATCAAACTGGGTAGTTATCTTAATTTGTTTCGATTCTGCTCTTGACTTAGATGTATTAAGAACTTCTTTTACTAAGGCTTCAATCGAGATTTTTTCCGGAGAATACGGAAACTCACCCTGCTGGTTTACCGCCCAATCCAATAAATTATCTAATAGTTCGGATAACTGGCTCGAAGCTTTATCAAGCATATCAGTCATTTTGGGCAAATCATCATATGCTTTGGCTCCCAAACTCATTTTCATAATGGTAGTTAACCCTTTAAACGAGTTTACTGGTCCGCGTAAATCGTGAGAAATAATAGAGAAAAACCGGTCTTTAGTAGAGTTCAACACTTCCAGTTCATTATGCTGAATTTGTAATTGTTGTTTTTGTTCTGAAAGAATGTTGTTTATAATTCGTTTTTCTTTATTTCGTTTAAAATAAGTATAGGCAAGGCCAGCGATTACTACAAGCATACCCAGCAACCCGGCACGAATTAGCTTGCTTGTTTTCTTTTCTTGATTTAGTAAATCTACTTCAATTTGTTTTTGAGCAACTTCATATTCAGTGCGCAAATCTGCCATTTTACGAATGGTTTCCTCGTTGTTAATGCTATCTCTATAGGCTAAGTATTGCTCTTGATACTCATACGCTTTTTTGTAATCTTGGGTTAACTCATATAGTTCTGACAATTTTTCGCTGGCATCTCTAATTTGTTCTTTTAAGCCATCGGTTTGGGCTAAATCATAACTATTATAGGCATACTCAAGTGCTCTAGACATATCACCTTTATCTTTATAAATATCGGCCATATAGGTGTTGTACACTGCTATGGGATAGTTATCGCCAAGTTTATGTAAAATAGCAGTTGCCGCCAAAATATTTTCTTCGGCAAGTATATGCCTCCCTTGCTCTGCATATACCAAGCCTATATTGCCTAAATTATAGGCTTTGCCAATTTTGTAATTTATAAGGGTGAATATTTCATCTGCCTCTTCAAAGTAAATGAGGGCAGTATCCAATGTATGAATCATTCTATACAGTTCACCTGTATTCATCAATGTACGAGCTAAATTAGTAGAGTCATTAATTTCTCTTAGTTTAATGATTCCTAAATTATAGTAGGTAAGAGAAGAAGGGTAATTATTTTGAACTCTATAAACACTACCAATAGCACTATACGTAATTGCCTCTCGTCTTTTGTCCTTCATTTTCTTTGCATACTGTATGCTATTAAAGTAGGCCTCCAAGCTTTTTTGAAGATCCCCCTTTAATTTGTAGGCATGTCCTATATGTAAAGTACTCCTATACTTCCAAAGTAGTTGGTTGTTTTTAATAGAAATTTCTAATGATTTTTTGGCATACATCAACTTTAAATCAGGGTTAGTTTGGTTCTTATAAATCCCTCTTAAAATTTTTAGTTTAACTGTATCTTCTATTACATTACCTGATTCTAATAATTGAATTAGGCTATCTGCCTTATTCTGGTTCTGCGAAAAAGCAATATGAACATAAAAAACAAAGCCTATAACTAAATAGGCTTTAAGTAAAATAGGTATAGTCAAATCAGTTTTAATCATCATCAACTAGAATCTCCGGATCATCCGTATAAGAGTCTTCCCCAATATTATAATCTATGCTATACGATTCACTACCCGAAATTGAACTGGCTACAGTTCCTTTCCAAGAGCCATCAGGCTGTTGTATGGGTGGGTTACTAAAAATATTTTCGCTCCCTGTTTTAGGGTAAATATTGGTAATTGCCGTAATGCCACTATTAGCAACAAGTTGCCAAACAACAGTATCCCCTTCGTGTACGGTAGTGGTTATGGAGCCATCACCGGAGTGGCCTTCATTATCGGATAGGTGCAAGCCAGTGTTTCCTTCTTGCTTTTTAATAAAAATTTCTATGGTTGCCATAAAGTTTCAAATTAGAATTATTGTTTCGATAAAGATATGCAATGAATTGTTTTTCTAAACAGATAAACTAGAAATAATTATATACATCCAAGTATTTAATCAGGTAATAACTACGCCCTAATAGCCTCCACCGGATCCATCCGTGCAGCCATAGCTGCAGGAATAATACCAGCAATCATACCAATGGTAACACTTACCCCAATACCCAGTGCTACATTTCGCAAGGTAAGCACTAACTCAAGACTGCCCAATGATATCAAAGAGAGAAGAAAAACGAGGAACAACCCGATACCTCCACCCAAAAAGCTCAAGAAAACTGATTCAAACAAAAATTGAAATAATACAAAATAATTTTTTGCTCCTAATGATTTTTGAATACCAATAATATTAGTTCGCTCCCTAACAGAAACAAACATAATATTTGCAATACCAAAGCCACCAACTAAAATAGAGAACCCTCCAATAATCCAACCTGCAACGCCAATCACATCAAACACTCCACCAATAATTTTCATAATCGCCTCTGGCCTGTTAAGGGCAAAATTATCTGCATCTTTTGGTCGTAATCCTCTTCGCGATCTCAGCAGTCCTTTTAACTCGTATTCCATTTGTACAAGCCCAATATCTTCGGTTAACCCTTTTATACCAATAGAAGATGATTTTTCATTCCACCTACCCGTACCTGTGTTATAAATTTTTCTAAAAGATGTATAAGGGATAATGCAATTATCGTCATTACTTGGGGTACCCATAAAGCTTTCTCCCTCTTTCTCCATAACACCAATAACAAAATATTTTTGTCCCTTAATTTTAATTTCTTTACCTAGGCTACTGCTGTTAGGAAAGAGAGCCTTCTCAATATTAGCACCAATTACAGCTACATTATTGCCTTTACCAGATTCGTTTTCTGTAAAATAGCGGCCTTCCTCAATGGGTACATTAAAAATATCTTTATAGGTGTAAGAGCCTCCAACAAGCATTCCCTCATTATAGCTATTGCTCTTATATTTCATTACAGAACGCCCATCACGCGCATAAATAGCAATGGCAGATTTTGACTTTAAATTTTCATGTAAGAATTTATACTCACTATAACTTGGGTTGGGTCTTCGCCAAAAATCCCACCAGTTATACTCTCCATTGGCATCTTGTGTAAAAGGCCATTTATTAACATAAATTACTCCTGAGCCCAAAAAACTAAGGCTGTCTTTAATACTTCTTTCCAGTGAATCTACAATAGTAAATACACCAATAATGGCAAAAATGCCTACCGTAACACCCAGAAGAGAAAGCATTGTTCTAAACACATTCATTTTCAAGGCATTCCAGGCAAACCTGAAACTCTCCATTATTAGCTTAATTATTACGGTCATTAGTTAGTAAAACTTTAGTATTCAACACAATTAACTAAATTTTATTCTTAATTAAAGACACAAATTTATATTTTTGCATGCTGAAAATTATATGCAGTAACTTGCCCTTAAAATCTAAAGTTAGCATTGATGGGTTTACTTGTATAATTTGAACGCTTTTTTTTTATAAACGGTCAAGCACAAGATAAACTTGATGCGACTAAAATAAACCTTAATAAATGAAATTATCTCAATTCAAATTCGATTTACCTTCTGGATTAATTGCGAAACACCCTGCTGAAAATCGTGACGAAAGCAGACTTATGGTAATCCATCGTGATACAGGTAAAATTGAACATAAACTATTTAAAGACGCAGTTGACTATTTTGATGAAGGGGATGTTTTTGTTCTAAATGACACAAAAGTATTTCCTGCCAGATTATACGGAAACAAGGAAAAAACAGGTGCAGAAATAGAGGTATTTCTATTAAGGGAGTTGAATAGGGAAATGCGACTTTGGGACGTATTGGTTGACCCCGCCAGAAAAATTAGAGTAGGCAACAAACTTTATTTTGGAGAAGGCGAATTAGTGGCCGAAGTAATTGACAACACCACATCCAGAGGAAGAACTATTCGATTTTTATTCGATGGCACTGATGATGAGTTTAATGCGGTAATCGATCAATTGGGAGAAACTCCATTACCGAAAATGATTGATAGAGAAACCGAACCTGAAGATAAAGAAAGGTTTCAAACCATATATGCTAAAAATACGGGTGCAGTTGCAGCTCCTTCGGCAGGGCTTCATTTTACAGAGCACCTAATGAAAAAATTAGACATTATTGGTGTTGATGTTGCCAACATAACCCTACATATTGGTTTGGGTACTTTTGCACCGGTAGATGTGGAAGACTTAACCAAGCATAAAATGAGCTCTGAAAGTTATTCAGTACCCCAGGAAACGGTAGATATTGTTAACGCTGCAAAAGCAAACAAAAAGAGAGTAGTAGCCGTTGGAACAACTGTTATGAGATCTCTGGAAACAGCCGTTTCTGCCACTGATAAATTAAAAGTAAAGGCTGGCTGGACTGATAAGTTTATTTTCCCTCCTTATCCTTTTAAAATTTGTAATGCAATGATTACGAATTTTCATTTACCAGAAAGCACCTTACTTATGATGGCTTCTGCTTTTGGCGGTTATGATTTAATGATGAAGGCTTATAAAATAGCGATTAAAGAAAAGTATAAATTCTTTACCTATGGCGATGCCATGCTGATTATTTAAGAAGTTGAAAGTTGGAAGTCAGAAGTTAGAAGATGGTAATCTTTCGGCTTCGGACTTTATGTTTACAAACTTTCCTAATTAAGGTAATCTTAACTACCTTAGAATCCGATGAAGAAGTATGCTGTAATTGTTGCTGGTGGGGCTGGCATTCGAATGAAAACCGATTTGCCAAAACAATTTTTAATGTTGGGTAAGCTGCCTGTATTAATGCACACCATTGAGCAATTTTATAAGTACGACAATAATCTGGAAATAATTATAGTGCTTCCCAAGTATCAAATTAGCTTCTGGGAGAACCTTTGCAATCAGTATAAATTCGTAATTAAGCACCAAGTAGTAAATGGTGGCAAAACGCGGTACCTCTCTGTACAAAACGGATTAGCCTTAGTGGCAGAAGAAAGCCTAGTAGCCATACACGATGGTGTTCGTCCGCTAGTTTCGAAAGAAATAATAAAACAGAGCTATGATTTTGCAGAAAGAAAAGGCTCGGCAATTGCATCAGTTCTATTAAAAGATAGCATACGAAAATTTGAAGGGGGAACTACTGTAGCAAAAAACAGAAGCGAATACCTCCTAATTCAAACGCCCCAAACGTTTAATTCCTCTCTGATTAAACAAGCCTATAACCAAACCGAACCAGATGATAATTTTACAGACGATGCCTCGGTGTTTGAAGCCATACACGGTAATGTAATCTTAATTATAGGCGATTACAAAAACCTAAAAATAACAACGCCCGAGGATTTGGTAATCGCTCAGGCGTTGATGGTAAACTAATTTACCGTTATAAACTTTATGGTTCGAGTTTCTTAATTGGAATTTATCCAATTAGTACTCATCCTCATTAAAGAAGAAGTCTTCTTTAGTAGGATAATCTGGCCAAATTTCCTCAATGTTTTCATAAGGTTGCCCGTCATCTTCTAACTCTTGTAAGTTTTCAACCACTTCAAGAGGCGCACCTGATCTGATAGAATAGTCAATCAACTCATCTTTTGATGCCGGCCAAGGGGCATCCTCCAGGTACGAAGCTAATTCTAATGTCCAATACATAGTTGATCGTTAAATTTTGACTGCAAAAGTATCTTTTTATTTGACAAATCAAACATTATTATAATATTTATAATAACCCTGATATTAATGCCTTTTTAACTAACACTGAAGCAGTTATTTTAGTTTTGATATTAAATAGAAATTGCTCTGTTCAGGTAACCGATAAAACCTGAGTTCTACTTACATTTGAGGATTAAATAATTTGCTATGAGTGACGAAAAAATAATCTTTTCAATGGCTGGAGTAAGTAAGATATACCCTCCACAAAAAAAAGTACTTAATAATATTTACCTCTCCTTTTTTTATGGAGCTAAAATTGGTGTGTTAGGTTTAAATGGTTCCGGTAAATCTTCTCTTTTAAGAATAATTGCGGGTGTAGATACCGAGTACCAAGGCGAAGTAGTTTTTTCTCCAGGCTTTAGTGTGGGTATGCTTGAGCAAGAACCCAAGTTAGATTCTACAAAAACAGTAAAAGAAATTATTGAAGAAGGTGCTTCTGAAATTACAGCCCTTTTAAAAGAGTTTGAAGAAATTAACGAAGGCTTTGCAGATTCTGCTGTTTTAGATAATCCTGATGCGATGGATAAATTAATCGCTCGGCAAGGAGAAGTGCAAGAAAAGCTCGATCATTTAGATGCCTGGAATTTAGATTCTAAAATTGAACGAGCCATGGATGCCCTTCGTACCCCGGCAGGAGATGCTGTTATTGAACACCTTTCAGGTGGAGAAAAAAGAAGGGTTGCTATGTGCAGACTACTTTTGCAAGAGCCAGACGTACTATTATTAGATGAACCTACCAACCACTTAGATGCAGAATCGGTGCATTGGCTAGAACAACATTTACAGCAATATAAAGGAACCGTAATAGCAGTAACTCATGATAGGTACTTTTTAGATAACGTGGCAGGCTGGATTTTAGAATTAGACAGAGGAGTTGGTATCCCCTGGAAAGGGAATTATTCGTCTTGGTTAGATCAAAAGCAAAATAGATTAGCTCAAGAAGAAAAAACCGAATCTAAAAGGCAAAAGACATTAGCCCGAGAGTTGGAATGGGTTAGAATGGGCATCAAAGGCAGGCATGCTAAAGCTAAAGCCAGACTTAATTCCTACGAAAAATTATTAGGAGAAGGAGCCAAGGAGCAAGAAGCTAAATTGGAGCTTTTCATCCCTCCGGGAGAAAGATTAGGAGATAAAGTAATTATTGCCAAAGGTGTTTCAAAAGCATTTGGAGATAAGTTGTTATATGAAAATTTAGAGTTTTCGTTGCCTCAAGGCGGTATTGTTGGAATTATTGGCCCAAATGGGGCAGGAAAAACCACACTATTTAAACTTATTACTGAAAAAGAAAAGCCAGACGCAGGTACTTTTGAAGTAGGCACAACCGTAGATATTGCCTATGTAGATCAGGAACACGACAACCTAAACCCAGACCAATCTGTTTGGGAAGCTATTACTGGTGGCAATGAGCTTATTATGCTAGGCGGAAAGGAAATGAATTCACGGGCTTATGTAAGTAAATTTAATTTTGGGGGGAGCGATCAGCAAAAGAAGGTAGGCCAACTTTCTGGTGGCGAGCGAAACAGAGTACATTTAGCCATGGCTCTGAAACAAGGCGCCAACTTATTATTATTAGATGAGCCTACCAATGATTTAGATGTAAACACATTAAGAGCTTTGGAAGAAGGACTCAATAGTTTTGGGGGTTGCGCAGTAATTATATCTCACGATAGGTGGTTTTTAGATAGAGTTTGTACACATATTTTAGCGTTTGAAGGAGATTCTCAAGTATTTTGGTTCGAAGGATCTTACTCAGAATATGAAGAAAACAAGCTAAAACGATTAGGTGATATTGGCCCAAAACGTATTAGGTACAAGAAATTAAAGGCCTAATTAAAAGCTTTCTAATGTAAGATTTGTAGGTTTAATGTTTGTGAAATCTCTTAATACTTTTATTGATGCTCTAATCCCCGATAGGTTTAAAGTTACTGATGGGTTAAAAACTAAAGCAAGAGGAGTTATTGTTGCTCAGGTTACTCTTGGCTTGCTCCTGTTTTTTATTGGTTTGTTTTTTTGGATAGCTGACGGAAAAATTTCGGAACTGGTTCTTAATACGGGAATGGGGGCTGTTTTACTCCTTTCCGTTTTTGCATTAAAAAAATTTAATACATTAGAAACGTATGTTGGGCTTATTTTAGCAATAGGTTATGTTGTTATAACTATTTTTGTACTCATTTTTGGAGGAATTTATGCAGACTCTCCATTTTGGTTTGCTATACTTCTTTCCCTCAGTCTTGCCTATACAACGCTTCGGCAAACACTATTTTGGGCAATTTTTATATTGGTTTTTTTAGGAAGTTTATTCTATTTGCAAACCCATGGGTTAGATTTAAATTATATAGCTCCAACTTCTACCAAAAAGGTAACAACACTCATTAGCTATTTTATATTAATAATTGCATCAACTTACTCATATGCTCGCATTAACAACCAAAGAATTCTAGTTCATTTAGAAACTATAGCCCAGCATAAACGATTGCTGAAAGAAAGAGATGATTTGATGAGTATTATCGCCCATGATATGAAATCCCCTTCGAGGAGAATTGAAGGATTGATAAGTATTTTTGATACTGACAATCTACGAGAAGATCAAAAAGAGATTTTAGGAAGGCTTAATAAAACCGCACTTGAAAGCAAACAATTAATAGACGATTTGTTGGAAGCTAAAAGTTTTAAATCAAACGTATCTATTGAAAAAGTTAGTATTAATACTATAATACAGGAACTTAAGAATGGGTTTTTACCTCTTTCAAACAAAAAAAATATTAGAATCATCACTCGGGGTTTAAGATCCAAAATTGAAGTTGAAACAAGTAGCAATGAGCTAAAAAGAATATTAGATAACCTACTTTCAAATGCTATCAAGTTTTCTGATTATGATAAAAGAGTAGAGATAATTTGTGCTCAAAACAATTCTAATACCAGCATTTCTATTCAAGACCAAGGGCCTGGGTTTAGCCCTGAAGATGAGAAAAAAATGTTCCAGATGTTTCAAAAGCTTTCTGCCCGGCCAACAGGAGGCGAAAGCTCGTCAGGTCTTGGCCTATCAATAGTAAAAAATTTAACAGAAGTGCTTAAAGGGGAACTTAAATATGTAACCAAAATTGGCGAGGGTACAACATTTACATTGGTTCTGCCAAATAAGTTTTCTTAGAACCCGAACCTGATAAATCCTACCTTTCATCAAAACCCTATAAAAAGTAAGGTTTAAGATTAATCAGGTTCAGGTTTAGAATAAGCCCTCATAATAGACACTTAGAAGCTACTAAGCCTAAATACTTATTTTAAACATTTGATTTAAGTGCTTCCTTAGCATTAAATTCAATTGTACTTTTACACCGTACAACTATACTAAGTAAAAATGACAGTAATGTTTGTGGATGATGATGCGATAAACAACGAGATCAATCAGATGTTGTTTAGTAAGTTATACCCCAACATTAATGTTGTTATTAAAAACTCTGTAGATAAGGCCTTGGTTTATCTTCAAGATACTACAAGTGATAACCCAGATAAAATATTTTTAGACATTAATCTGCCAATAAAAAGCGGGTGGGATTTTCTTGCCGAATTTAAAGAACTAAAAATAACCGGCATTGATTTGTATATGCTAACATCTGCCCTAGACTTATTAGATTCAGATGTGAAGGCTAAGCACCCCGAAGTAAAAGATTTTGTTGAAAAACCTCTTTACGACTATAAGCTTAAAGAGCTTTTAAAAGTATAAGGGTCAATTCAGGTCAATATCTCTCCTTTAATAACCATGCCATTGACAGCAGAGATTTTTACTAGTTTTCCTCCAACCATCTTAGCCAATCTTGCATTACTGTTCCCAGATAATCCTCAGGGAAATCGCTTTTAGATTTTGAGTACTTTGGTACGGTAATTATCATCTAGCGCTGCCGACTGCCTTTTAATAATTTTTAATTTTTTGATTGAATCTTCTTGCTCTATTAAAGTTAG
>Ga0256834_1000268_pt1 | contig 38099 bp, 35 predicted proteins | sample 4281140metaG_FD_190536 | JGI IMG/M metagenome (GOLD analysis project Ga0256834, IMG submission 190536) | Hydrothermal vent microbial communities from East Pacific Rise, Pacific Ocean - 4281-140 | ecosystem: Environmental > Aquatic > Marine > Hydrothermal vents | place: Pacific Ocean: East...
CAACATCTTTATTCCCTTTACCCACCAAAAATAGTTTTGCATTTGGTATTTTCTGAACAATAGTTTTTAGACCAACAATGGCAGTGTCTAAGCCTCTATGTGGGCCAAAACCACCAACATAAGTTATAGAAAAAACATCGTTATCAATAATATGTTGTGTATTATTAACTTCAAAATTAGCTTGGAATGATTTTTTTTCATGATTAGAAACAACATACATCTTGTTATTATCTATTTGAAATTTAGAATGTAATTTCTCTTTCATTTCATCAACAACACAAATAACAGCATCATACTTTTTACAATACTTTTCTTCCTTTTTAGACCAACTTTTTGGATTCATAAAAATAGAATTCTTTAACCGTAAAATAGAACTCTTTTTCCATAAGAACCATGTTTTTAAGGCTTCAGGAAAATTCTCATGTAAATCTAAAATTAAATTCTTTTTAACTTTCGATTTAAATAAATAACAAGTACCTGCCAAAGGAAGATCGTGTACATGTAAAAAATCAATAGTATATCTCTTAAAAACTGTTTTTAAATTAAAATAGAAAAACAGATTTACATTAAAAACACTTTCAATAACATCATGAATTCCTTTTTTAAAGGTTGTATAATTATTACCTATTCTATAAACTTGAACACCGTTAATTTCTTCTTCTGTCTTTTGTGATGTGTACTTTGGACAGACAACCAATACTTTTTTTCCATTTTCAACTAGAGCCTCTGCCTCCTTCCTCACCCTAATGTCATTAGGATAAGAACCATCAACAACCATACAGATGTAATTGTTATTTGTCATTCTTTTCAGCGTAAACGGCGTAATATCTAGGTGTATATTTTCTCAAAACAGGTCTAAAACCTATTTGATTGATTGGGCTTGTCCATTTTTCAGTAGTTTTTATCTCCCAACCAGATTTTTCTAGCAACCAATCAAACTGCCAATCTTCAAATTCATGATAATGTCTGTCCCATTTATCAGTTTTAGATTGGTAGGCTTTCGCAAACCATAAACTTAATGGTATAGAAGCTATTAGTTTGGTCGATTCAATGGCTCTTAACACATTAAAAGGAGCTATTAAATGTTCGAATATTTCAAAAGCGGTAACTGCATCTACTTTATGCTTTTTAACTATTTCTGGTAAAAAATCTAAATCTTCGCCCTCAGTATTTATCACAGTATAGCCATGTTCTTCCATGATTTTACAAAATGGATTTCGAATTCCTAAATCTAAAATAGTTGCAGGAGCAGGCACTACTTTTTGTAGGAATTTTATAGTATGTGCGTACCGTTTATTAGGAATTTTATTGTACATTTTTCTTTTTTTCTATAAAAAACCAGCCTATAGGAATAAATAATAATAAAGCATAAGAAATTAATGTTATGGTATTCCCTTTTTTAATCACTGTGGGTTCAAATCTAAAAATAATTTCATGGTTCCCTTTAGGGACCACTAAGGCTCTTAGCACATAGTTCACTCTAATAATTGGAACTTTAATTCCATCAATATAAGCATACCAGCCGTTTTTATAATACATATCCGAAAACACAGCTAGTTGCTCACTATTTGTAGAACTTTTATATTTCATTTCATTAGGCTGATATGAAACTAATTTTATAGTAGCTAAACTATCTGTTGCAAAAGTTATTTGAGGTAATACATCTTTAAATTGAGTAGTTGTGATTGCTTTTTTCTTGGTTTTTAAACTATCTAAAGCTTTAATTTCTTCATCTGCAGTTTTAACAAATTCTATTTTGTTTACAAACCAAGCATTACCATTAGTATCAGAATTTTGTTGTAAGCGTGCTTGCCCTTGTTTATCAGGAAAAATAATATACTTGGTATTCAACATATTTAAGACTTCAAAATTATTCTTTGCTATTTGATGTTCAAACAATTCTTCATATCGTCTAGGTTTTGCTGCATGATATCCACCAATAGAATTATGAAAATAGGAGGTGCTACCATCATTCATCGGGTTTACTGTAAAATTAGCTACTCTATAATAAGATTTATCTTTTAAAATTTCTTTATCAATTTCGGTAGCTTTAAAAGGAACTTCTTCTTGTTTTTTTGAAACGAAGTCATCTGAATTTAAATAGCGTTTATCTACGCCAACCAAATCGAATAAAATCAATACTGCAAATGCAATTGTAACAATATTCTTATTTAGTTTGTTTTTAAGAAATGCCCATAAAACACTAGCTGACAACACAACTAAAATTAATGAACGTAAACTATCCTTAAAAAAAATAGCTTTTCTTTCTGCCAGTACAATATCCATAAAACCTGGGAAATTTTCTTCATAGCCAGCCATTCCTGCATCTCTAAAGCTTTCAAAACTAAATAAACTTGTGCCAAACAATGTAAAGATTAATGTAAACCCTCCTACTCCATACAAAGCAAATTTCAAATACTTTAATTTATCTTCATTCTTATCATCCTCTTTTAAAAACTGATTTAAACTTAATATTGCTAATAATGGCACTGCCAATTCAGCAATGACTTGAAAAGAAGAAACTGCTCTAAATTTATTATATAAAGGCACATAATCAATAAAAAAGTTAGTCAATATGGGGAAATTCTTTCCCCAGCTTAATAAAATAGAAAATATGGTAGCAGCCAATAACCACTTTTTTAATTTTCCTTTCACCATGAACAACCCTAAAACAAATAAAAATATAAGCACCGCACCAATATATGCTGGTGCTTCTACAAAAGTTTGTGTTCCCCAATAGGCTGGGAAATTTTCAGAAAAACCCTTAGCTTCTTTTCTACCTATTTTATCTTTTAGAAAAGCATAAATTTCAGAATCTTTTCCTAAATCCTCTCTATTTCCACCACCATAAAACCTCGGAATTAAAAGATTAAATGTCTCACCTACTCCGTAACTATATTCCGTAATATATTCTCTCGACAAGCCTGTTGTAGCATCTTTTTTAGGTGTTCCTTCAGGTGTTAACTTCAATTCACTTTGACTTCTAGTACTGACTTTTGCATAGTCTTGTGTTGCTAATAAACTGGTGGCATTGACACCTATTGATAATATCACAGCAACAATCAAAACAGCAATACCTTTAAAAAATTGAGGTAGCATTTTTTCTTTTAATGCATCTATCAAATAAACGACACCTAAAATAAGTATCATAAATAATAAGTAATAGGTCATTTGTGGGTGGCTTGCATTAATTTCAAATGCCATAGCAATAGCCGTAAGTAGAAAACCAACAAAATAATTTCGCTTAAAAACAGACAAAATACCTGCCAACACCATAGGCATATATGCAATAGCATGTGCTTTGGCATTATGCCCTGCTCCGAAAATTATAATCAGATATGTTGACAAACCAAAAGCTAATGCACCCACAATTGCCAGTTTCCAATCAACTTTCAAGACTGTAAGTAACACAAAAAAACTTAAAAAATATAAAAATAGATAATCAGCTGGTCTTGGCAAAAAACGCAAGAGTAAATCCGCTTTTTTTATATAATTATGCGGATAATACGCACTTACATTATAAGCAGGCATGCCCCCAAAAGCTCTATTGGTCCAATAAGGTTCTTTTTTGTGCTCTTTTCTAAAATTTATTATCTCTTTAGAAACACCTCTAAATTGAGCAATGTCACTTTGAAATAATCTCTTCCCTTCTAAAACAGGAGAAAAATAAGCTAATGAAACAATTACAAATACTACAATTGCAATGATGAAAGGTAAAAATTTATTATTTTTTATATCCATTTTACGATTTTGAAATTACTATTCAACATCCTCATAATCTACATATTCTCCCACATTTTTACTATTTTCAGCTCGAGTACTTGGTGCCTTATCAATAATCGTCTCCCCTTCTTTAACATGGGTTTCATTTGAAGAGTTTTGATGTTGCTGTTCTTTAAATTTTTTTTCAACTTTCTGCATCATTTTTTTCAAAAATAGTGGCAAAACAAACCTTGCAATTAATTTTAAAACATAATATATGGCTACTATAATTAGTATTGTTTTCATAAAGTTAATAACACCTGCTTCTTGCATAAAGTTTTACTTCAAAAATAATTTTAATATTTGTTCCAAAAATAACAATTTGAACGCAACTAAAACGTTAAGTATTTAAATAATACCAAAAGAAAATATTGTTTAGTCTGACAAACAATTTCTTTTTCCTGATTTCTGTATTGAAAAAATCAGTTATAACTAAGGCTATGACTACTATTTTTTTGTTTTGAACTCGAAAAAATAATTCTATTTATTTTAGACTAAATAACAGCTTCATTTGATATAAAATATTTATTTTGTAGTATTAAAACATAAGTATGCGAAAAGTTGGGTTGTTTTTATTTATTATTTTATGCTTTCAATTAAGTTCTGCACAATACACTGAGCTTATCAATTCAAAAAGGCCAGGTTTTTCTGACAGTCCATTTAGCGTTGGTACAGGTGTCTATCAAATAGAAGCAGGTTTTTTTTACAAAAAAGTTGGTAATTATTTATACTACGATCAAAAAACAAAAGAAAGCATTCGCTATAAAGCAAATTCAATTGGTACTGATATTACGATAAGAACAGGTCAGTTTTTTGAAAGATTAGAACTAGACTTAGATTTAGCATTAGTTAGCGAAAAAAGAGATTACCTACAACCTACGGTATATCAAAAATCTGTATTAGGCTTAAGTAAACTAACCTTTGGTGCAAAATACCTAGTATATTCTCCAACATTTACTGACAAAACAAAAGAAATACGCAGTTGGAAAAAAAGACATAGCTACGACTGGAAAAGGTTATTACCTGCAGTAGGTATATATGCAGGTTTAAACACAAATTTTTTAAGTGATTTACATAAGAATCCTGATGGGATAAGTCCGAGAGTTGCAATTTTTACTCAAAATGATTTATCAGATAAATTTGTACTTTTAACTAACTTTATTGCTGATAAACTATTTACTGATGAATCTGAAAATTCATTTATTATTACAGCAACTTATTCATTAACAGAAAAAATAGCTATTTTTGGAGAAAGTCAAGGATTTTTAAGAAAAAATGTACCTAATGATTTTCAATATGGAGCTGGTGGTGCCTATTTATTAAATAATAACTTACAAGTAGATGCGTCACTTAGGTTTATTAGTGATGAAAGAGGCGATGATACTTTTTTGGTAGGTGCAGGTCTTTCATGGCGATTAGATAGACATAAAGACAAGTTTAATGTAGTAGATTCAGAAGGGAAGGTAACTAAATCTAAAAAAGAAGGAGGAGGTTTCTTTTCAAGATTATTTAATAAAAAAGATAAAAAACAAAGAAAAGTTAAAAAGGTAAAAGCTAAAAAACAAAAAATAAAAAAGCTTAAACCTAAAATGAGTAAAGCACAAAAAAAAATAGAAAAAGAACAGAAAAAGAATGCTAAAGCAGCTAAAAAAGAAGCAAAAGCATTAAAAAAACAAAAGAAAAAGGAAGTTGATGATTTTAATAAAAATTACCAACCTCCAAAAGAAGATGAATTAAATGATAATAATTAAAGAGGTTTTTTCAAAAAGTGAATTAAAAAAATTTGTAACTTTTCCTTTTAGTTTATATAAAGACAATCCGTATTGGATACCTCCAATTATTAATGATGAATTGGCAAGTTTTGACAAAACCAAAAACCCTGCTTTTGAAAATGCTGAAGCTCATTTTTTTCTTGCCTACAAAGGTAACACTATAGTTGGTAGAGTTGTAGCCATACTCAACTTTACTGAAATAAACCAACAGGGTTTAAAAAAGATGCGTTTTGGCTGGTGTGATTTTATCAATGATATCTCAGTAACAAAAGCTTTATTAGATAAAGTATCTGAAATTGGCAAACAACATAATTTAGAATATATTGAAGGACCAGTAGGGTTTTCTAACCTAGACAAAGTTGGTGTCTTAACTGAAGGTTTTGACCAATTAGGAAATATGATAACCTGGTACAATCATCCATACTACAAAGAGCATTTTGAACAATTAGGCTACACAAAAGAAAAGGAATACATTGAACATATTTTTCCTTTTAGTAATGTTAAACCTGAACTTTTTCTCAAAGCCCAAGCATTAATAAAAAAGCGATACCAACTTAAATCACTTAATTTTACTTCTACCAAAGAAATTATGCCTTATGTAGATAAAATGTTTGATTTATTTAATGAAAGTTATGCTAAACTCTCATCTTTTGTACCTATCTCTGATACTCAAAAAGCTTATTTTAAAAAAAAATATATTAGTTTTATCAATCCTGAATACATAAAATATGTTACTGATAAAGATGATAATATTGTTGCTTTTGCTATTGTAATGCCCTCTTTTTCTGAAGCCTTGCTAAAAGCAAAAGGCAAACTTTTACCTTTTGGCATGTTCCATCTTTTAAAAGCAAAAAAACATAGTAAAGATGTTATTTTTTACCTTATTGGAGTGCATCCTGATTTTCAAAACAAAGGTGTACATGCGATCATCTTTGATGAATACTTTAAAACTTTTACAAAAAAAGGAATTGTAAACTGCATTAGAACTCCTGAATTGGAAGACAATTTTGCTATCCATCAAATATGGAAACATTTTGACCCAAAGATCAATAAAAGACGTAGAACTTATCGAAAAGAAATAACACCTTCTGCCTTTAACATTTCTTGAAAAAGAGAAATTTAAAGTTCTAAATGTTCCTTAAATACCAATAAAAAAATATAATGCAACTTTTTTTCAATCCTCAACTAACCAAAAATGACAAACAGTTTACATTTGACAAAACTGAAAGTAGACATATTGTCAAAGTATTGCGTAAAAAAATAGGAGATTCGTTATTTATTACAAACGGAAAAGGAGAATTATTTAATGTAGAGTTAATTATTGCTAATGATAAAAATTGTACTGTACAGCTAATTTCAGCGGATAAAAAACTAAAACCATGGAATTATTATTTACACGTTGCCATAGCTCCTACAAAAAATATAGATCGATTTGAATGGTTTTTAGAAAAAGCAACAGAAATAGGAATTGATGAAATTACACCTATTCTCTGTGACCATTCTGAAAGAAAAATTATAAAAGCGGATAGATTAAATCGAATTATTGAATCTGCCATGAAGCAATCACTTAAATTCAATTTACCTAAATTAAATGGGTTAACTTTATTTTCTGACTTTATTGCACAAAAACATGATAAAAACTTATATATAGCTCATTGTGAAAAAATAGACAAGCCAATATTAAAATCTGTTATAAAGCCTCTCAAAGATACAACCATCTTAATTGGGCCTGAGGGTGATTTTTCAACCTCAGAAATCACAACAGCCATCCAAAACGGAGCTCTGCCTGTTTCTTTAGGTGAAAGTAGACTGCGAACAGAAACAGCTGGAATAACCGCTATACAAACTGTCTCGTTTATAAATCAATAATATCTATATCTCATAAAAAAAGCACCATAATAAATTATAGTACTTTTATTGCATTAACCTAAGTTCTATTAATAAAAAACTCTTAGTTTTTAGAAGCCTTTACTTCTATTTGAAACTCAATATTATCATCAATCATTTTATCTTTGGCTAAATCTTGGAAGAATTTACCTGATTTGAATTTAATATCCCAGTCTGTTCTATCAATCGTAAAAGCTTCACTCTTAAAAGTTACAGCATCTCCATCAACAGAAACCGTTGCAGGAAATTCAATGTTCTTTTCGATTCCTTTAATCGTTAAATTTCCTTTTACAATAACTTTCCCTTCTTTTTCTTCAACACCTGTAATTGCAAATAAACTGGTAGGGTTATTTTCTATATCAAAAAAGTCTGCACTTGACAAATGCCCTACTAAATCTGCATTATCCTCAGCATCTTCTATATCTAAATCTTTAATAGTTCTCATATCAATAACAAAATCACCTCCATTTAATTGACCATTTTCAAAAGCCAAATAACCTTCTGAAATTTTAATTGTTCCATTATGTGTTCCTGTAAGCTTAGAACCTTTCCATGCTAATGTAGAATTCTCTGCGTCAGCCATATATTTTATAGCCTTTTCTTCAACTTTAGCAACCTCTTCCGCTTCTGTAGCTTCTGTCTTGTTTTTTGCTTCTTTACATGCCACAACCGTTAATCCTATAAAGAGAATTGTAGCAAATTTTAAAATTTGATTTTTCATTTTATTTTAGTTTTAAATTTAGAGTCACAAATCTACAAAAGATACCTTATGAAAATCTTAATAACTTATTAAATTTTGAGTTCGAGAAAACCCTTATAAATTTTATATATTTACAATATAAATTTTATATCACTTTACAAAAAACATTACAGTAGATTTATGTTTAGAATTGTCTTTTTATTATTATTTATATCACTCTCAACAAATGCTCAAGAAGTAGCTATTTTAAAATATAATGGTGGTGGTGATTGGTATGCCAACCCAACTGCTGTACCCAATCTGATAAAGTTCTGTAATACTAACATCAAAACTATTATTAAAGAAAAAATCAATAGTGTTGATGCCAGTAGTACTGATATTTTCAATTATCCAATCCTATTTATGACAGGTCATGGTAATGTTTTTTTTAATGATAATGATGTTGAAAATTTAAGAAAGTATCTAATATCAGGTGGTTTTTTACATATTTCTGATAATTACGGGTTAGACAAATTTATTAGACCAGAATTAAAAAAATTATTTCCAAATTTAGAACTTCAAGAAATTCCCTATACACACGCTATATATCATCAAACATATTCTTTTGAAAGCTTACCAAAAATACATGAACACGATGGAAAAACTCCACAAGGTTTTGGACTTTTTTATGAAGGTAGGTTGATCTGTTTTTACGATTATGAAAGTGATTTAAGTGATGGTTGGGAAGATGAAGTTGTACACAACGACCCTGCATCTATAAGAGAAAAAGCCTTACAAATGGGTGCAAATATAATTGAATATGTTTTTAAACATTAGTAGTAATCAAATTTTAGATAGCTTAAAAATAAACTTTGATTCTGGTGGACTTTGGGCATTGAACATTACCCTAGCCATTATCATGTTTGGTGTTGCTTTAAATATTACTATTGATGATTTTAAACGTTTATTTAAAAATCCTAAAATTGTTTTGGTAGGAGTTTTTTCTCAGTTTGTAGTATTCCCAGCACTTACATTCTTATTAATTTATTTTATCAATCCTATACCTAGTGTTGCACTTGGTATGATTATGGTAGCTGCCTGTCCAGGTGGTAATATTTCTAATTTTATGACACAACTTTCTGGAGGAAACACTGCTCTATCAGTAAGTTTAACTGCTTTTGCCACTTTAGTAGCTGTTCTAATGACACCTATTAACTTGCAGTTTTGGGGTAATCTCTACGAGCCGACTTCTCTACTTTTAAAAGCAGTACAATTAGATTCTTTTGAATTGGCAAAATTGGTTTCATTAATTTTAGGGATTCCTTTACTATTAGGTATGCTAACTAGAAGGTTCTATCCTAAATTTGCAAAAAAAATATCAAAATTATTAAGACCTATTTCTATTCTTATTTTTATCTTATTTATTGTCATTGCTTTTTCTCAAAATCTTGATATTTTTATGGAGTACATTCATTATGTATTTTTCTTGGTCTTGTTACATAACTTTTCAGGGTATATCGCAGGATTTTACTTTTCTAAAATTATGAAATTATCATACAGCGATCAAAAAACATTAGCTTTAGAAACTGGAATACAAAATTCTGGATTAGGCTTACTATTGGTATTTACATTTTTTGATGGATTAGGAGGCATGGCATTATGTGTTGCCTTTTGGGGTATTTGGGACATCGTTTCTGGATTAGGATTGGCATATTACTGGTCTAAAACCTCTTCTGGTATTGTAAACAGTTCTGACCTATCAAATTCATTTTAATTAAAATACTATTTAATGTTAAAACATATTTGGTATCATCTTTTTAAAGCATATGTAAGCATAGGCTTGTTTTTCTTTTTCAAAAAAATAAAAATCTATAATCAAAACCATGTCCCAGAAAAAGGTGCTATTCTATTAGTTTCTAATCATAAAAATGCTTTGTTAGATCCGTTAATTATTGCAACAATTATGAAACGAAATCTATATTTTTTAGCAAGAGCCAGTGCTTTTAAAATAAAACCTGTACATTGGTTTTTATCCTCATTAAATATGATTCCTATCTATAGGATTAGGGATGGAAAGGATAGTATCGTAAAAAATGAAGAAGTTTTTAACAAATGCTCTGAAATTTTAAATCATGACCAAGCACTATTAATTTTCCCTGAAGGCTCACATTTTATCAAACGTTCAGTACAACCACTAAAAAAAGGATTTGCTAGGATTGCTTTTGGTACACTAGAAAAACATCCTGACTTACAATTACAAATTCTTCCTGTTGGAATAAATTATAATAATCAAACCTTATTTGCAGAAAGTACATCTATATATTTCGGAGAACCATTCTTAGTCAATGATTTTTATAATAAAAAAAGGTTAAACAATTCAATAGAAAATTTAAAAACCGAAGTGTTTAAAAGATTAAAGAAGCTCACTACTCATATTGAAGAGAAAAATTACGACACAACTATTGAACAGTTAAGTAATGTAGATTTTTTACAAGCTAAAAAAGTAAATGCACTTATAAAAGAATTACCAATTTCCAAACCTGATAATCTAATAAAAAGAACACCTTCATTAGCTTGGAAAACCATAAAATCAATAGTAGCTATTAATAGTTTTATTCCTTTATTAATATATAAATATTTTGTGCCAAAAATTAAAGAGATTGAATTTATTAGTACTGCTAAATTTGGTATTGGTATCACTGCTTTTCCATTATTTTTAGGATTACAAAGCTTACTGATAAATTACTTTTTTGGAGGGGTTTTTACTTTGATTTACCTCACAACTAGTATTTTTTTTGTGTTGATAGCTGCAAAAACTAAGTGAATTTCATCAATTTTCAAACACAGCTACAGCTCTTACTGGAGAGCCTGTACCTCCTCTAATTTTCAAGGGCAATCCAATAAAACGAAAACGACCACGACCAATTAACAAGTGAAGGTTTATCATGTTTTCATAATGTGTAAAACCAAGTTCACCACAAATATGATGTACTTCTTTATTTGAAATACTAGGTACACCAGGAGACATTGTTTCTACTCCAAAAGCAGCAATACCTATATTGCCCAACCATAATGCAGCTTCAGAAGTAATGCCTGGTCCTTTTGCCCAATCATTTTTTCCATAATTTTTTCTATAATGATCTGTAAACAACAGCACTGTATCTCCTTTCTTAATTTTTAGCCCTTCATTAGCACAAGCCTCTTCAATTTCTTCAGAACTAATTAATTCTTGAAGCCCTTTATATGAAAAATCTAAACAAATCCCCTCTGTATAAAACATTGAAAGTGGCATAGTGTCAATTGATTTCTCTTTATGTTCTCTAGCCATATGGCTTAATGAATCAACGTGAGTACCTGTATGTTCACCAAATTCTAATTTATATACACTTGGTGTAGATGTTTTGGCATCAATATCACCATCCCATTCTTCATGTGTTGCATACACATTCATCTTCACTTCAGGAAGACCTTTATAAACAGGCATTCCTGAAAAAATATCTTGACTTAAATCAATTATTTCACTCATAATAGTCGATGAATTGTTTTTATAGAATAGACTAGTTCAATCGTAAAAACCAAATAGGAAATCCTAAAGAATCATCTTCTTTAATAATTCTAAAACCAAATTTTTGATACATTTTTACATTTTTTTTAGAAGCAGCGTCTAAAATTACAGGTAATTTGTTATCCTTAAAATGATGCATTAACTTTATCAATAATCTAGCCGCAGTCCCCTTACCATTAATCTCATTTTTAACTCCTAAAATAACAGGTCTAATATGTTTTTCTTTAGGATAGTTCTTTTTTGCAATTTTTTGCCTTTTTAAAACTTTATATACACGCTCAATACCAATACATTTAAATGCCAAATGAATATCAAGTCTAATCGTTTTAAATGTAACTTTTTCTAAGTGCGTATATTTAACTAATAAACATGCTTTTTCATTATCAGAAATAAACACTTCACCAAAAAGCATCGCTCTTTCAAATAGATATTCCATTAGAACTTTCATCCTTTCCACTCTATTCTCGTCTTGTTTTACAGTTAAATTAATAGAACTATCCTCTATGGAAGATTCAAATGCAGAAATTAATATTTCAGCGACTAAGTCTTTATCGTTAGGATTGGCTTTTCTCAATTCTTATAAGTTTATTTTAGAATAGCTTCTTGAATAAAACGCTGACCTATGGTTCTAATATTATATTTTACCATTCCTTTATTTTCTGCTGTAGGATAAACTCTATTTGATAAAAACACATACACCAATTCCGTATCAGGGTCAGCCCAAGTATAAGTACCTGTATAACCACTATGCCCAAAACTTTTAGGAGAAACACAGCCACATGTAGCTTTAACTTTAGGGTTCAACTGTGGCTTATCAAAACCTAAGCCTCTACGGACTTTTCCTTTTACATAATACCTATGGTTGAACTTTCTGATAGTTTCAGGTTTGAAATAACGTTTACCACCATAATAACCCTCTTGCATATACATTTGCATCATTTTAGCAACATCATTGGCATTTGAAAATAGCCCTGCATTACCATTCACACCCCCATACATAGCAGCACCTTGATCGTGAACATAACCATGTAACAACTGATTTCTAAAATATAAATCTCTTTCAGTTGGTACAATAATTTTCTTTGAAAAATTATCTAACGGTTTATAACCCAAGGTATTTGAACCTAAAGGTTTATAAAAAAATGAGTTATTCAATTGATCCATTGGTTTCTTATTCATTCGTTCAAAATAATCTTTAAAAAGATAAAAAACGAGTCCACTATACTTATATCTTTTTCTTTTTAACAATGGAGAATCTGCAATAGCTTGATACATACTATCTTTATAATCTGTTCTTAAATATAGATTCTTAGCGACTAAAACCGAGAACTTTTTTGAAGGTTTATTTCTATAATATTTTCGTGAAGGCTTTTGTGTAACACTATCTATAGTATGTAAATAATAAGGTATCCAAGCCTTTAAACGTGCATAATGAGATAAAGCTTCTTTAACTGTAATGTTCTTTTTATCTGTATTTTTTAATATAGGAAAAAGTTCTGCTATAGGTGTTTCTAAAGTAAACTCATCATCCTCTTCAGCTTTCATAATTAATGGTAAGGCTCCTAAAATTTTAGTAATTGATGCTAAATCATACAAATGATTATTCTGTACTCTAGTTATCTTTTTACCAGTGTGGTATCCAAAGCTCTTTCTATAGACAACTTTACCTTTTCTAGCGACTAATACTTGTAAGCCTGGAGCCATTTTCGATTTAATTATACGTGCTGCCAAAGAATCTATTCGCTTTAGTTTTTTACTACTCATATCTACTTGCTCAGGCAAACCATAAGAGAGTCTGTAAAGGTTTGTTGAATTAAAACCTGTTCCTACAGAAAACTCATCATGGATAGATACTGGCAGCCTTCCTTTAGTTGTCAAAGCTCCAAAAATTTGTTGAGCAGAAACATCTTGTGCAATAACACTATTTTGATACGAAACTAAAATACTTTCAATATTGGTAAACGTTTTAATGTCTAATAAACTATACGCACTAGCAAAAATATCTAAAATTACAGGTTTATTCCTTGCTATCTCTTGTAACCAAACCAGTTCTTTATTTTTAAATTTAAAAGCTTTCCATGCACTAGCATTCGATTTATGGTAACCGATAATTACTAAATTATAAGGTTCTAATTTTTTAATTACTTCGTCTAACCTTTCAGCAGTAATCACATCAACTTGTGTATAGTCATTTAATCTATTAATAAAAGTGGTATTGTCATCGTCACCTAATTTCACATATGCAATTTTAGTTTCAACCAAGTCTATAACTGGAAAAACTTGTGACTCATTTTTTATTAATGTTGTGGAATGTTCAACCAGTTTATAGTGTAATGCTTCAGCATCAGCTCCGTTTAAATCATCATGTAAATTTTTGGTAGATATGGGTGAAAACGCTCTTAACCCAGCCCAATATTTTGCTTTTAATATTTTTAAAACGGATTCATCTAAACGCTCTTCAGTAATAACACCATCAATAATTGCTTGCTTTAATTTTACAAATGAACCTGGAATATCTTCGGGCATTAATAAAATATCATTCCCAGCTTTTATAACTTCTAAATTAATTTCAGCTGAACTAGAAAAATTTGCTGCACCTTTCATATTTAAAGCATCTGTAAAGATTAACCCTTTAAATTTCATTTTATTTTTCAGCAAATCGGTTACAATATTTTTAGACAATGATGAAGGTAAATCGGTATTGGGTTCATATTCAGGCACACTTAAATGAGCAACCATAACACTCGCCAAATCTGTTTTAAACAGTTCTTTATACGGATATAATTCTACTGAATCTAAACGTTGTAATGAAAACGGAATGGTAGGCAGAGCCAAATGAGAGTCTGTATCAGTATCGCCATGACCTGGAAAATGTTTTGCATTTGCCAATACATATTGACTTTGAATGCCTTTAGTAAAAGCAATTGCTTTTGAAGCTACATTATAAGGGCTTTCACCAAAAGAACGATTTCCTATAATAGGATTATTAGGATTTATATTCACATCAACCACAGGAGCAAAATTTACATGAATTCCTAAACGCTTATGATGTTTACCAAGCATTACACCAAAATCTTCAATTAATCTTTCATCTTGAATGGCTCCTAAAGCCATATTCCAAGGGAAACGATAGGTATCGTCTAAACGCATATCCAATCCCCATTCTCCATCAAAACCAATGAGCAAGGGTAGACTTGAAATACTTTGAAAAAAATTGGTCATTTTGACCTGCTTTTTTGGCGTTCCTTGAAAAAACACAAGTCCGCCCACTTTATACTTTTTAATCAAATTAGCAACCTCAGCTTGATGTTTTGCATCTCTATTTGAATAGGCAGGAATCATAAACAATTGACCTATTTTTTCATCTATGCTTAATGTTTTTAAAACACTATCTACCCAAACTTGTTGACCGTAGTTATCCATTTTCACAAATGGCTCTGGTCTTTGAGCATTAACAATTGAATATATTAAAAGAAATATAACGGGAAAAATTCTAGTATTCATAAAGATATTAAGTGTGTTTTATAATTTTAAGATGCCAAAAATTTAGCGTGCCAGCTTTTTCCTGCTTTGATTTCCCAAGCGTTCATTAAATCTGCTTTAGAGCTTATCATATTATTAAAGACAACGGTATTACTATTTATTTTTTGTTGCTTCGCATATGCTTTAAACTCTTGTAAAGAAATGGTATTTATATTAGTCCCGTCTTTAAAAGTCACTTTCATTTTATCAAACATATCAATATTCAATTCTTTTTCAATTTCTCTCATTAAATGTACAGAGGCATCAATTGAACAGCCAGAAACATCATTATAATCTTCATCGACAGCTAAAATAATAAACTGATTGTATGCTATTTTAAATGATGCTTTTAAATCGTCACCATGCCTTTTCCAATTAGAGACAAAAGGCACTAATTTTTTAGCTATATGTTCAACTTCTTGTTCTGTCAGTCTTCTGTCAGCCTGATACACCCAAACTCTTGAGTTACCCGATAATAATTCGAAATCTATAAACATTTTTAGCCTAATTTATTATTAAAACTTCGCAACTTGATTGCTGTCAATACTTTTTTAGTATAAAGAGGGAAGTCTGCCTTTTGAATCCATGAATAATAACCTTTATCCTTTGCCAATACCTCGGCTACAGATTTACCTTTATACTTTCCGAAGGTAAAAATTTCTTCATCTTTATCATTAAACATTATAAAACCTGCAAAATCTGCTCTCTTGTTATGAGTAGAAAATTCATGTAAATAATTAACATTATTTTCTAAATCTTCATACTTATCTAATTGAGCTTTTAAAATTTCGTAGGTAGCATTGGTATCTGCTTCAGCAGAGTGTGCATTTTCTAAATTTTTACCACAATAATATTGATAGGCAGCACTTAAAGTACGTTGCTCTTTTTTATGATAAATAACTTGAACGTCAACTCCTACTCTATTCTTCATATCAAAATCAATACCAGCACGTAAAAACTCTTCAGCCAATAACGGAATGTCAAATCGATTTGAATTAAAACCTGCCAAATCACAACCTTCAATTAATTGACTAATTTCTTTCGCTAATACTGAAAAAGTTGGCTCAGTAGCAACCTTTTCATTTGAAATACCATGAATAGCAATCACTTCTTTGGGGATTTCCATTTCTGGATTTACCAGCCAAGTTTTACTTTCTTTATTACCATTAGGATAAACTTTAAGGATAGATATTTCTACAATTCTATCTTTGGCAATATTGATTCCTGTGGTTTCTAGATCGAAAAATACAATTGGTTTTGAGAGTTTTAATTCCATATTTAAATTTAAGATTCAAAGATACAAAAGATGAAAGGATAAAATCTTAAATTCTAAAAAACAAATTTCAAAAATTTTTATTAGAATTTGACATGTAAAATTAGTCTTTCAACACTGCTCAAACTTATTTAAAATTACCATAAATTCTAAAAATCAGCATTCACATTCCAAGCTTCTAGGGTTTCTTTTAATGTTTTGATAAACATTCCACCTAAAGCACCATTTACCACTCTATGATCGTAAGAGTGTGACACAAACATTTTATGTCGAATACCTATAAAATCACCTTCAGAAGTTTCAATAACAGCAGGTACTTTTCGTATAGCACCCAAGGCTAGAATTGCAACTTGCGGTTGGTTAATAATAGGTGTACCCATAACACTGCCAAAGCCACCTACATTAGTAACAGTATAAGTACCGCCTTGAACATCGTCAGGGTTTAACTGACCAGTTCTAGCTCTTGTTGCCAAATCATTAACGGTTTTAGTCATCCCCACCAAACTCAACATGTCAGCATTTTTAATTACAGGGACAATTAAATTACCGTCAGCTAAAGCAGCAGCCATTCCTAAATTGATATTTTTACGTTTGATAATCTTATTTCCATCAACAGAAATATTTATCATCGGAAATTTTTTAATTACAGAAGCTATAGCTTGCATTAAAATTGGAGTGTACGTAATTTTCTCTCCTTCTCTTTTAAAGAACTCATCCTTAACTCTTTCACGCCATTTTACGATTTTTGTAACATCAATCTCAATAAATGACTGTACATGAGCAGATGTTTGTACAGAAGAGACCATGTGCTGTGCAATCAACTTGCCCATTCTTGTCATTTCAATAATCTCATCTTCTCCATTTACAGAAACTGGAACTGAAACTTTTTTATTTTGAACAGGTGCTTTTCGAGCGGGTGTTAACACTGTACCTTTATCAACTTCTAATGGAGTTTTCTCTCTCTTATCTACATAGGTTAAGATATCATTTTTAGTAACTCTGTTGTCTTTTCCTGTACCAATAATAGCTTCTAATTCTGCCATAGATACATTCTCTTTTTTTGCAATAGTTTTCACCAATGGTGAATAAAACTTATCAGAAGAGGAACTCTCTAACCCAACAACCTCTTTTTTAGTCGTTACAGCCTCAACTATTGAATTTTCAATAACTTTTATTTCTTCAGGCTCAGATTTTTGTTCTAGCTGCACCTCTACATCTTCAGTAAAACTACCGTCTTTTACTTCTATAACGGCTATTGTTTCTCCCACCTTAACAACAGCATCTACTTCAAACATTCTTTCAATCAAGACACCTTCTACTTCACTTGGAACATCAGAATCTACCTTGTCAGTAGCAATTTCTACGACAGCTTCATCTAGTTCAATAGTGTCACCTACTTCTTTTAACCAAGAGGTTATTGTTGCTTCAGCAACACTCTCTCCCATTTTCGGTAATTTTAGTTCAAATTTAGCCATTACGAGTCTTTAATTTTTAGGTCTGCAATTTAAGAAATATTAAGATGTTATTTTGTCAAGTTGATAAATAAATATGCAATTTGAAGTGTTAAATTATTAAAACTCCAGTCTATAAACCTAATCCTTAAGAATTATCAATACTTTTATTTTTTATTGTTTCAACTGTTTTTATAGTTGCCGCAGTAACAGAAAAAGGTAATACTAAGATAATTCCAAGTACAGGAATTAATAAAAAAAGCATAAAAACAAGGCCATTACCTATAGCTAAACCTTTATTCTTTTTCACAAAAGTTAAACTATCTTTATAATTAAAATGACGTTCTAAAGTATAATCCATATTACCAAAACCTGCATAATAGGCCTGTATTAAAAACAATAAAACTGTTGAAAAAATATTAATTACGGGAATAAAACTCAATACTAAAAGAGGAAGGCTAAACAACAATTCTTTAGCTAAATTTCGAATATTAATTCTAATTCCTCTTAATAACTGCTCACTAAAACTTGTTTTTCGATGCTGATGTATTTCTGTTAAAGACACACCTGATAAATAGGTTTCAATTTTTTCAGACACTGGACTCATAAACGGAGCCGATAAAGCCATAATAATATGTTTATAAAGTATTAAACCTAGAATTATAATACTTACTCCACCCATAAAAGTACTTATACTCGTAAAAGTTTGCTTGCCCCATTCCCATCTCCAAATTTTAGAAATATAAAGACCTACATTATCTGACAACCCATAAGCTAAAAAACCAATAATTGAAGCTGTAACCACACTAATTAAAATAGGTATAAAGAAATATTTCCAAAGTTTTAATCTTGAAATTAAACTAAGGGACTCTGCGTATGCTTTAAAACCTTGTAAAATATTTTTAATCATTTGTATAGTTCGTACAATTCCATATCTAGCGGATGCCCATTCTCTGGTGTAAACTCTTTTGCTAATGTTTTTTGCCAAATAAAATTGCATTTTTTAGCCACTTTTACACTTGCTATATTATTTTTATAAACAATTATTTGAAGTGTTTCTAATCCTAAATCTTTAAATGCATATTCAGACAATCTCTCAACAGCAGTACTAATCAACCCTTTTCCATGAAAATTAGCATCAATACAATAAGCAAATTCACCTTGTTTTTTATCCCAATTTAAATCTTTTATATAAATTAAACCTAAGACCTGATTGTCATCATTCATTTTTATTATGAATAAGAATTCTTTTTTAGCTTTGAACTGTTCCACCTTTTTTAAGGTAAATTTTTTTGAAGCTTCAAAACTTAAGTTTTGTTTTAAAGTTTGAGGGAAGTAAGTTGAAAATCTCTCTTTATTAGCAATCATTAAGGTATTAATTGCTTTAGCATCCTCTAATAAAACCTCCCTAACAGTATACGTTTTAAATTGAATCACACTAATTCTTCTATATATACTAATTCATTACTGTACTTTTGAAGATCTTCTATATTTTTTAAAAGCTTTGACTGTTCCGCTTTTTCTTTCAACCTAACAATTACTTCATTTAGGGGTAATTCTTCAGAAATAATAAAAAACTTTCTACCTACTTGATTATTATGCAAATCCATTTCTCGCTCTAATGGTTCGTTAGGAGAAAAATCTTCATGCCAATTGGTGATTTTTTCAGCAAAATGAATTGCTTTTCGAGTATTCCCTCTCCAAATTGAACATTTTTTAGTAATTAGAAAATTCCATAAAGCATGTCTAAATGCATTGGTATAATTATTTTTATGATGTAAATCTCCATATTCTTCATCAGAAATTTTTACAGTTTGATAAGTTGCTAAAAAAGTGGGGATTAAATTAAAAGGATGTCTCATAAATAGAAGAATAAAGGACCATGCATTTCCTTTATTAATCAACTTTATGAATCCCATTTTCTTCATTTAATCGCTATATTCTTTAACCGCATCAATAAATGCTTTAGCATTATCTAGCGGTATATTGGGTAAAATACCATGCCCCAAGTTAACAATATATTTGTCTTTCCCAAAATCATTAATCATTTGATGTACCATTTTTTTTATAGTAGCAGGTGGTGACAACAATCTTGAAGGGTCAAAATTACCTTGTAAAGTCATATTACCTCCAGTTAAATAACGTGCATTTTGGGGAGTAATTGTCCAATCTACACCTAAAGCTGAAGCATTTGATTTAGCCATTTCTTCTAATGCAAACCAACATCCTTTACCAAAAGAAATAATTGGAGCATCATCTTTTAAAGCTTCTATAATCTGATTGATGTATTGCCAAGAAAATTCTTGATAATCTACAGGCGAAAGCATGCCTCCCCAAGAGTCAAAAATTTGTACAGCATCTACTCCTGCTTTTACTTTTGCTTTTAAATAAGCAATGGTTGTATCGGTTAGTTTTTGCAATAACTGATGTGCTGCCACAGGGTTGGTAAAACAAAATTCTTTTGCTTTGTCAAAATTTTTGGAGCCCTGCCCTTGTACTGCATAACAAAAAACTGTCCATGGAGAACCTGCAAAACCAATCAAAGGCACTTCATTATTCAACTTTTCTTTTGTGGCTTTGATAGCTTGCATTACATAATCAAGTTCAACATTCACATCTGGAACAATCACAGTATCTACACCTTTCTGGTCTCGTATCGGATTTGGCAAATACGGTCCAAAATTAGGTTTCATTTCTACTTCGATATTCATAGCTTGTGGAATCACCAAAATGTCAGAAAATAAAATAGCGGCATCCATCCCAAATCTTCTAATGGGTTGCACCGTAATTTCTGATGCCAATTCAGGGGTACGACAACGTGTAAAAAAATCATATTTCTCACGTATTTTGATAAATTCAGGCAAAAATCGTCCAGCTTGACGCATCATCCATACTGGTGGTCTTTCTACTGTTTCGCCTTTTAAGGCTCTTAAAAATAAATCGTTTTTTATCATTTTTTTATTTTACATTTTTGATACAGCCTCCATTGCTTTATCAATTGCTTTTGCTGTTTTTTTAAGGTCTTTATCACTTAAAGCGGATGCTAAAAACCATGCTTCAAATTGTGATGGCGGTAAAAAGATACCATTATGAATCATTTCCCAAAAGAATACTGCAAATTTTTTGGTATCTGATTCTTGGGCTTCTTTGAAATTCGTCACTTTGCCAGTAGTAAAAAACGGATTTATCATAGAACCAAATCGATTTACAATAACATCAACCCTATGTTTTTTTGCAGAATCTAATAAAATTGTTTCCAATTTTTCTGCCGTTTCATTAAATTGCTTGTATGGATTCTGTTTTTTTAATTCCGTTAAGGTCGCTATTCCTGCTGCCATAGCAATCGGATTACCAGAGAGTGTTCCTGCCTGATACATCTCACCTAAAGGCGAAACCATTTCCATAATTTCATTGCGTGCACCATAGGCTCCCACAGGAAAACCTCCGCCAATAACTTTTCCTAAACAAATAATATCTGCTTCCACACCCAATAGCTCTTGTGCTCCACCAAATTTTGACCGAAAACCTGTCATTACCTCATCAACAATCAACAACGCTCCTTTAGAAGTTATATATTCTTTTAAGTCTTTTAAAAAATTCTCTTGAGGTAATACCACACCCATATTTCCTGCTATAGGCTCAATAATAACGCCTGCGATATCATCGTATTTTTCAAAATGTGCTTTTACACTATCCAAATCATTATAATTGGCTATCAATGTATTTTTAACTGCACCTTCAGGCACACCTTTACTACCAGGTAAACTCAACGTTGCCAAACCAGAACCTGCAGCTACCAATAAGGCATCTGAATGCCCATGATAACAACCTGAAAATTTGATGATTTTATCCTTATTTGTAAAAGCTCTTGCCAATCGGATGGCACTCAATACCGCTTCGGTACCAGAATTTACAAAACGGACTTTATCCATCGATGGAAAAGCATCACAGACTATTTTTGCAAGCTTAATTTCATTTTTAGTAGAAGCTCCAAATGTATAGCCATTTTTCAAGGCTTTATTAATGGCTTTCTGTACTTTTTTATGACGATGCCCTAAAATCATAGGTCCATAAGACAATACATAATCTACATACGTATTCCCATCAACATCGGTAATTTTACTACCCTTTGCCTTCTTAATAAATAAAGGATTCCCTCCTACCGAAGCAAAAGCTCTTACAGGTGAATTTACCGCACCAACTAAATGTTTAAGTCCTTTTTTATAGAGTTTTTCTGAATTTTCAAATTTCATTTTAAAAAATTTTAATCTTACGGAATTATTTATTCTTGAACAATATAATGTCCTTTATTTGGATGCTCTCCACTACAATCTCCTGTCAGGATACGATTATCTTCTATCCATATTAATTTCTTATTATTCTTTCCATACCACTTAGACAATGCTTTTTGAAATTTATTTCTATGTGCTACGCTTGATCTTAAATGAAAGTAATAAGAACAATATCCACATCCTTCTCTATCAAATTCTACATCTAATAAATCAAAAGTTGGTATTCCCTTAATTATTTCAGAGATAGCAACATAAGCAGCATCACCAACGGTATATTTACCTCCAAAATTAGGAACATAAACGTTAACTTTAGTCGTATCATTCACCTTCTCAATTAATAATGGAACAATCTCTAATTTCTTTTTAACTAATTTCCAAAAAATAACATCTCCACATCCCAACTCTCCATATTTACCTATATATGGTAAATCAGCAATATTTTTCATATTTTCAACAAGGTCTTTATTCGTTTCTTGACCATGTGTAAATATTGGTAATATCAATAAAAAAATTATCAAGTACTTCATAATATTTTAGCCACCTCCTTAGCAAAATAAGTAATAATAATATCTGCTCCTGCTCTTTTCATTGAGAGTAAACTTTCTAGCATTACTTTTTCACCATCTATCCATCCTTTTTCTGCCGCTGCTTTTATCATGGCATATTCTCCACTTACATTATAACAGGCGATAGGTCTGTCAAAATTATTTTTTAAATCTCTAATAATATCCAAATAAGACAAGGCTGGTTTTACCATTAAAATATCAGCACCTTCAGCATCATCAAAAGTGGCTTTTCTCATGGCTTCATCTCTATTAGCTGCATCCATTTGATAGGTACGCCTATCACCAAAGCTTGGTGCTGAGTCAGCAGCATCTCTAAACGGCCCATAATATGCCGAAGCATACTTGACAGAATATGCCATAATTGGGATATCAGAAAACCCAGAATTATCTAAAGCTTCTCGTACCATCGCTACGGTACCGTCCATCATTCCAGATGGAGCAATCATATCGGCACCTGCTTTGACATGCGAAATAGATTGCTTTGCAATGTTGACTAAAGTAGCATCATTATCTACATCATTATCATGTATAATTCCGCAATGCCCATGTGAGGTGTATTCACAAAAACAGACATCTGTTATTACATAAAGGCCTGGATAATTTTTCTTAATAAAACGGATGGCTTGTTGGATAATTCCATTATCATTCCAAGTTTCTGTTCCCTCATCATCCTTTTTTGAAGGAATTCCAAAAAGCAATACCGCAGGAATTTTTAGAGACACAACTTCATCTAATTCTTTAGAAATTTTGTCTAAAGAAAATCGTTTTATGCCTGGCATGGAAATAATTTCAGTTTCTATGCCTGTTCCTTCTTCAATAAATAAAGGATAAATTAAATCGTCTACAGATAATTTAGTTTCTCGAACCAACCGTCTAATATTTTCTGTTTTTCTTAATCTTCTTGTTCTGAACATTTCTTTTGTTTTTAGACTCCATAAGCTTTAAAAAGCTACGAAACCTTCTTAAGTTCTCCAAAACGTAGATACTAAAACTTCTAAATTTTCGAGACAGTTATGCTACAAATTATAGTTTTGCGAAGTGTAAGTTTGCCAAATCTATTACACTTTCTACTGTTGGTACTTTTGCTATTTGCACCTGCTCAAAATACTTTTGTGCTACTTTGGCAGTAGTGTCACCAATACAAAAGGCTATACCTTTAGGTTCATTTTCTAACCTATAGCTTTCTACAGTAGATGGGCTATAGAACATGACACCATCAGTATTCTTACTAACACTTTTTGGGCTTAACATTGTCTTATAAGCCTCAACTTCATTTACTGTGATTTCGTTTTTTTCTAAAATGACAGGCAAATCGTCTAAACGTAAGCTGCTTGTAAAATAAGTAATTTCTTGCCCTTTAATTTCTTCTGCCAAATGGTTTGCCAATAATTTTGCATTTCTTGCAACAAATTTAACCTCACCAATTTTCTTTTCTATTAATGCTTTGGTACGTCTACCAACACAATAAATATTTTTAAATTGTAATTCAGCTAAGGAAAAATTTGTCTCTAAAGATTCAACCGTATTTTTACTAGTAATGATTACATTTTCAATTTCCTTTTTCAACAAAGGTTGCGGTATTCTGCAAAATCGTATTTTTACAAAATCACTTTCTTCAATAGCAATATCTTCATGAACTAATTTTGACTGTGCATCAGTAAATTTTTTGGTAGAATACACTTTGAATTTCTTTTCAAAAGCTCCGTAGTTTGATATTAATTTTTGACCACCTCTATCTATAATAATATCAGCAGCATCTTGTGCTAAATAAATATGTTTTCTGAGTTTAACCGTTTTGTTGACTTCTTTTTTACGAGTACCATCTTCACTTAATATAATTCCTTTTAATGTAATTTCTTCATCTTGATTTATATAGGATAAAGCCCCGATAGGTGAAGAACAACCACCTTCTAATAGGCGTAAAAATTTACGTTCTACTGAAGTACAAATTTCTGTTTCTTCATGATTTAATTTTGCACATACTTCCTTGCAATATTCATCATCTTCAAGGGCTGTAATCATGATTGCACCTTGACCAGGTGCAGAGATCATCCAACTTAATGTAAGCATATTTTCAGGTTTAACACCAATACGTTTTAACCCTGCCGCTGCGAAAATAGCTCCATTCCATTCATTATTTTTCAACTTTTCAAGTCGTGTATTGACATTACCTCGTAAGCCAACTACTTTATGAGACGGATAACGGTGTAACCATTGTGCCTTACGTCTTAAGCTACCTGTTGCTATAATTGCATCTTTTTGAGCTAAAAACTCTTCATTATCTTTAAAAACAAGTACATCTTCAGATGGACCTCGTTTTAAAACAGCAGCTTGAACAATACCTTCTGGTAAAACTGTAGGAACATCTTTCAAGGAATGGACAGCGATATCAATATCATTATTAAGCATAGAAATGTCTAAATTTCTAGTAAAAACACCTGTAATACCTAATTTGTAAATGGGCTTGTTTAACACCAAATCTCCTGTAGCTTTGATAGGTACTAATTTGGTTTTATAGCCTAAATATTCTAATTGCTCTTGTACAGTTTTTGCTTGCCACATGGCCAACTCACTATCGCGAGTGCCAATTCTAATCGTTTTATCCATTCTTTAATTTTCTAGCTGAAAAACCTTAGAAATTAACGCCATACTTTCTTCAGATGAAGTATTATTTTCTTTTAAATGATTGGCAAACTGCTTAGTGATTTTCTGAACTATTCTATCAGAAAGCAATACTGCTTGCTCTTCATTAAAATCAGATATTTGCTTACGCTGATAATCTATTTCTTCTGACTGTATTTTTTCTAATTTTTGTTTTAAAGCTTTTATTGTAGGGGCAAATTTACGAGTTTCTAACCAAGCAATAAATTTTTCTTTATTCTCTTTAATAATTGCTTCTGCCAAAGGAATTTGCGATTCTCTTCGCTCTAGTGTATTGTCAGTAATTTTTGAAAGATCATCTAAATGCACCAAATTAACATTTGGTAATTCTAAAACATTACTAGCTACATTTTTAGGTATAGACAAGTCTAAAATTAATAATTCTTTTTCAGTATTGATGGTGCTTTTTGTTATTGTAGGCAACAAAGACCCTGTAGCTACAATTAAGATATCTGCATTACTAATTTCAGTTTGCAGGTTGGCATAATCTGCAACAGTCACATCAAGCTTATCTGCAACTTTCTCTGCTTTATCTTTTGTTCTATTTATTAGCGTGATTTTTTTGTTTTTCGTGTGCTTTACTAAATTATCACAGGTGTTTCTTCCTATTTTCCCTGTACCAAATAATAAAATATTCTTATCAGAAATTTGTTTTACTTCCTTAAGCATATATTGTACAGAAGCAAAAGATACAGATGTTGCACCAGAACTTATTTCAGTTTCTGTCTTTACTAACTTACTCGCTCTAATAACACAATTCACCAACCTCCCCAAATAAGTGTTCAGCAGATTAAATTTCTTAGACAATGCTGCACTATTCTTTATTTGACCAATAATTTCAAAATCACCTAGAATTTGACTTTCTAAACCTGTACCCACACGAAACATATGATCTATTGCATCATTATTTTTATAAACATATGCCACTTTTTCAAATTCTTCAACAGTACCATTTGAATGTTGACATAACAATTTTATCAATTGAAATGGATGCTGAGCAAAACCATAAATTTCAGTTCTATTACAAGTAGAAATCGCTAAAACCCCTTCTAAACCACTTGAAGAAGCATCTTTTAATAGGTTTTCTTTTGAAGTAGCATCTAAACTAAAAAAACCTCTGACTTCTGCATTTGCTTTTTCATAGCTTAAGCCAATACAATAGAAAGAATGATGCATAGAAATTTGATTTTGCTTCATAAGAATTTATAATCAACGCAAAAATATCATTACTCAGCATAAAAAAACAACGCTAAAAGAGTTATTTATGTCGCTTTAGGTTTTTTAACTGTTTTTTGACATTAAACCCACTGTAAAGCTTATATTTGCTGACGTTAAAAAACCTTGTATTTTCAAACGACTTAGAGTAGTTTTAAATAAAGTAATAATTATGACCGAATTTGACATTAAAAATAACGATAAAAGTTCTGTTGAAAAAAAAGAAATTGAAAAAGGCATTTTTATTCTCAAATTTCAAAACAACAGCACTAAGACTCAAACCTTTCAACATCAAATAAATAGTAGTTATATACAATTTCATTATTGCTTAAAAGGTGCTTCAAAATTTTATTTTAACAATGGAAAATATGCTTTTGATATAAATAATGAATTTTCTTTACTCTTATACAATCCGCAGACTGATTTACCTTTACATTTAGAATTACAAAAAAAATCTTGGGTGGTTTCTGTATTGATTTCTATTAAAACATTCCATTCTTTATTTTCTAACGAATCTGATTATATCCACTTTTTAAACGATGACAATAAGGATAAAAAATACTATGACACTAAGCCTATATCGCCTTCTAAAATTGTAATTTTGAATCAGATGATGAATTACAATCTACATCCGTCAGTTGAAAATTTATATTTAAAAGCCAAAACTTACGAATTATTAAGTCTTTATTTTAACAAAAGTGAGGATGCTGACATTGAACAGTGTCCGTTCTTAGTTGATGAGCAAAATGTACTAAAAATCAGAAAAGCAAAAGATATTATTATTTCAAACATTACAGAGCCTCCTAGCTTACAAGAATTAGCCAATCAAATAGGTCTCAATTTAAAGAAATTAAAAGATGGCTTTAAACAAATTTATGGAGATTCTGTTTATAGCTTTTTATTTGATTATAAAATGGAAGTCTCTCGCAAACTATTAGAAACGAAACAATACAATGTAAATGAAGTTGGCTTAAAAGTTGGCTATAGCACTTCTAGTCATTTTATAGCTGCATTCAAAAAAAAATATGGGACTACTCCAAAAAAGTATATTAGTGCTTTACCTAGTTAAACCCGCTTTATGCATTAGAAAACCTATTGCATAATTCTGATTAAATTCTCACTTAATGAAACAGCTAGACCATAACGAGACACAAAACAAGAAGAAAAAATTCCCTATTACATTGATTTGTGATGAAATAAGAACACCTGAGAATATAGGGATGTGTTTTCGTATTTCGGAAAGCTTTGGTGTAGAAAAAATATACTTGCACGAAAATTCAGTAGAATTAGAAAACAGAAAAGTACAAAGAACTGCTAGAAACACCATCAACCAAGTTACCTCTGATCGCTACTCAAATTTCAATCAATTAGTTAGACAATTGAAAAACGAAGGAAATACAGTAATTGGATTGGAGATTACTGACTCAAGCCAACCTATTAAAAATTTTAGATTTACCGCTCACAATAAAATAGCTTTAGTAATAGGCAGCGAAAGAAATGGAATTTCAGATGTTAACTTATTAGACCAAAGTATTTATATACCTATGCATGGTCAAAACACATCAATGAATGTAATTCATAGTTTAGCTATTGCATTATATGAAATCACAAATCAAATTAGTAATTGTAATTATTAGAAACACTTTGAAGCCTCCTTCTTTCTTTATACCTTATTTTATCTAAAGCTTCTTTTACCAATTCATCTTCTGTTTTTGTTCCTTTTAACGAAACACTTTTAGTGTCCATAATAAAATAAGGTGCTACATCTATCTTTTTACCATCCCGCTTAAAAGCAACATAATAAAGCCATTCAGTAGCTGAATTTGAATATTGTTCTTTACCCTTCACCTTAAAAAAATAAATATCAATTGGCTTATTTTTAATAACTAATTCTTCCTTTTTAAAAAAAGAAATTTTATCATCATCATAATCGTCATATATTAACGAAAACAGTACTGACTGTGCGTACTTTAGTTGAAACGCTCCTGTTTTAAAAACTTCAGGCAATAGATTTTTCGCATTTAATTTAGGAATTAAAACATTTAAATTGTCAATATTATTAAGTGTTTTATCTTCTAGTTTCTTTGGTATTGCTTCTCCTTTAGTTTTTAACAATACATAATAATCACTCAAAGCGTTAATATCATTACTTTCTAATAACCTTAAATAAAAGTGAGCTATATTTTTTTCTTCTCTAAATGGATATAACAAGTTTATATAATTACTCAACAATGTATTGTAAGCATACGATTCTTGTTCTATCAAGCTCCTTTTCAATTCAATTTTGGCATCATTAAAAATTTGATCTTTATAACGCTTATAAACTCTCGGCTTAACTAAACTACTATCTTTCAACTGAGACAAAAGACCGTAAACTGGTTTTTTATATTCTTGAATTGTTGAATACTTTAATAACTCAGGAAACAATTTTCTTTTTAATTGTAGTGAGTCTTTCGCTTTAGGCAAATCAAAAAGGTTACTCATTCCGTAAGAACCAATTGGAAAATCTTCTTCCAATAAAGATAAGATTAATTTATATGATTCAATATTTCTTTTGGCTATCAATGCTTCAATAATAGCAATTTGAGTTTTAGGATCGGCATATGATTTTCTGTATAATTTTTTTAGAAAAGGGAGTATTTTGGCACTTTTCAAACTTGATAAATTATATAAAATATTTCCTTTTACAAATTTTTTATCTTTAGGAAATTCAAAATCATTCAACGTGGCTATCATTGCATCTACGTCAGCTTCTGTATATTCTATTAAATAATCCGCATTATCTACAATACTATCTTTATTTTTCAACGCTTTAAAATAGTCAGTCACTTTACTCTCAAACACATCTCTACCTAATAAGGTGTCTAAAGGTGTGAATGTCTTGTAAAATTTATTGACAAATTCAGAACTCGGACTAATGCTATCTTCTAATGTTTTAAGCTCAAATAAAACTCCCTTTTTGAGAATATTCTTTACTCTTATTCGTTTTGCACTCAAACTATCTTTCGCAAAAAATGAATAGCTATACAAATCATTTTCTTTACGTTTCTCTTTATTGGTTAAAATAAATCGATTTACAAATGATTTATCAATTTGACTCCATAGACTGTCAATGTTTTTAACCATTTTATAATCGTGATACTTAGTTCTTGTTATAAAAATACTCTCATTTGTTTTAGAAATATATTTGGTAGTTTTTGTTTGATATTCATAAGGTTTATGTGCACTACCATTATTCCCATAAAAATTCATCGGAAAAGGTTGCTTTATATTAGTAAGCACTGAAAAATGCAAAGCCGTATCTTTAACTTGTTTGAATTCTTTTTTATAAACAATGTCTTTTAATTGAAATGAATCAAAATATGAAGTAGCGGCAGTCATATCTTTACCTACATAACCCATTAAGTAATAAATTTCATCTTTTACAATACTCCTTAATACTATTTTTTTACCTTTTAAGGTATCTAGTTTTGCTAATGATTGATAAGTAGTATAATTGGCATCTACAAATCTTCCTTTATCTTCTTTTAATTTGAGGTTTTTATAAAATGCTTTATGAATGTATGCAGCTTCAAATTTATCTTCTTCTATAAAATTAAGCTCATGAACCGGTACTTCTTCCATAAAATAATATCCCTTATTGTCAAAAGATTGAATGATGTTTTTACCTGCAACACCAAAATTTTCTGTGATATAATTTTGGGGTAATTTAATAGAATACTTTCCGAAATCTGGCGTAAAATTAACCAAATTAGTTGCTGAAGATTTGAATGAAATAGAATTAAAAATCTCATCACCATGTTTTAGCACATAATCTTTTTTACCGCCTAGTTTGATAATTACAATTTCAAGTGGTGTTTTATAAATATGATATTTTTGATAATCTTCTTTTTTAGTTTTATTCAAAATACTAATACCAGGGTATGGCCTGATTAACTCTTCTTTTTTAATTATTTTACCAGGAATATCTTCATACAACAGATTGTCTATATCTTTTAATTCTATCTTAGTTTTCATGTTTAAATAATCAAAAGTATTGACTCTTGTAATTGCAAGATATCCGCCATTAGCCATATCTGTTGCTATATAATATTTTTGACTAAAAAAATTCAATTCTCTTAATTCTTCAAAGCTTTTTATAGATAAAAATCCGTCAGGAGTTGCCTCAGTTTTTAAATGTGGTTTTGTAAAAGAAGTTTCTAATTCCTTTTTCTTTGCCTTACTGTAAGAAGTTCTTTTTGAAGTTAATGGAGTAACAGTATACCCTTTACTTCTCAACAATTCAATAATACCTTTTTCTCCTGGTAAATGTGCTGCACCAACTCCAGAAAAAACAGCATAGTTCTGCATAATTGAATCAAGTACATTGACCATGTTTTCATTTCTTTTATACAACATGTATTTTCTAAAATGTTCGGTATTACTCGCTTCACCAATTGAATCTAATAAGTCTAAATTCCTATCTCTATAAGCATCTTCCGTAAAAGTATACATTGGTTTTTCTTCGTACAATTTTCTTAACCATTTATCCTGTTGCTTCTTCATCATATTATAACTAGCCTTAGTCACTAGAGATCTTGATTCATTAAAATCTTCTAGCCCAATCACTTGTTTGTTTTGTTTTTTACCTGCTTGATAAATAAACATGTCTAAATATGTTTCTTCTTCAAAATTATCTGAACCCATCTGCTTTCTATACAGATAACTATTTACCAAAGAATTATCTAATCGGATTGCATTTCTAATTGTACGTTTTTTAGGAAAAGGCAACTTAAATAGACTTGCATAAAAATCTTTATTATATTGACTCCCTCCAGAATAATAAGACATTCCCATGCTTAGAAGATCATAACTGTTTTCCATCCATTTTGACGGATCAGATTCTAAAGCAACCACATCACTTTTATATAACGATTCATAAAACACATCATCTAACCTAAAAGCGACTTTACTGCTTACATGCATTGTACCGTACAAATACGAATCTTTTGTTAGATTATTTCCTGATATTTTCCAAAGTAAACTCTGATACTTCTGTTGAGCATCAACATTACAAATTAATAATAGCAAAAATATTAGGGTGATTTTTTTCATGTTATTCCTTCTTTTAGCAAAAGGTAAATATATCTATTTAATTAAAATAGAAAAAATACTATTGAGTGAAATGGGTTTTGTCATCAAAAATAAATGATAAAAACAGTTTGTTTTTCTATCAATCATTTTAACATGTATTTGGCATTAGTGAGTAAACGTTATTTTTTATATAAAATTTTATAAATAATTGTATTTTTGGCATCAACTTACACTCAATGAAGAAAGGAATACTATTAGTCAATCTTGGTTCTCCAGATAGCACAAAAACAAAAGACGTTCGGAAATATTTAGATGAATTTCTAATGGATGAAAGAGTAATTGACATCCCTCAATGGAAAAGATATTTACTTATTAAAGGCATTATACTTAATACTAGGCCGAAAAAAGCTGCTGAAGCATATAAAAAAATATGGACAAAAGAAGGCTCTCCTTTAGTTGTTATTTCTGAATTATTTGCAAAAAAAGTAGCCAATCAACTAGATATTCCTGTTGCCTTAGGCATGCGTTATGGCTCTATGAGTATTGAAAAAGGAATTGCCGAACTAGAACGCAAAAATGTTGATGAGATTCTTTTAGTTCCGTTATACCCCCATTTTGCCATGTCATCGTTTGAAACTGTGATTGAAAAAGCAAAAGAAATCAATAGAAAATCTTATCCTACAATTAAAATGGATATTCACCCTGCTTTTTATAACAATCCTGATTATATTAAAGTAATGAGTACTAATATAAAACAACATTTGTCCAATTTTAACTATGACCATATTTTATTTTCTTATCATGGTATTCCTGAAAGGCATATCTTAAAATCTGACCCGACAAAATCTCATTGTAAGATTGATGGTTCTTGTTGTGATACTCCTTCAAAAGCCCATAGAACATGTTATAGACATCAATGTTTTGAAACTACAAAACAAATTGTAAAAACACTTGGCTTAAAAGAAGGTACTTATAGTAACTCTTTTCAATCACGCATGTTAAAAGACCCATGGTTAAAACCTTATACCGATTTTGAATTTGACCGCTTGGCAAAAACTGGAGTCAAAAATTTAGTGGTAATTACTCCTGCTTTTGTAGCTGATTGCTTAGAAACTTTAGAAGAAATTGCCATGAGAGGAAAAGAGGATTTTATTAAAGCTGGTGGTAAAAACTACAAATACATCCCTTGTTTAAATGACAATGATGATTGGGTAATGACCATGGTAGGCTGGATAAATGAATGGGTTGGTGAACCTGTAATACTCTAAAATGGATTATCTTTATATAAAATCGCTCCACATCATCTTTGTAACCACATGGTTTGCAGGGCTTTTTTATATTATACGATTGTTTATCTATTTTAAAGAGACCGAAGAAAAACCTGAATTAGAAAAGAACATCTTACAAAAACAGTATCAATTAATGAGTAAACGGCTATGGTATATCATTACTTGGCCCTCAGCAATACTCACCGCTATTTTTGCTACTTGGCTATTAATTTTACAGCCTGATTGGCTAAAAACTAACTGGATGTTAATTAAATTACTTTTTGTACTAGCCTTATATCTGTATCATTTCAGTTGCCAACATATAATAAATCAAATTGAAAAAGGCTATTTAAAATATTCTTCTTATGGATTGAGAATTTGGAATGAAGTAGCTACCATTATCTTATTTGCAATCGTATTTTTAGTGGTTTTAAAAAGTTCTTTTGGATGGATTTTTGGCGTATTAGGTATTTTTAGCGTTTCTATCCTTCTTATGCTTGGTATTAAATTGTACAAAAGGATTAGAACAAAAAAAGATTGGGAAAAAAAATCATAAAAAAACGACTAATTATTCTTTCAGATTTATGGGGATTTCAAAAATCTAAATGGATAAAATACTACACAGAATTATTAGACCCACACTTCAATATTGTGATTTATAATTCTTCAGACTTAGCAGGCATTACTTCAGACAATATAGACGATATTCACCAACAATTTGTGGCCTTCGGAATTAAAAAGGCTGTTAAAAAAATTATCGAATTAGAAAAAAGACCTATTACCATTTTAGCTTTCAGTATTGGAGGAACCATTGCTTGGAGAACTGCATTAAAAAATGCCTCTATAAAAAATTTAATCCTTGTTTCTGCAACAAGACTGCGATTAGAAACCAAAACTCCTGATTGTAAAACAAGCTTGTTTTATGGTAAACTTGACAAGTTCAAACCTGCAAATCACTGGCTTAAAAACCACACAAATGTGACTTTAATTGAAAACGCTGGCCATGAATTGTATACTGACATAAATAAAGCTACACTGATTTGTACTGAAATTTTAAGAAATCACCTCTTATAAAAGCAACCTTTTCAACTTCTTGTATCTCACAGAAAACAAACCTATACCATGATACAAAAAATAGCCATTCTTCTCATTGCTCTTTCCCTACAATCCTGTCTTTTTCCTTTTGATGGTAATAGTGATGATGTCGAACCACCATCGTCGTATTATAAAGCTGTTTATATGAATAGAGATGCTTTTGAAACTTCTGTAAGTTTACAAAACTCTAATTCAATTGATAAAGCTGGAAAAATATATGTGTATCAAAACTATTTATTTATCAATGAAAAAAATAAAGGGTTTCATGTTTATGACAATACTAACCCGAGTAATCCAAAAGCGATTAAATATATAAAAGCCCCAGGAGCTACTGACATAGCAATAAAGAATGATGCTATTTACATCAATCAAGCACGTGATTTAATAGCCATAAAGTTAGGTGCAGACTTACAATCATTAACAGTTACCAAACGAGTTAAAAACATTTTCCCTGAAATGCTTTCTCCAGATGGTTTTAGTGCTAGAACACCAGAAGGTAAAGTTCTAATCAATTGGGTTCCTAAATAAAAAACAAATGAAATATTTATCAATATTATTAATTAGCATCTTATTTTTTGGGTGTAGTAGTGATTCTGATTCTTTAGCTTCAGAGCAATCAACTGGTAAAGGAGGCTCTTTGGCAAGGTTTACCATACTTGACAATTATTTGTACACGGTAGATGAAAATAATTTAAATGTATTTTCTATTAGTGACAATAACAATCCTGTTTTTTTAAACGAAGTTTTTATAGGTTTTAGAATAGAAACTCTATTTGCATATAATAATGTGTTGTTTATAGGCTCAGAAAACGGAATGTTTATTTACAGCTTAGAGAACCCTGAAGTACCAAAAAAAGAATCATCAGTTGAACATTTCACTTCTTGTGACCCTGTGGTTACAGATGGTGAGCTTGCTTATGTTTCTCTGCATTCTAATTCTATTTGTGGCAACAACACCAATTTGTTAGAAATTTACAATGTGTCAGATATTCAAAACCCTGTACTTGTAGAACAACGTAACATGATTAACCCAAAAGGTTTAGGTTTGTATAATGATTACCTGATTCTTTGTGATGATGAAGTCAAAATATTTGATGTGTCTGATGCTGGAAATATGACTTTTTCTAAAAGTATTGATATTTCAGGATTTGATGTCATTATTCAAAACAATCATCTTATTGTTGTAGGAAAAAATAGCTTGTCTCAATACACTTTAGACCCGACAAACATAGAAAACATCACACATTTGAGCACCATGAGTTATTAATAAAGAATTATTTCCTATTACAAAAGATTTGAAAAAGTATAAAAAATCTTAATTTCTTAAACTATTTGCAAACGGAATTCTATTTAAAATACTTCTACCCAAGGTAATTTCATCAGCATATTCTAGTTCATTACCAACGGCAATGCCTCGTGCAATGGTAGAAACGTTAAGTTCTAAATCTTCTATTTGCTTGTAGATATAAAAATTAGTGGTATCACCTTCCATGGTCGGACTTAAGGCAAAAATAATTTCTTTAATTGCACCTTGCCTAACTTTAGTCACCAAGCTTTCAATAGTTAAATTATGTGGCCCCACTCCTTCAATAGGTGATATTTTACCGCCTAATACATGATACAGTCCTCTAAACTGAGCCGTACTTTCAATTGCCATGACATCACGTATATCTTCAACCACACATAACAATTCAGCATTTCTATTTTTATTCGCACAAATTTCACAAATTTCAATATCAGAAATATTGTGACAATTTTCACACAATTTTACTTGCTCTTTTAATTGCATTAGAGCTTCAGTCAAATACGTTGTTCGTTCTTTAGGCTGCTTGAGTAAATGCAACACCAACCGTAAAGCTGTCCGCTTACCGATTCCTGGCAATTGAGACACTTCATTCACCGCATTCTCTAATAATTTGGAAGAAAAATTCATGAAGACAAATGTACAATTTTTTCTTCCTAAGAACAGAGAAAATAGAGTAGAGAAAAAAGGTTTTTAAATTTACCATTATGAGTTTATTATTAAAAATCGCTATAAATAAGAGTCTTTATTTTCTTTTCTATTCTCTTTCCTCTAAAAAAACTATATTAGCTTCTTAAATTAACACATCAAATCCCGATAATTATCAGGACGTAATCCATAAATTCAATAAATGAACCCAACTACTATACTATTATTAATCGCTGGCTATTTCGGACTTTTACTATTGGTCTCATTTTTTACGGGAAAAAACGATTCAAACGATACATTTTTTAAAGGAAACAAACAATCACCGTGGTACGTAGTTGCTTTTGGGATGATAGGAGCTACGTTATCTGGAGTTACTTTCATCTCTGTCCCAGGTATGATAAAAGGTGAACAATTTGCCTATATGCAAGGTGTTTTTGGTTTTTTTATAGGTACTCTTTTTATTATTTTAGTGCTACTCCCTCTTTTCTATCGATTAAATGTGACTTCTATTTATCAATATTTAGAACAACGTTTTGGTAAAGTAAGTTATAAAACTGGAGCTTTTTTCTTTCTACTTTCTAGAGTTACAGGTGCTTCTTTTCGATTGTTTTTAGTCGCCTTATCTATGCAGTATATTGTCTTTGCAAAACTAGGCGTCCCTTTTTGGGTAACTGTAGTTCTTTCTATTTTATTGATTTGGATTTACACCTTTAGAGGCGGAATAAAAACTATCGTTTGGACAGACACATTACAAACCTTAGCTATGCTTACCGCAGTTGGAGTTGCCATCTATCTAATTCTTCAAAAATTAGATTTGACTTATTTTGAATTTTTACAATCTGAAGCATTTGCCTCAAAAAGTAAAATATTTCATTTTGATGACCCGAATTCTAAAATTTATTTTTGGAAATATTTTATTGGTGGAATTTTTATTGCCATCACCATGACTGGACTAGATCAAGATATGATGCAAAAAAACTTGACCTGTAAAAACCAAAAGGATGCACAAAAAAATATGTCAACCATGATTACGTTGTTGGTGATTGTTAATTTTATATTCCTATCACTAGGAGCATTATTATTTGTCTACGCTGATAAATTAGGAATTGATATTCCCTTTGTTGATGGTAGAGAGAGAACCGATTTATTATTTCCTGAAATAGCTATGAATAGTGGTTTAGGCTTACCACTATCTGTAGTCTTCATTATTGGTTTAATAGCTGCAGCTTATTCAAGTGCAGATAGTGCCTTGACTTCATTAACCACATCATTTTCTATCGATTTTTTAGGTATTGAAAAAAGACCTCAACAAGAACAAAAACCTTTACGTCAAAAAGTACATGTTGGCGTTTCTATTTTATTAATAATTGTAGTCATCATTTTTAACAACCTTGACGGAAGTGTAGTCAATAACCTATTCACCTTCGCAACATTTACTTACGGACCATTATTAGGTTTATTTGCTTTTGGTATTTTAACCCAACATAAAATTAAAGACCAATATGCTTGGCTGGTAGCCCTCAGTGCTATTGCCTTGACAATCACCATTGCATTTTTACCAGAGAATATTATTGGAGCATATAAATTTCAATGGGAAATACTACCGATAAATGGATTACTTACTTTTATAGGATTGTGGCTGATTCGAAAAAAAGACACCGTTATAAAAAACTCTTAGACTTCAAACTCTCTAAGCTTCAGAATCAAAACTAAAAGACACAATACTCATTATAGCTAACTAATTAACTTCTAATTCAAAGCTCTTAACTCAAAACATAATAACTTGTTTTCAAACCTGAATACTCCTAAAAAAGCAAGATAAGTTGCATGGTTTTAAGTACTTTTGATTTATTAAACTAAATTCATGGAGAAAGATTTAAGTAATTATAGAAAAAGCTATCAAAAGGATGATCTCTTAGAAAAGAACACCCCAGAAAATCCGATAGAGCTATTTAGAGATTGGTTTTTGATTGCCGATAAAGATGATAATGTTCATGAAGCCAATGCTATGAATCTGGCAACTATTAGCTTAGATGGATTTCCAAAAAACAGAGTGGTTTTACTCAA
>Ga0256834_1000270_pt1 | contig 38087 bp, 24 predicted proteins | sample 4281140metaG_FD_190536 | JGI IMG/M metagenome (GOLD analysis project Ga0256834, IMG submission 190536) | Hydrothermal vent microbial communities from East Pacific Rise, Pacific Ocean - 4281-140 | ecosystem: Environmental > Aquatic > Marine > Hydrothermal vents | place: Pacific Ocean: East...
AAAATCGTAGTAAAAGATTAAAACTATGAAAAAATTAATCATTTTTCTTTTAATTTTCATATCTTTTTTGAAAATAAATGCACAACAAAATCCTGAACCTGACATATCGAATACTTATTATATCCTTCATTTGCCTCAAGGAGGAAGGAATTTGACCTACACCAACGTTATGATCGACCGTAACGAGTGGATTTGGGATTTTAAATATGATAGACAAACTCAAACCGGGGATTTTTATCTTCAAAAAGGAGGAAAGAAGGGGAGGGGAGCTTTTAGTTTGTACGGAAGCTTGAGCGGAGGATTTACCGTTCCCGTGGTTTATTTATATTTGTTCGACCGTTCGGCTTACTGGTTGGAAGGAAAAGCGGCAATGCCGGTAAAGGACCGGTTTTTTCTTTCATTACGCTTAAAAATCGCTAATTTTTTGGATAAACCACCGGATGAAGAGATGTCACAGGGGAGGGATTGGGTTGAAATCATTACTACGCAAACTTTTAGTTTAATGCATCAACCTTATGTGATATACGGCGGAGGTATGGGCTGGCGGAGCCGGAAATTTTCCTTTGCGGTTTGCTTATCCGGTCAAAAATTTTTTTACGGCAAGCCGCCGGCCCATCAATTGGTTTGGGAAGCCGCCATGTCCTATTTATTTTCATCGAAAATTGTGTGGATGGTCGAATTATATAAAAATTTCCATCGTGAGGACGATAAACAATATCTTTTAGCGGGCACTTCCTATCGCTTCAGGAAAAATTTTTGGTTGCATACCGGCTTGTTTTTTCATGACGGACCGGAACGGATTACCTATCGTCTAATGAGGAAAGATATTTACGTGGCACCTTTTGTGGGAGTCAGATGGAGAATATTTTCTTTGTTAAATCCGGTAGAATAACCGTTATTTTCATATTTCCGAGCAAAAGAATTATCTTTACTTTATGAAACGCTTGATTTCCGCCTTTTTAATTTTTCTTTGGAGTCTGTCCCTTTCCGCCCAAAACAAGGGGGAAATATTAATCTCCGTCAAAGATTCTTTATATGCTTTGGCGCCTTCTACTTATTTTTTTGTTGAAGAAAGAGCAACACTTCCTTTTGAAAAAATAAAGCAACAAACTTTCCGGAAACTTGCCGGAGAAAAGCGGTATGTTCATCCCGTTTGGTTTAAATTTTATATATCGCCCCAAACGAAAGCCCGTTTACTGGGGTTTCTTCCCCCTTTAACCGACCGCTCCGAATTGTATGTGCCCGTTCAAGGCGGTTACCGTAAATACACCGGCGGACGCTTGTCCGAACGTCCCGTTCGCTATGATATTTTGGAAAGTGCCGTCTTGTATTTGACAGCGGACTTGCCCGATTATTCCCGCCCGTTTTATTTGCATTTGACCAATATCACCGCACCGGAAGCTATTCCGTTGGATCCCGGAAAATTCGTGGTTTCCGATAAAAAAATGCCCCTTCATTATCATATTTTGCACTCGGGAAAAACCCGTAAGTATCAAATCTATTTGGGCATCATCGCTCTGGCCGGGTTGTTATTTTTGCTCAGTTTTATCATCACCCGCGACCGCAATTTTTTGCATTACAGCTTGTATTTACTGGCCCTGACGGCCATTTTTGTCCATCAAATTCCTTTTTTGCACAATTTTCTCATCCGCATTCACCCTTTTGTTCCGGGTTGGATAAGCCGTATGGGAATAATATTCACCGCTTTGGCCTATTTTTATTTTGTGGTGCAATTGTTGGAGACATCGCGCTATGCTCCCCGTTTGGATAAATGGGTTCGTCGGGTGTTGGCAACAGGGCTTTTCTATGGTGCATGGAAACTCTTCCAAATGATATTGTGGCCGGAATTTCCGGGTTCCTATCCGCTGTATATCGTTTTTCACGGCTTGTTTATGGCGGCAAGTTTCTTTATTTTCACCGGCTTGTGGTTCAAGCCCGTTCCCCGCATCAAAAAAGTGGTGATTCTGGGAAGTTATTTGCTGATCGCCGGCCATTTGTTCAGTATGTTGCTGCGCAACGATTTTTATTTCCTCAACACGGTTTTAGGTGAAATAGCTTTGTTCTATACCATTATTTTCTTGCAATACCGCCGTGTACACGAAGAGCGTTTTCATTATAAACTCCACATGATGGCCGAACAACAAAAACGGGAAAATCTTATGATATTGAACGAAATGAAATCCAAATTCTTTTCGCATATCTCTCATGAATTCCGAACGCCTCTAACATTGATTCACGCTTCATTGAACCGGATGGAAAAAGAAAATACCGCCCGTTTTTCCCGCCATATTCGTTCCGTTCGCCGTCATGCCGGCCGTTTGTTGGAATTGGTGGACCAATTGTTGGATTTGACCAAATTACAATCGCATGTTATGCGTCCACAAATTCGAAAAAGCAACCTCAACCACACCGTGCATCTTATCTGCGAAAGTTTTATTCCTGTAGCCTTGGAGAAAAAAATTCGATACACCCAAAACATTCAATTGCCGGACGAAAGAGTCTATTACGATAAGGATTTCATCCAAAAAATACTTTCCAATCTAATATCCAATGCCTTTAAATACACACCCGAAGGCGGTACGGTTTCATGCGAAGCCCGTTTGGAGCACAGCCGTTTTATTTTCGAAATTCACAATACGGGAGAAGGATTAAACGAAGAGGAACTTTCGCGCATATTCGAACGCTTTTACCAAAAAGACGAACACGCCGAAGGATCCGGCTTGGGGTTGGCGCTTGTTAAAGAATTGGTGCGGGAACACAGCGGGGAAATTAAAGCGGAAAGCCGTCCGGGCGAATGGACACGCTTTAGGTTGGTGTTGCCCGTAGATGCCCGGACATATGTCGAAAATGGCTTGCTCGAAGAAGAATATCTTTCGACGGATGACAATTATCCGGCTATTGAAGACGAATCAAGTCCCGTTTTGCTCGTTGTCGAAGACCATCCGGAAATGCGTGAATACGTTGCCGAATTATTCGCGGATGAATTTCAAGTTATAACCGCCTCCGGCGGCAATGAAGGCATCCGTCTGGCTTTGGAACGCGTGCCCGACATCATCATAAGCGACATCATGATGCCCGAAGCGGACGGCTACGAAGTGTGCCGGAGATTGAAAAACGACTTTCGCACCTCACATATTCCTTTGATTTTACTCACCGCCAAAGGCGAACCGGATGCCAAACGCAAAGGAACCGGATGCGGAGCGGTGGACTATATCGTCAAACCCTTCGACGAAAGTATTTTAAAAGATAAGGTGCGTAATTGGATGCGCATACTGGAAAAACACCGCAAACGCTATAAGCAGGAAACCATACTTTCCGCAAAAGATTTGGCTGTCAACGATACGGATGAAAAATTTCTGGAAATTTTGGAAAAAATATTAAAAGAACGCCTTTCCGATCCCGAATTCGGCGTAAATGATTTGGCCGGAGAAATGCACATGAGCCGTATGCAATTGCATCGAAAATTGAAGGCGCTTACCGGATTGTCCGCATCGGAATTTTTGCGCTCGCAGCGTTTGAAAGCGGCCGCACAACTACTTCGACACACGGATTACAATGTCGGTGAAATCGCCTATGTATCCGGATTTAACAACCCGTCGTATTTTGCCCGAATATTCAAAGAAACTTACGGAGTAACTCCGGCGGAATACAGGAAGAAAGGACCCGGAAACACGAAATGAGTATAACGGGTATCGAAATGACAATTGATTCGGGAGAAAAAGAAGACGCCCGTTTGCGGGAATCGGTTTTGATGGAATGGAATAAGAATGGAAATTTTCGGACGGAAATCTTGCTTTTCGGGCCGAATTAAAGTCAAGTAAGGAAAAACGAAGCCTTAGGGTTTCATAGCCGGTTATGCCGGTTACGGGTTGTGCATCCGGGATTTCGCGGGGAAGAAATTCCACAGGTACGCCGAGTGCATCGCCTATGGCCATGCTAATGAGTCCGCCGGAAATGCGGTCGGCCGGGGAGAATGGAACGGACATGGTTTTGATTTTGGTGTTTAACTTAAGCAATGGATATGTAAACGGGGCTGTTATAAAGCAGAAATCTAATTTTTTTCCTGTTTGAATGAAGAGTTGAAAAGGTTTGTTAAACCGTTGAACCGTGGAATCGTTAAATCGAATATTGGATTCGCCGCACTTTTACCTTTCTTCTTTTCCCTTTTCCCTTTTCCCTTTTTTCTTTCGCATTGTTTTTATACACGGTTTCTACTAATTGAAAAATGATTGAAACGGATTAAAATGCATCGATAGACTTGCAAAGGCAAATCATTCGCTCCGGCTGCGAAATCGATAGGTGAGAACAAAACTTAGAGTTTAAAAAATACTATTCGGGAGGTATTCCGGTAAGGAAGCTCTTTTCATTATTTCCGCAATTTTTTCCTATAGTTGAAGATACGGGAGATCCGGGATGTAAATGAGTTGTTTTCATAGGGTTGTGAAATTCTTTCTAAGCCATTACCTTTGTCGGGATTAAATGAAATTTATGCAGAAAAAAACGGCCAATCCTTTGTTGCATTTGGAAGATTATCCCTATGAAAGTGTTCCTTTTTCGGAGGTGAAACCGTCACATTTCGATGAGGCGTTTGAGGTGTTGATCAAGCACACGCAGGATGAAATCGACCGGATTGCACGTGGAGGAAAAGCGGATTTCACCCATACGGTGGAAGCCTTATCTTATGCCGGTATCCCGTTGGCGCGTGTGCAAAGCATTCTAAGCAACCTCAATTCGGCGGCTACTAATGAGGAATTGCAAGCCGTTGCCGATCGATGGATGCCCGAACTGGCGGCTTTTTGGAACGGAATCTATCAGCGAGCGGATCTTTTTGAGCATATTCGTAAGGTTTATGAAAAAAAAGGCGGTTTGTCGTTAAATACCGAGCAACAAACTTTATTGGCGCGGACCTATCGGCAATTTCTACATAACGGCGCTTTGCTTGATGAGGAAAAACGAAAGGAATTGATTTCGGTCAAGCGGCGGTTATCGAAATTGGCATTACAATTTCAGAAGAATCTATTGCACGATACAAATGCATTTCGTTTGATCCTGAAGGATGCGGACGAAATAAAAGGTTTGCCTTCGGATATTTTGGAACGGGCGCGTGAACGGGCACGCGAGGCGGGCAAGGAAGGCTGGATGTTTAGCTTGCATTATCCGTCCTACGGGCCGTTTATGAAATACGCAAACCGTCGCGATTTGCGCGAGCGGATGTATCGTGCGTTTATGTCACGTGCATATCATGGCGATGCCTACGATAATAGTGAAATTGTGAAGGAGGAAGCACGGCTGCGCAAGCGTTTGGCGGAATTATTGGGTTATTCTTCATATGCGCATTGGGTGTTAACCGAACGTATGGCCGAAAAACCGGAGAATGTTATGGCATTTCTTAATGAATTATACGGATATGCCCGCCCGGCGGCCGAAAGGGAATTTGCACAATTGCGGGAAATGGCTAAGGATGACGGTATCGATGAATTGCAGGCTTGGGATACGGCATATTATGCCGAACAGTTGAAGAGACGCGAATTGTCATTGGATGACGAACGTATGAAGCCGTATTTTGAGCTGGAAGCCGTGTTGAAGGGGATGTTTGAAGTGGCAAGGCGTTTATATGGCTTGCAATTCGAACCTACGGACGAAGTGGAGGTTTATGCAGACGGTGTTCGGGTCTGGAAAGTTATGAATGAGGAAGGAAGTTATTTGGCATTGTTATACGGAGATTTTTATGTGCGGCCGGGCAAGCGCCAAGGCGCTTGGATGACTTCTTATAAGTCACAGTTCCGCTCTCAAAGAGGGCGGAACACCCGGCCGCACGTATCGTCACGTCCGCATATTTCCATTGTAACCAATTTTGCCCGTCCTACGGGGCAAATGCCGGCATTACTGACTTTTGATGAAGTAAACACTTTGTTTCACGAGTTCGGACACGCTTTGCACGGTATGTTGGCCGACACCACCTATGCCGACCTTTCGGGCACCAATGTATATTGGGATTTTGTGGAATTGCCGTCGCAAATCATGGAAAACTGGACCTATGAGCCTGAAGTATTGTTGATGTTTGCAAGACATTATCGTACAGGCGAAGTGATTCCTTCGAAATATATCGAGGCGTTGCGCAAGAGTCGTCGATTTATGGAAGGGTTGGCTACTTTACGGCAATTGGGCTTCGGATATTTGGATATGGCTTGGCATTATCGTTTGGAAGAAGTGCCCGGCGACTTGGAGATATTCGAACGGCGGGTTTTTGAGCCCGTTCGATTCACCTCACATGTTCGCGGAACGTTGATGAGCACACAATTCGGTCATTTGTTTGCCGGCGGTTATGCGGCGGGGTATTATTCCTATAAATGGTCGGAACGTCTTGAAGCGGATGCTTTTTCGATTTTCCAAAAAAATGGTATCTTTGACCGTGAAACCGCACGTAAATTCCGTCGTTTGTTAGCGCAAGGCGGAAGCCGGCATCCGGTGGAGTTGTATAAAGAGTTTGCCGGGCGACCGCCGGAAATCGAAGCGTTGATACGGCGGGCGGGATTTACGAAAAATCGATGAATTCCGGAAAAATCATATCAAAATTTCGTTCCGGTTTGTTTGTGCAAATGGGGGCGATTATAGTTCTGGGGACGGTAGGTGCTTGGTATGTTAAGGAACTTTTGGCGCCGGGAATAGGAGCGCTTGCCTATGCAGTTGTCTTCGGGATGATTTCAGTGGTATTGGCATTGCTTTGGTGGGGATTTATCAAGCCGATGTATCGCTTGGAAATGGATCAGACACAAATTCGTCGTCGGCATATTCTGACCGGTGAAGAAAATCGTTATGAAATGCAATCGCTCAAAAGCATTGAAACCGGTGTGCATCAAATCGAAAATGCCAACGGACCGCTCACCGAACCGGTTCCGGAGATTTATTTGGAATTCAATGATGGCCGAAGTCTGGAATTATCGCCCAGGATATATGATAATTTCTACGAAATGGCTATGTTTGTAGCGCGGGTTCATCATCGAAATACCGAGCGTAAATTGGAACAATTGGCAGAATATTTGTTGCTTAAAAAATTAATGGAAAATGGAAAACAAAAACCCGGAGGAAAATAATGGTGGAGTTTTGACGGCCGGTATGAAAAAGGAAGAATTTTATGCGCGTTTGCGCGAGGAATTGAACAATCATCATCAATGGCCGACGCGATATATGTTTAAATTCATTTTGCCCAATGAAGAACGGCGCGTGGATGAATTACGCCGGCGCTTTGAGGATTTGGATTATGATTTCAAGCGAAGCTTTTCGCGCAACGGCAAATATGTATCGTTGACTTTCATAACCGAAATGACATCGGCCGAAGCGATTATTGATCGCTACCGCAAGGTGGAGGATATCGAGGGGTTGATAGCTTTGTAGTTTTAAAAGGTATCATTATTGCTATTCGACGGATATATTATGATGCGCAAGGGATGGAGGCGGTTAGGACGCGAAGCGGCGCCGAAGTTCGGATCGGCGGCGGAGGCGACCGGAGGAAGCCCCACGCACGCCGAAAAGCCGGCAAGAGCGGCACGAGCGGACTTGTAGCCGAAAGCCCGACCCCCGTTTCGGGGGATGCGCCCCAATAAAATAAAAAAATTATGAGAAACGAGAAAGTCGATCAAACGATGGAAGAACAGGCCCATGAACTTATCATTGAAATGCAGACACGTGGCCATCCCGAATTTTTGGATATGCATTACAACACCAATCTGAAACCGCTCAAAATTCCAGAATACGGGCGGATGATTCATCAATTGGTAGATTATTTGAAAACCATTGAAGACAGGGAGAAACGGAATTTTTATGCGCGGGAAATCATACGCTTGATGGGGCTAAAAAACAAGGCTTTGCGCGATGTACCCGATTATGAACACAAGCTATGGGACCACTTGTTCATTATGGCGGATTTCGATTTGGATATCGATGCACCTTATCCTCAGCCCGATCCGGAGACGTTGAAGCAAAAGCCTCCCAAAATCGATTATCCGCACAAAGGTTATAAATATCGTTTCTATGGGCATATCATTCATAAATTAATCGAAGAGGCCGTCTTAATGGAGGATGAAGAAAAGAAAAACGCCTTGATTAAAATCATTGCCAATCACATGAAAAAGAATTATTTGAACTGGAACCGGGATCATGTGGATGATGCAATTATTTTTCAACATTTATATGAAATGTCCGGCGGAAAAATTCAATTAAATCCGGGGACGGACGAACTCTTGCGTAAGGAAGAATTGATCAAAAAACGTAAGAACAAGAATCATAAAAACAAAAACAATCGACGATAATGGGTTCATTTATCATTGAAGGCGGTAAGACGCTTTCGGGAGAAATTATTCCGCAAGGCGCCAAGAACGAAGCTCTGCAAATAATAGCCGCCGTTTTGCTTACGGAAGAAGAAGTGACCGTGGAAAATGTTCCGGATATTATCGATGTAAACCGTCTGATCGGTATTTTGCAAAATTTGGGCGTGAAGGTGCAAAAGAAGGGGACGAGTACCTATACGTTTCAGGCGGACGAAGTTCATATCGATTATTTATACACGGAGCAATATCGCATGGATGCGGCGAAAATACGCGGTTCGGTTTTGATTTTGGGACCGTTGTTGGCGCGTTTCGGTAAGGCGTATTTGCCGAAGCCGGGCGGTGACAAAATCGGGCGGCGGCGTTTGGATACGCATTTTGAAGGATTTATGAAGCTTGGCGCTCGTTTTCGCTATGAAGAAGATGAACAATTCTACGGTGTTGAATCGGAGAAGCTGAAAGGTGCGTATATGCTTTTGCCTGAAGCTTCGGTGACGGGAACAGCCAACATATTGATGGCGGCTGTGCTGGCCGAAGGCGAAACCGTGATATATAACGCTGCGTGTGAACCTTATTTGCAACAATTGGCTAAGATGCTCAACCGGATGGGTGCTAAGATATCCGGTATCGGTTCCAATTTGTTGCGCGTGGAGGGCGTGAAGAGGTTGAGCGGAACCACGCACCGTATTTTGCCGGATATGATCGAAATCGGAAGTTGGATCGGGTTGGCGGCAATGACTCAATCGGACATTACGATAAGAAATGTTTCGAAGGAGAATTTGGGTCAAATCCCGGATATTTTCCGGAAGTTGGGTATCAGGATGGAGATGCCAGACGACGATATTCATATTCCGGCGCAAGCGCATTACAAGGTTGAAAATTTTATAGACGGTTCCATTTTGACGGTTTCAGACGCACCTTGGCCCGGTTTTCCGCCGGATTTATTGAGCATTGTATTGGTAACGGCTACGCAAGCCAAAGGCAATGTGCTTATTCATCAGAAGATGTTTGAGAGTCGTCTTTTTTTCACGGACCGATTAATCGATATGGGAGCGCAAATCGTGTTGTGTGATCCGCACCGGGCAAATGTCACCGGCTTGAATCATGAGGTTCCTTTGAAGGGAATCACAATGGTTTCTCCGGATATCCGTGCCGGAATCGCTCTGCTTATTGCGGCATTATCGGCCAGAGGAACTTCGGTGATTCACAATATCGAACAAATCGACCGGGGTTATGAGAGAATCGATGAGAAATTAAGGGCTTTGGGAGCTTCCATTGTTCGTGCGGAATAGATATAAAGCAAGATTTTACTTCCGTTGGTTTTTCGGAACCGGATACCTTGTATCATTTAGCCGGTTTGATTTTTTTTGAAATGTTCGACCGGGATTAAAGAAAACCGGATTTGTAAAGAAATCATTATTTTGCTTGAAAAATATTGTTCGGATGAAACGATTTTTCGGTCTTATCTTATGGATAACGGGTTTTTTGCCGGCGAATGCGCAGCGTGAAGTGGCTTCCGACGGATATTGGCAGCAAAGGGTGCACTACGAAATGGAAGTTGATATGGATGTAAAAAATCATACATATCACGGACGACAAAATATTATTTACAAAAACAATTCGCCGGATACATTGCATGAAATTTGGGTGCATTTGTATTGGAATGCATTTCGACCCGGAAGTCATTTATATTGGCACAATCACCATTTGCCGGATCCCGACTCGCGTATCGAAAAATTGAAACATTATAAACCGGACGAAATCGGGAAATATAATTTTCTGTCGGTGAAGCAAAACGGGAAGGAAGTTCCTTATAAGATTTATGAGTCCTTGATGCGCATTGATTTAAAAAAGCCGTTGGTTCCGGGAGACAGCACGAATATTTCGACGGATTATGTTTGTCAAATTCCCAAATTAAATCGCCGAAGCGGGCGGGATAATTCCGAAGGAATTGATTTTTCCATGGCGCAATGGTATCCCAAAATTGCCGAATATGACCGCCGGGGTTGGCATGCCGATCCGTTTTTAGGTCGGGAGTTTTACGGTGTTTGGGGGGATTTTGACGTGCGAATTACAATTGATAAGAAATATGTGGTGGGCGGAACGGGTTATTTGCAAAATCCCGGAGAAGAACCGATCGAGGGAAAGCGGACTTGGCATTTTACGGCGCCAAACGTCCACGATTTTTCTTGGGCGGCGGATCCGGAATATGTGCATGAAACTTATCCGGGACCCAATGGCGTCACTTTGCATTTTTATTATGTTCCTTCGTCGAAACAGGTGAAAAAAAATTGGAAAAAATTAAAGGCATACACGGCCAAAGTCATGGATTATTATAACCGAAAAATAGGTTCGTATCCCTACCGGCAATATAGCGTTATACAAGCAGGCGACGGGGGTATGGAATATGCCATGTGCACGTTTATTACGGGCAAACGCAGTTTTCCTTCTTTGGTGGGCGTTACTTTTCATGAATTGGCGCATTCGTGGTTTCAATTTGCTCTTGCCACCGACGAAACGCGCTATCCTTGGTTGGATGAAGGCTTTACCACATATATTTCCACCATCGCGATGAATAAATTGGGGCCGGGCAAATCCGAAAACAATCCGTTAATGAGAACCGTTAGTTCCTACTTGCATTTTGCGAATTCCAAGAGGGAAGAACCGGTTTCGATTTGGTCGGAATTGTATTTGTCCAATGAAGCTTACTGGACCAATGCATACGATAAAGGGGCACTGTTTCTTTGGCAATTGAGTAATATTGCGGGATATGATGCGGTATTCAAGTTTCTGCAAGATTATTATGCCAAGTGGAAATTCAGGCACCCGCAGCCGGCCGATATGATTCGTACCGCCGAGCAATCGACGGGGATGGAATTGGATTGGTTTTATAATCAATGGATTGAGAGTGTGCATCATGTGAATTATGCCATTGCGAAAGTAAAAAGGGCGGGGGAAAATAAGATTGAAATTACAATAAAGAATAAAGGAAGCATGCGCGTTCCGGTGGATGTGATGGTGAAAACTCAAAACGGAATCAAAACGTTTCATTTGCCTTATTTCAGAACGCTACGTTACAGGCGAAACAGTAATTTCGAGGGCGATTTCGAGGTGTTAAATCCTTGGTTTGACGGTCCTTCGGAATATACTTTTACGGTAGATGTTCCCATTGAAAATGTGAAAGGAATTTTTCTGGATCCTTTCTTGATGACATGCGATACGGATTATAAGGATAATGTTTGGAAACCGGGGTCGAAAAAGAAGCAATGAGCATTAAGCAATACGGATTGGACAAGTCGCGCAGGTTGAAGCGCAAAAAATTAATCGAACGTTTGATGGCCGAAGGGCGGGATGCGTTTGTCTACCCGGTGAAAATGATTTATATGCCATCGGAATTGCCTTTGGATGTTCCGTTCCAAGTGGCGTTCGGTGTGTCGAAGAAGCGTTTCAGGAGGGCGGTCAAACGGAATCGTGTGAAGCGATTGTTGCGTGAGGCGTTTCGTTTGAACCAGGATTTGTTGCCGGGTAAATCTTTGGCATTGATGTTGATTTATGTAGGCAAGGAAGAAGAAGATTTTCGGGTTGTTTACGAGGCTATTCGACAATTGTTTTTAGAAACTTTTAAGTAGTTTAAAAATGGCCGAACATAATGAATTGGGTAGGAAAGGCGAAGCCTTGGCGGTGGAATTTCTTGTGTCGAACGGATATGAAATATTGGCACGCAATTGGCGCTATGGTAGGGCGGAAATCGATATTTTGGCACAAAAAAACGGATTTTTGGTGGTGGTGGAGGTAAAAACACGCACGAGTGATGTTTACGGTAAGCCCGAAATTTTTGTCAACCGGAAGAAAATCGGTTTGTTGATGGAAGCGGTGAATGCTTTTATGGAAGAAAAAAACTTGGATTTGGAAGTAAGATTTGATATTATTTCCATTGTTTCCAACCGGTACGGTAACCGGATTGAACATATAAAAAACGCTTTTTATTGGTATTGAAGATGGATTATTGAAAAATCACAAAAATCGAGTAAATGTTTTTGATTATTTATTGAAGCGTTGGGAATGATTTTTTTATTTTTATAAATGATAGAAAATCGGTCAAAAATTGCAATAAATCATAAATTTGAAAATAAATATTTCTACATTTGTGAATAAATTTTAGCAATCATTATTAAGCAAAAGTTATGGATACGAAAACCAATCATAGGTCCCGCAAGAAACCGGTGGAGCATTTGGATCATGTGGTGATCCGTTTTGCCGGTGATTCTGGAGACGGCATGCAGTTGACGGGAACGCAATTCACGTATTCCGCAGCATTGCTGGGCAATGACGTATTTACTTTTCCCAATTATCCATCGGAAATTCGTGCGCCGCAAGGGAGTTTATACGGCGTTTCGGGTTATCAGGTGCAAATCGGTTCGAAAGAAGTGGATACGCCGGGTGATAAACTGGATTTGCTGGTGGCGATGAATCCGGCAGCATTGAAGAAAAATTTGCCCGATTTGAAAAAAGGCGGAATGATTATTGTGGACACGGATTCATTTACCAATGCCAATTTGCATAAGGCGCACTATGAAAGCAATCCATTGGAAGACGGATCGCTGAATGATTATATGGTTGTGCAAGTTCCGATGACTTCGCTTACGCGCGAAGCGCTCAAAGATATCCCAATTGACAGCAAGAGTAAGACGCGAAGCAAGAATATGTTTGCTCTGGGGATGGTTTATTGGTTATACGGCAAGGATCCGAAATACACCGAAGCTTTTTTGCGAAAAAAATTCAAAAATAAACCGGACATCGTCGAAGCCAATATCAAGGCATTGAAAACGGGCTGGAATTATGCCGAAACATTGGAATTAATTCCGGTTTCGTATGTGGTGGACGAGGCGCCGCACCACGAAGGGAAGTATAAGATTATCAACGGAAATACAGCAACGGCTTGGGGGTTGATAGCTGCTGCGGAAAAGGCTGGATTAAAATTGTTTTTGGGTTCTTATCCCATTACGCCGGCTACGGATATCTTGCAGGAATTATCCAAATATCGTCAAATGGATGTGATTGCCTTCCAAGCCGAAGACGAAATTGCGGGAATCAGTTCCGCTATCGGAGCGTCGTTTGCCGGGAAGTTGGCCGTAACGACAACCTCGGGGCCGGGTTTGGCGCTCAAGGGTGAAGCTATCGGGTTGGCGGTGATGCTTGAATTACCGTTGGTGATTGTTGATGTTCAGCGAGGCGGTCCTTCCACGGGATTACCGACCAAAACCGAACAGGCGGATTTGATGCAGGCTTTGTATGGTCGCAACGGCGAAAGTCCCGTGATTGTAATTGCCGCCAAATCGCCGGCCGATGCTTTTTATCGTGCTTTTGAAGCGGCTAAATTGAGTTTGGAACACATGACGCCGGTTATTCTTTTGACGGACGGTTATATCGGGAACGGTTCGGAGCCGTGGCAAGTGATGCGTTTGGAAGATCTGCCGGAAATCAAGCCGCCGCGGGTTAGCAAAAGGCTTGAAAATTGGAGACCTTATGACCGGGACGAAAAAACATTGGCACGCAAATGGGTTATTCCCGGAACGCCGGGCATGGAGCATGTGATTGGTGGTTTGGAAAAAGATAAGAGCACCGGCGCCATTTCTTATGAGCCGGAAAATCACGAATATATGGTGAAGATTCGTCAGGAGAAGGTGGAGCGCGTGGCGGATTATATTCCGGTTATGGAAACCGAATTCGATTCCGAAGGCGATTTGTTGATTGTCGGTTGGGGCGGCACATACGGTGCTTTGAAAGCGGCGGCAAAGTTGATGAAGGAAAAAGGTTACCGGGTAGGATTGGCGCATTTTACGCATATACAACCCTTGCCGCAAGGCGTGGGGAAAATTTTCGAACGCTTTAGAAAAATCGTGGTGGCGGAATTGAATTTAGGTCAATTTGCCAATTATTTACGCATGAAATTACCCCAATTCCGGTATGAACAAGTGAATAAAATTCAAGGTTTGCCTTTTTACGAAACCGAATTGGTGGAAGCATTTGAAAAAATTCTTAAATCTTAAAGATTAAAAGCCATGACAACACAAATTAAATATACCTTCAAAGATTTTCAGAGTGATCAGGAAGTGCGTTGGTGTCCGGGATGTGACGATTATGTGATTTTGCGGTCGATGCAGAAGGCCTTGCCACAGATGGGTATTCCCAAGGAAAAATTCGTTTTTATTTCGGGAATCGGATGTTCGTCGCGTTTTCCGTATTATATGGCCAATTACGGCATTCACGGAATACACGGACGCGCTGCGGCCATCGCTACGGGAGTGAAGTTAGCAAATCCGGATTTGACGGTTTTTGTCATGACCGGCGACGGTGATTCTTTGGCTATTGGAGGAAATCATTTTATTCATGTCATTCGTCGAAATATCGATTTGAATATTATATTGTTCAACAACGAAATTTACGGTTTGACCAAGGGACAATTTTCGCCTACTTCATTGATCGGACAAAAAACGAAAACTTCACCTTACGGAAATACACAGCCGCCGTTTAATGTCGGGGAATTGACTTTGGGGGCACAAGGGCGGTTTTTTGCGCGTGTAGCCGGTAATGATGCCAAGCATCAAACGGAAATTTATGTGGAAGCACAAAAATTCAAAGGTACATCGGTGGTGGAAGTGATGCAAAATTGTGTGATATTCAATGACGGAGCCTATAAGTTTTGGACGGATAAGGATATTCGGGACGAACACCAATTATATGTGGAACACGGCAAACCGATGATTTTTGGTAAGAACAAAGACAAAGGGTTGGTGCTAGATCATGACGAATTGAAGGTGGTCAAGATCGGGGAGGACGGAATTTCGGAAAAGGATATTTTGATTCACGATGCACACAATCCCGATACAGCGATTCACACCATGCTGATTCGATTAAAAAATCCGATTGTTACCGGTATTATTCGTTCTGTTCGTGAAGAAACATTGGAAGAAAGAGAAGCCAAGCTCACGGAGGAAATTAAACGGGAAAGTAAGATTAAATCTTATAATGATTTGGTTTTCAATTGATTGTGATTTTTGGTAATTGAAAAAGAAGGTCTGCTTCGCAAAGAGCGTGTAAGCAGGCCTTTTTGATTTTATGGATTATTGTAACTTTGTTCCAAAGAATAGGGTGCATATGATGGAACCGGTGATATGGTATGTTATTTTGTATGTTCTTTTCGCCTTGTATTTCATATTTGAAGCATACGAGTGGGGAGCGGGAATGGTTTACGGGTTGTATGCTTCCGATGACGACGAGAAGCTTAAGGTTTTATCTTCGGTGAAGTCGATTTGGGCGGCTAATGAGGTTTGGTTATTGGCGTTTGTCGGATTGAGTTATGTGGTTTTTCCCGTTTTTTTTCAAAGTATAAGTTCTTTTTTTAAAGGTTTGTTTTTTGTGTTTGTTTTTGTTTATATGCTTCAAATCATTTCCTCGAATTTATTGCGTGTTTTTTTTGAACGGAGGATTCGGCCTTTATTTGAATGGATTTATGTATTGTCGAGCTTTGCATTGACTTTGATTGCAGGATTGTTTGTTGCCTTATTGTTTCGTGGAGATGTAAGGGGAGATATGCCGTTGTGGAGTCGTCATTTTTCGCCTTTTGCGGAGCCAAAGGGTTATATGGATTATTTCGTATTGCTTTTTTTGATGTTATTTCTTGTGATTGTGATGCTCAATGGCTTGGGTTGGGTGGTTCACCGTTCGTCAGGAGCTTTCGGTCGGAAGTTGAAATTCAAAGTTCAGAAACTGGCAGTTGCAGGTATTGTTTTGGTTATTATTAATGTCGTTATCAGTTATTTTATTAATGCAAGGCCGCTTGCAACCAAGGCGCATTGGATAGCTTGGTTGGTATTTGTTATTTTAATGCTTGGCTCTTTGGGCGGGTTGATGATGATTAGAACTTATCAGAAGGATAATAAAGGTTTCTTTCTTGCCACCAATTTATTCGTATATTTTTGGGTGGCCTTTTTGCTGAGGCAATATCCGTATCTGATATTTTCGGGAGAAAGTGAAGGTGGTATTTCCGTTTTTCGTACCGTTTTTCGTTCGTTGAAAAGCTATCATCTGCAATGGTGGACGATTGGAATAGCCTTGGTTTTGTTTGTATATTCGATTTTGGTGCATAAATTTTCCAAGGGTCATGCCCTTTTGACGGCACAAAGGAAAAAATAAGTCATGTTTTATTTCCTTAGAATGACTTCGTAAGGTTTCCAGGTAATGGAATCGCCGGGAAGATTTTTACCGGGATGAATCATTTCGAGGCGGTAGGGTATGAAGCGGATGAGTAAATAGTTTTTCTTTTCGGGATAAAATTGTTTCCATGCTTTTCTCCAATATTTTTGTTTGCTTTTTTCATCGTCGACTAATTCGGCTTTTCCGTATAGGCTTACATATCCGGGTGCCGAAGCGTCGAAGTAGAAAAGTGTGGCGTGAGGATTGTTGTGAATTTCTTTAACTTTTCGGCTTAATCGGTTAGTGCCAAGCCAAATGACAAAATTGCTGTCCGGCGGGAAGGGTTCCATGATGCGAGCGTGTAATTCTTCTTCCTGACCATGAGTAATGAGGGTGGCGAAATAGGCGTGATTAATTATTTCACGGGAAATTTTCAAGAGTTTTTTTTCGCGAGACGAAAAATCGTTTCCGAAGGTTTTTTCACGGGACGGTGAACATGCCGCTATCAGCAATATTCCGGCAATGCTTAATTGAAGGATATTTTTCATGGTTCGATTTTGTCGATTATGGAAAGAAAACCGGCGGAGGTGATAATGAGATGGTCGATCAAGCGAATTTGCAGGAGTTTTCCGGCGTTGTAGATTTTGCGCGTCAGGTCAATATCGGTCCGGCTGGGATGAAGGTTTCCTGAAGGATGATTGTGGGCGACAATAATTTCCGTGGCGCCGCTATTGAGCACGTTTCGCCAAAAAATCCGCAAATCCACCAGTGAAAAATCCAAGCCTCCTATACCGGCTTGTATAACGTCGATTTTTTTTCCTTTGCGCAGCAGCAGGACGCGAAATTCTTCACGGTCGAGGCCGTCGAAATAGGGTTTGAGGATGTTATAAGCGTCGTTGGCGGAATTTATTTTGATGACGGTTTCGTGGTTTTGTTGTAGGGCGCGTCTTCGGCTTAGTTCAAATGCGGCGGTGAGCACGGCCGCTTTGGCGTCGCCAATGCCTTTAAAGGATTTGAGTTTTTCGGGATTGAGTTTTTCGAGCCGGCTTAGGTCAAAGTGGATATGTTGAAGGATTTTCCCGGCCAGATCTACGGCGGAATGATCGGCGGTTCCGCTTCTCAAAAGAATGGCGAGGAGTTCGGGCAGACTTAAACTCGATGCGCCGTGCTTGAGTAATTTTTCACGCGGACGTTCGTGCTTTTTCCAGTCTTTGATTCCCATTTTATCGGTTTTTCAAATGCTCGATATCCAAGCCGCCCAAGTTACCGGAGCTCATAAGCAAGAGGACGGTGTTGTTTTTCGGTAAATCATATAAAAAACGATGGAATGTTTCGGGTGTAGTGAAAACATGCATGTCGGGGTGGTTGTAAGCTTTTCGGATAAATTCCGGTTCGATGGGTTCGCGTTTTTTGATACGAAGTGCTTCGGGATCGTAAAAAATCACTGCGGTGTCTGCAGTTTTCATTGTGTCTTTGTATTCAGGAAGGTATTTTTTGTTAAGACTGCTATAAGTATGGAGTTCTTGCACGGCAATTAGTTTTTTATCGGGGTAGAGTTCGCGGACGGCATTAACGGAAGCGCGTACTTTGGAAGCGGCATGGGCGAAATCGCGGATGATAACGGTATTTCCGTTGTCATGGATTTTTTGTAAGCGAAGCGAAGCGCCACCGAAGGATTGAATGGCGTTGTAAAATTGTTCGTTTGGAACACCTAAAGCGTTGGCTAATAGCCGGGCACCTTCCAGATTTTGCATATTGTGTCGGCCGAAAATTTGCAAGGGTATCTTTGTTTTATTTATACTATCGTGGAGGTAGAATTTTCCGTTTCGAATTTCGTAGGGAGGAGTGGAATAGGGTATTGTATTTAGGTTCGGGTAATTATTCACGATTTGTTGAAGGCGCGGGTCGTTGCGGAACCAAATTAGCGCCCCCCGGGGTTCAACGGATTGGATAAAATATTCGAATTGTCGGGTGTATTTTTCCCAATTTTCGAATTTGTTGATATGGTCCAGAGCGATTCCTGTAATCAAGGCGATATGGGGTTTGTAGTGTAAAAATTTAGGGCGCGGATCCAATGGCGACGTGGGGTATTCGTCACCTTCCAGAATCATAAGGGGTGCATCTGAGAGTTTGACCATACGGTCGAATCCTTCGAGTAGAGAGCCTACCATAAAATCTGTTTCTATGCCTGTATGTTTCAAGACATGCAACAATGCGGCGGTGGTGGTGGTTTTTCCGTGTGATCCGGCAATGACTATGCGTTTTTTGTTTTTGGCATGTTCATAGAGGAATTCGGGATAAGAGTAGATTTTGATCCCCAGTTCTTTGGCTTTTTGCAATTCGGGATTGTCGGGACGGGCGTGCATGCCGACGATGATACCGTCCAGTTTAGGGGTGATTTTTTCGGGGAACCAACCGAATTTTGTTGGTAATAATCCTGCGGCGGCCAAGCGCGATTTGGACGGTTCGTAAATCACGTCGTCGCTTCCTGTGATTCGGTAACCTTTGTCATGAAGGGCGAGTGCCAAATTGTGCATGGCGCTTCCGCCTATGGCTATGAAATGATAGTGTTTCATGATGATTTGTTGTGAAAATAAATCAGGGCTTCCAAACTAACGTCCGGCCAGGTTTTGCTGATGCCGTCTTTTCCGGTGTGCTTGTCTTCACATGCGGTATGCAGAAAATAAAAGGGTTCGGCCGCTTTGAAATCTTCAATTAAATCGATTTTGGATTTGGCTTTTAAAATGTTTTCGTTAATGATATAGCGAAAGCCGGCTATTTTTTCATGGTTGTTTAAACGTAGTGCCACTTTGATGAGGGCGTTATCGGGTTCTATGGCGGCTATGCGTCCTTCGATTCGATTGGTTTCCATCATTTTGCCGAACAGGTATTCGATGATGGTTTTGTTACGTCCGGGATTACCGGTATCCAAGGATTTTACATTGATTGTGAAACTTGCACCTTGAAGGGTTTTTTCGGGCGTTTTCGCTTCTTTCAAATTTTTCCATGTGACTTTGTTAAAGGTTCCGGGGACGCCGGTTTTGTTGGTATATTTGAATCCCATCCATTTGATTCTGATGGAGTCGATGATGTAGGTTAAATTTGTCGCTTGGGCATGAGTATTTTTGGCTGCGGTTGTTTTTTCTTCCGATACAGGGATGTTGCGGATCGATGAGTTTTTTTCTTTTGGATTTCGGGAATTTCCTGAGCAAGCATTGAATAACAGCAGGCTAAGTAAAACGTGGATAATAATAAGTTTTCTCATGGATGATTTGCATTTGCACAAAGTTAACGGAAAGGCTTTTGATTTGCAAGAGTGATGAATTTTGTATCTTCGCTGGAAATAAATTCAGATGGCATGGGTTCTGTTTCGGTCAGAAAATTGTCCGTATTAATTCCGGCTTATAATGAGGCGGCGACCATTCATTCGATTTTGGATAAAATCAGGGAGGTGAAATTGATTGACGGTATTGAGAAGGAAATCATCATTGTGGATGATCATTCTACCGATGATACCGTGGGAGCGGTAAAACGTTACATGGAAGCTCATCCGGAGTTGGATATCAAATTTTTCAGGCAGGAGAAAAATATGGGAAAAGGGGCGGCATTGCACCGTGCCATTCGGGAGGCGACAGGGGATTTTGCTATTGTTCAGGATGCGGATTTGGAATATGATCCGCGTGAATATAATGTTTTACTCAAGCCGGTAGTGGAAGGTTTTGCCGATGTGGTTTACGGTTCGCGTTTTATGGGAGGCAATCCGCACCGGATTTTATTTTTTTGGCATAGTATCGGGAATAAATTTTTGACTTTTTTGTCCAATATGTTTACCAATTTGAATTTAACCGACATGGAAACGTGCTATAAGTTGATTAAATTGGATATTTTAAAGTCATTGGAATTAAAGGAGAAGCGTTTCGGTTTTGAGCCGGAAGTGACCGCGAAATTAAGCCGTGTTCCCGGAATTCGTATCTATGAAGTGGGTATTTCTTATTACGGACGAACTTATGCCGAAGGAAAAAAAATCAATTGGAAAGACGGTTTCAGGGCGATTTACGTGATTTTAAAATACGGAATTTTCGTTCGATAAAGGCGTTGATTACCGGTTTTTTTAAGGGAATAAATTTTATAGCCGGTATAGAACATAGACGGGGAAGTGGTCGCTATATCCGCCATTGTATCGTTTTCCTTTGAAGGTTCGGAAAGGAAAACCTTTTTCGATTCCGCGATAAACTTTGAGCCAGAACGGTTTATAGATTTTTTGCCGGGAGATTTTTTTTTGGAGGCCGGGTGAAATGATTATTTGATCGAAAAGTTGCCATTTCCGGTGATGAATTAATGTGCCGTGGCGTTTGATTTGGAGTTTGGCCGCCAAGTTGATAAGGCCTTCTCGAGTTAATAATTGAACGGATTCGAATTCGGGGTCGGCATTGAAATCGCCCATAATGAGGATACGATTCGAGGGGTTTTCGAAGCGAATTTGACGGATTAATTCGAGAAGTTGCCGGGCGGCTTGCATACGCTTCGGATGGGATTGTTTGAAACCTTCGCGTCTTGACGGCCAATGCACGATAACCACATTCAAGGTTTGGCCTTTGATTCGAAGTTTTACGTGGAGAAAATCTCGCGTGGGTATGGATTCGCCTAATTTTCCGGTGAGGTAAACGGGAACGGGACGGGCTTTCAATATTTCGACAAATTGCGGCCGGTAGAGCAATGCCGTATCGATACCGCGGCGATCGGGGGAGTCGAAGTGGATAAAGCGATACCCGAAGCGTTTGATTGTTCGGTGCTTGATCAAGTCGTTAAGGACGCTTTTGTTTTCGATTTCCGCCAGTCCTACAATTACCGGTGGATTGGTTTTTTCTTTGGAGCCTATCCGGGCGATGACACGGGCGATTTTTCGGGTTTTATTAAAGTAGCGTTTTAAAGTCCAATGGAAAACACCGCCGGGTGTATAGAAATCGTCTTGGGTGAACGGGTCGTCCCGGGTATCGAAGAAATTTTCGGTATTGTAGAAGGCTATGGAAAAAAGTGATCGGTCATACATGGGGAGGCCGGGTTAAATCGTAAAATTCTTTAACCGGGCTGAAGACGCTTTGAGGTACTTCCACAAAGCGGGTAATCCAATGATACATGGCGCCGTTCCACAATCCGGGGTGTTCATAAATTCGGACGGGTTTTCCGCGATGGGTTTTTGCGGAAACGAAACCGGTTCCGGGGCGGATAAAACGCTTCAAGTCAAAGGTTTTTCCTTTATAATCTTTCGGGAAGAGCACCATGAAAACGGGATTGAAATGGGTGGATTTTTCCAAGGCGTCGCGTTGATAGGGATCGTTGGTGTCGATTTGACTTTTTTCTACGATTTGGAGGCTCAAGTGTCCTTCGGAATCGTATGCCCAGAAGGGTCCGCCGCCGGGTGCACCGGTGTTAGGCACCATACCGGCTATGCGAACGGGGCGATTGAGTTTGTAAATCAAATATTTGCGTTTATGTGAGGCGGGTAGGCGTTCAAAGCCTTCGATGAATGAGAGTTTGAGATCATTACGGGCAAAATTTATGATACGGTTCAATTTTTCGCCGGTGGGTTTGAGATTTTCCAGTTCCCAAAGATGTGCGTGGATATTTTGCACGGTTTCCATTAGGATGCCCGTTAGGATTTTCCAATAATCGTAGGTGTCGTGCTTATATTCGTCTTTTTGGACATTATCGATATTTTTTATCCAGAGGATATCGGCATGAGTTTTTTCCAAATTTTCCAGCAGTGCCCCGTGTCCGCCGGGCCTGAAAATCAATGTTCCTTCGTCATTGCGAAGGGGTAATCCTTTTTCGTCCAGCATAAAGGTATCGGTTCGTGGCATTTGGTAAGAAAAAGTAATATCCGTGTAGGAAGCATAAGGGGAAGCATGCATTATGCGCTCGAAATCTTTTTCTTTTTCGGGGTTGACGGTAAAATGCACTTTCGGTTTTTTTTCGAGGTTGCCGGATAGATAGCGCGCTTCCACCAAATGTTCTTCAAAGGCGGTTCGATTTTCTTCGTGATAGGCATGGAAGGGTATCAATGCTTTTGGATAGTGGGCTAGTCCGTAGTGTTTTTTTTCAATCATCGTTTTCACCAAGCATTTCATTTGTTTGCCGTGATTTGAATTTTCAAATCCCGGACAAGTTTTTTGGGCTGCTTCAATCCATTGTGGGTAGAAGGCAAGCAAGTCAAGAGCGTCTTGATTTTGGAGGCATTTATCGAGTTGGTAGGTTTTCAGGACGGATTCCCAGCTTTTTTCGGGATTTTCGGTTATGGCGTTGTATGCCGTGTAGCAGTCTTTAAACATACGTGTGGCGGCACCTGAAGCGGGAACGAATTTGGCCATTTTATAATTATGATGTTTGGATTCGAAGATTTCGCGGTAATGTTGTTTTTGTGTACCGGATAATACTTCGATTCCGTCGCCGGGTGTGGCGGGACGATCGACGGGTTGCCACAGGTTTCCTTTTTTCAGGTAAGCCAATTGTTCGGCGGCTTCTTCCAAGGAGATTTGGCGTTGATTGAAAGTTTGAATGTCAATAGGTTTAAATGCAGGGTTTTGCAAGAGAAAATCGATGATTCGACTAGCGGTTTGCAAGCGTTTTTCATGATTTCCGCTCAAAATGACATAAGGTATTTTTCGTTTGTCTAAGGCTTGTTTGAACAAATTAAGCATTTTTTCGCGCTCATTCGGTTTGTCACGTAAATCGTCTTTTTCCCAGGGGACGTCTATGTTCGTAAGAAAATAGAAATCATAATGGCGTTCGTTATTGATTTGTTTGAGCCAATCTTCAACATAACCGTAATAGGCCAGGGAATAAACTTCGGTTTGCAGCGGGTTGGTATCAAAGAAAACGACGTCTTTTGCCTTTTGTATTGCTTCGTTTTCCGAGTTTATTTGGCCTTCTACAATGATTTTGAGGTCTTCGGGTTCGCAGGTTTTATGCTCGGCATCCCATTTTTTTTGTAAATAATTTCTGGCGAATTCCGGTGCGAAAGCGGTTTTGTATTTTTCGCTTAATGCCCGGGCGAGTGTTGATTTTCCGGTGCTTTCGGGGCCGAATAAAACGATTTTCAGGGGTCGCTTCTCGTCAGGTTGTTTTATTTTCATGTTTGATAATTCTTCAAGTCAACAAATTTAAGCACATTGCCGGGTTTTGGCAAAATTAATTTGTTTTATCCGGTTGTTCGTTTTTGTCTTTTGTTTTGAATTTGAACGGAACGACTGGTTCTATCTTCAGTGAAAGGTTTTTAAAATTCGTAGGTGTTTGGTTATCATGAAGGAATAAATGTTTTTTTGATTAACTTATGAATTTACCCGGTGATTTATAATATTTTCTTGAATTTCAAGTCTTCCGGCCGGTGTTCCAGTTTGTTTAGTTTTTTTGTGATATATGAAGCAAATTGGTAAAAGCTTTTTTGGATAGGCCTGAAGACCGGCGAATGTTTTTTATGTGTTTTTTATAAGATTAGGTGCTTTTTGGATTTCGTATATATCTCTTCTGAATTCACCGGACGAACCGATTAGCAGGTCTGTTATTTCTTTGAGGCAGAATAATTTATCCGTGTTTTTTGTTGTGGTATTTTATGTTGAGTTTGCCGTTTTTTTTCGGATTTTAATTGTTGATAGTTAATTTTCCCGTCAAATATAAATGAATCTATAGATTTATTAAAATAAGATTATTTGTTTGAGGTTTCGTTCCGGTGTTTATTGGAAAAATAAGAATGCATTTAAGGTGGTATTTATTCGGTTTTAATATTTATTCGGTTTTAATGTGAAAACCGAGTTTTCGTGCCAATTCTTTAAAAGTATCGAAATCCACTTGGTAGAAAATTCCGGCACCTTGGGTGTAGCTTTCTTTTTGGTCGGCGTATTCGATTTCGGTTCGTTTGTTAAACAGGCGTAATTGCAGGTTTCCTTCGGGAGTGAGCCAAAGATTGGCTTCGATATCGCCGGAGACGGATGAACGGGTATAACGTCCGACGGGCATGGCGAGTTTGCCGTTGATATAGATTCGTTTGTTGATTTTGGTTTGGACGGTCAATCCCACTTGGGTGGCGGTTTTTACGTTGGTTTCGGGGTTTTCCTGACCGGGAACATAATTGAGTTTGACGTTGAAAATGTCATTTTCGAGCAAGGAGTTGAATTGGCTTAGTACGCGTTCCGACAAGGTTCCTTCAACGGCGGCGCGGTTATTAAATCGTAGGACGTCTTCGGAGATGAAGGAACCGGAATAGAGTAGGGAAACCACTTGTAGCATGCGTTTGTCGGGATCGATGAGGGCATATTCGATTTGGGACCGGATAACCGAATTGGCTTGCGGGACTTCCACTTGGAAATCGATTTTGGGTTTCATCAGGTCGCCTTTGATAAGGATTATCACGTCTACAGGAATTTTTTTGTTTGTGAGGGTTTCGTCTTTCAGGAGCGGGGTTACGTCGGCGGCGGGGATGTGATAAACGGCTTTGATATCGAGGTCGGCACGAAAGGGGTCTCCGTTCCAGATAATGGTTCCGCCGGGTTCCACTTCAAATTTTTTGTCGATTACGCCGGCATAGCGGAAGTAGTAATATCCTTCCACCACTTGATAGGATCCCCACATGTTGAATTTGCCTTCGGTGTTGATTTCCATGAGCATGGTTCCTTCGCCTCGTCCACTAAGTTTACTGCCGAATACTTGATCGAGCACAATTTCAATTTCGGCGTCGCGGGTAATATCGATATCCAAATTCAAATTAAGGCCTTCGTATATTTTTTCTTGTCTTTTCTTATGTTTTTTTGTATTAGCATAGCTTTCGGGTGTATAAAATTTGATAAAATCGTCTTCGCCTACGGTTTCCACGTCATGCAATGGTATGAAAATGCGTGTTCCGTCGTTGGATTTTACTTTGGCGTCGATATTGATTTTATTGACATGGCCATAGATTTTGCCGTTTCCTTGAACGAATGCTGTTCCGTAGTAAAGCGCATTGTCGGTTGGGGGTGTGTTGAGCACGAGCAAATTATCGGTGTCGATTTTCAGGTCCAGGAACCAATTGGAGAAATTGTAGAATGAGATTAATCCGTTGAGTTGTCCGGCGCTGTGATACTTGGTGTCGGTGAAACGGGCATTATTGAAATCGAATTGTTGACCGTTGATTTGAACGGCGGTATTATTGTCAAATGTGTAGTCCGTATTAAGTTCGATTACGCGCAATCCGGCATCGAACAGGTTGAGTGTTCCGTGGTATTGGGGATTGGTGAATTTTCCCGAAATCGTAAAGTGCCCCGAGGCGGAGCCGCGAATCCGGTCGAAAATGCCGTGCATGACGGGGTTAAAAACTTTCAGCGGGAATTGATCGGTATTGACGTTGAAATCCAGTTCGTTGGAAACCAAATCCAAATAACCGAAGGAGTGAATCAAGTGCCGGTCCGGGAAACCTGTTTTCAGTTCGATAAATACCAGTTGATTTTTCAGGCTTTTGGCTTCGAGATTGACATCCCCCATCGGAGTATCGTTAAATTTGAAATCTTCAACGGTGATTCGGGCGTTGTAGAATACGTTTCCGTTTTTCTTTCGGGCTTGGATGTTTCCGTTTGTTAAGCCATCAAAGCGAAACATTTCCATCCGGGGGATAATATTGTTGAGTTTTAGTTGGTGAATGTTTAGCGTGATATTTCGTTCCGTGGGGCGATCATAGCCGTATAGTGTGATTTGTTCCGATTGATGTTTCAGCCGGATATTATCTATGCTCAAACGGGCGTTTTTGAGGTCGTATAGAATTTCGCCTGATTTTTTTCCGGGTTTGATTTTCCAAGGAATATTATTGATTTTCAGTAGCGAAGGCATGAATGAATAGCGTAAGATTCGACTGCTGTCCAGCACATAGAAGCCGGTAATATTGAAGGTATCCCGGTTTTGTATGCCGCCGTTTGCTTTCAATTTGAGGTAAACCGTATCGCGAATACTCAAATTAATGGCGCGGATATTTCGTATGGAGTATACGCTCGATGTCAGTGAATCGCTTTGGATATACAAGTTGTAAATAGGATTGTTATTGTCGATACTGATTTCGGGTTTGTATACGGAGAAATCGCCATAGCTGAATAAATCGGATTTGATTTCGGTGTGGATATAATTTCTGCGTTGATCGATTTTGCCTTTGATTTGCAGTTTTTTTACTTGATGAATCAAGGGATCGACTAATTCGAGCAAATTATTGTCGATATTAAAATTAAAGGATAAATATTGCTTGTTTTTTTCGGGGATTTCGGGTGCTATGCCGGTGAAAACGGATCCGAGAATGGTTTTGTAGGCGGTTCCTAACCGGAGGATTTGAAATTTTCCTTTCAAATATCCGTTGATTCCGGAAGGGGAACGGATTTCGATTTTTCGTTGGTTGGATAAATCTGTGGCAAGCAGTTCCAAATTGTTGATTTCGTAGCGGTTGCGGGAATTGACATAATGGATGCTGTCTGTACGGATTTTTCCCGTAATGTTGTCGATACGGTTGCCTGCGAGATCCGCTTGGATGTTTCCGTGGAGTTTTGCCAGTGTATCTTTTGTGTTCCAACCGGTTTTATATAAGTCGAAGCGGGTGATATTTGCTTTGAAAAGATAATGATTAGGATTTCGATCAAAACCGATTTGCACCAAGCCGTTAAGTTTCAAGGCGGGATCGGCGGTTTGAATTCGGGTCGAGAATTGTTGGTTAATGATTTTCCCTTTCAAAAGAATATTGCGATAGGGATATCCGTGCCATTGAAGTTTTTGAATTTCGGCTTTGAAACGCGATTGCATCTGCTGCGGCTTGAAATGGGTTCCGGAAATATTGATTTTTCCGGTGATGGATTGTAAGTTTTTGTCATTCAGTAATTTGCCTAATTGAAAGTTTCGGTATGTGATATTTCCCGAATAGGTTTCTTTCTTTAAATCGATTTGAATTCGAGGTGAAATTTGTCCGATTTCCGTTGTCAAATCGGCATTGGTTTTGAATACACGGTCTTTATAAACCACTTCACCGTTAAGCAGAAAATTCCCTGCTACGTCTATTTTATGCGGGATGTATTTTTTTGTGATTAGAGGAAATAATTTTTCGAGTTGGGGATAAGCGAACCGGGTTTTATTGGAAAAGAAATGAAATCCGAATTTATCCGTTTCCGTAATGTTATAAAGGGTTACATCGCCCTGCATAAGAAAATGATCCGGTGTGCTGATTTCCAAAGAATCCAAGTCTAATTCGTTAAAATATCCGTTAAGCCGGGTTTTGAATCGAAGTTTTTGATTTGAGCCTAAAATACTGTCTGACAATAAATTAATATCGTCGGTTGCGATGTTTCCCTGCAAATAACCGGAGATTTGCACTTCTTGGAAAAAATGTTTGAGTTGTTCGATGGTATAATAAAACAGGATTTCACCTCCTATTTCCGTATTCGTGGTTCGGATATTGAGTTTTCGGAAAAGCATTGAATCGGGTGTATAGAGAAATGTCGTTTGAAAATGTTGGATTTGATGTCCGAAAAAATCCGTGAATTGCCACGAGTCGATATCGGCCGAAACGGTTTTCCCATGGATCGTAAATTTTTTGATGTGTCCGTTTAGCCGGTGAACGGAATATAACGGACGGGATTTGATGTTTTCATCGGTTAAAATAAAATCAAAACCGTTGATTCGGACGGATTTTATTGTTAGCCGGAATTGGCCGTTTCCGGATGAGTTGTTACCTTCGATTTTACGAAGGAAAATGTTCAGATTATCGTCTTGTTCGTTTTTATACCGGGTTAAATACAGCGAGGCTTGTTCGATATAGGCGTTGTTAAAATCCCATTGGTTGCGGTATATTTTTAAAAGGTCGCTTAAATGAGCTTTCAGGTTACTTATGGAGATAAGGGTGTCGTGGTGATGGTCGCGAATAAGAATATTTTCGGTTTGAACTTTTCCGATAGGAAAAAAGTCGACATAACCTATGCTGATGTCGATATTTTTTTTCTCTTTGAGGTGGTTAGCGAGGCGTTGAGCGGCGTATTTTCGGATGGAAGGAATAGCCAAAATCAAGTTAAGTCCTACGAAAACCGTAAGGATTAAGGCTAATATTTTGAATAAAATATGGCGGATTTTCCTTCCGATGATTTTTGTATTTTTACGATTGATTACAGACTTATGCAGGAGCAAAGCAAAAATAAGAAAGTTATTCGTATTCTGGGTATTGAATCATCGTGTGACGAGACGGCGGCATCTATATTGGAAAACGGAAAAATTTTATCCAATATTGTAGCGGGGCAAGAAGTGCATAAGGAATATGGAGGGGTTGTTCCGGAGCTTGCGTCCCGGGCGCATCAACAAAATATCGTTCCGGTGGTATCGGTGGCAATGCGGAAAGCGGGTGTGGAACCGAAAGATTTGGATGCGGTAGCGGTGACGCGTGGTCCCGGATTGGCAGGTTCTTTGCATGTGGGGGTTTCTTTTGCCAAATCGCTTAGCATGGCGTTGGGTATCCCGGTAATAGGTGTGCATCATATGCAGGCACATATTTTGGCACATTTTATTGCGGGACAAGAACAGTCTTTTCCCGGTTTTCCGTTTTTGGCGCTGACGGTGAGCGGCGGGCATACACAATTGGTGAAGGTGAATGATTATTTTGCAATGGAACTATTGGGCGAAACCCGGGACGATGCGGCCGGCGAAGCATATGATAAAATCGCGCAATTACTGGGTTTGCCGTATCCTGGGGGGCCGCATATAGACCGTTTGGCAGCGGAAGGTAATCACACCGCTTTTTCATTTCCGGTATCGCGATTGGAAGGTTATGATTTCAGTTTTAGCGGACTGAAAACGTCGGTTTTGTTTTTTTTGCGTAAAAAAGTGGCCGAAAATCCGGATTTTATTCATGACAATTTGGCCGATTTGGCTGCTTCGGTCCAGTATGCCATAATACGCACCTTAGTAGAGAAGGTGGAAAAGGCGGCTCTTGAGACGGGCATCGGACGAATTGCTATTGGCGGCGGTGTGTCGGCAAACCGTGGATTGCGCAGTGCGATGCAAGCAATTGCTCGAAAACACGGTTGGCATTTGTATATTCCCGAGTTTCAATATACAACGGATAATGCTGCGATGATAGCCATTGCCGGTTATATGAAATATCTTCGCGGCGTATTCGACGGGCTGGATTTGGTGCCGGCAGCGCGTTTGCCTATTACTAATTCATGAATGATGAAAAGTTTTAAAGTTCCTTTGCATGCTCCGGTTGTAACGGAAGAAGATATGAAGGCGGTAGCCGACGCCATGCAAACGGGTTGGATTGCGCCGGGAGGCCCTTATGTGGAATATTTTGAGGAAGAATTGAAACGTTTTTCGGGAATGCCGTCTGTCGTAGCGCTTTCATCGGGTACGGCCGCACTTCATTTGGCATTAAAAGCCGCCGGCGTGGGAAGAGGGGATTATGTCATTGTTCCTACGCATACTTATGTAGCCACCGTTTCGCCGATAATGTATCAGGGAGCCAGTCCCGTGTTTATTGAAAGTGAACCCGAGACACTCAATATGTCGCCGGAATATTTGACAAAGGCTTTGGAAACTTTATCCCGAAAAGGTATTCGCCCCAAGGCGGTTATTCCCGTTCATATTTACGGTTTTCCGGCTAAGATTAAGGAAATCGTATCCATAGCGAAGCGCTACGGTCTAGTTGTGATAGAAGATGCGGCGGAAGCATTAGGTGCAGAATATGAAGGACAGCCCGTAGGGACATTTGGTGATTTCGGCGTGTTTTCCTTTAACGGAAACAAGATTATCACTACATCGGGTGGCGGCGCCTTACTCTTGAAAAATCCGGCTCTGGAACCGAAAATACGTTTTTGGGCCTCGCATGCCAAGGAGAATAAACCGTGGTTTTATCACACAGACACCGGATATAATTATCAAATGAGTAATATTTTGGCGGCATTGGGTTGGTCGCAGATGCAACGTTTGCAGGAAATATTACGCAAGAAAAAAGAAATTTATACCTTATATAATATATACATGCAAAATACAACATGTAAATTACATATTTTACCCGGTAAATTTCAAGCCAATTATTGGTTAAACATTGCATGGTGCGAGGGAAAAAAATCAGCGCGCGAAATAATTAAAATTTTACATGAGGAAAAAGTAGAAGCAAGACATTTATGGTTTCCGCTTCATTTGATGCCCGTTTTTTCGAAATATATGTATTTTGGCAACAGCGAAACTCAAGAATTTTTTTATCGAGGAATATTATTGCCTTCGGGATTGAATATTGTGAAAGAAACTCTTTTATTTATTAAAAGAATATTTTAAAAATAAAATTTTATATTATACCTTAAAAGATTTTCAGTTAATAATAAATAAATTTTTTTGAAACCATTAAGAAAGAATTCGGGTTTAAATTGTGATGAATGTTGCTTGGAATTATAAAAAATTGTAATATTGCAATCAAAAAATAAATAAAAATAACTAAATCTATGAAAGTGAATGTATTACGCTTTTACTTAACGTGGGTTGCGACGGTTATATTCTTGGGATTTTCAAATGCCCAAAACGCCCCGCAAGCCCAAGATGATGCCAACAGTACCGCTTATAATACTACTTTAAATGTTGTTGCTGCAGACGGTGTGTTGGCAAATGATTCGGACCCTGACGGAGACCCGATTCAGGTGACACACTTTATTATTAACGGAAATTCTTATGCGGCAAATGGAAATTCCGTTACCATTTCGGGTGTAGGAACTTTTTCCATGAATGCCGACGGAAGTTATTCTTTTACTCCCGATAACGGATTTAGCGGGAATGTTCCCGAGATAACTTATTATATCGCAGATGACGAAACGCCTGCCAATACGGATCATGCCGTATTACATCTATATGTAGAGGATAATGTGTCGAATTTAGCTATTAGTATTAGCAGTTGTAATCAAGGATTTATTAAACCCGGGACCGTAGTGGACGGAGTTACCATGACCAATGGTGCCTATAAAATCCGTTATACGATCTCATTTAGAAATTTGAGTAACGCCGTAGGTTACGGTTCGGCAAGTCAAATAACCGATATCCAAGTATTTAATGATTTGGAAGATGCATTCGGTGACGGGACCATTCTTTATATTGAAAGAAACGGATGTTCCACTTCTCATACCGAAGACGGATTGGGAGGTTATTATCCTCAAGATTGGGATATGAGCGACATCGATACCAATGAATTTGACGAAGCGGATTCTACTCCCGGTGCAGACGGGCTTTTTCTCTCATCATCAGTTTCCGACAATATTTTATATCCCCGTCAATCGGTTACAATAAATTATTGTCTGTATGTAAGTCCCGATTATGCCGGTGATCCCGATATTCCCGCACGTTCTTATCCCGACCCCTCAGGATCGGGTATTGATTTTACCAATACCGTAAGAGCTACGTCTTCTTCGGGAAACCCGACCGGCCAAATTACAATCACCGATTTTCATACGCAACAATCATTTGTTTCGGCAGCCTTGCATTTGGGAAGCAATTCCTACGGATATACGGTGCCCGTTCAAACCGACGGAACTTATATTTTCAGCAATGAAGTCATTATAAAAAACGACGGTTCCACGGTAGCCAATGATGTAAACTACAATTATGCATTGGGTAACTGGATAGACGACGGTATTACCTTCACCAGTTTAACCCTGACACAAGTTAGCGGTCCTGCCGTTACGTTGAATTCCAATTTTAACGGTGACAGCGATGCCTATTTGTTAGCTTCCGGTCAAAGCCTCAACCCGGGCGACGAAATTGTTATTCGCATCGATCATGTTGTTGCACCTACAACTTATAGCAGTTGGAATTATTTTTCTATACCCAACCCGAGTATGACTCTGGGAGCCGCCGACGGTTTTGACGAATTGGCACCCGCCAATAAAAGAAGGATAAGTTTCGTTACATGGTCGGATAGTGACGGATCGCACGTTGACCGCTACGACCGAAAAGATAACTCGCCATATACCCCGTCATCGGATAATCAATGCCAATGTGACGGTGCGGCCATGCGTTTTCCTTATTCCATTACCATTTCTTTGGATAAAACCATCGAAAATAATGTGCCGGCATCCAGTGGAACGCCCGGCAACCGAGATATTACTTTCCGCTACGTAATTACAAATGAAAGTTCATCAACGGTTCATCTGGAACAAGTTCAACTTACTGATGATTTGAACGGAATTTTTGGTAGTCATTTCGTGCGAATTGTATCCGCTCCGGCCATTACGGCTTCAACCGCGAATACCGATCCCGGCTTGAATGCGGGATATAACGGAAACAGCGACATAAATATTTTCACCGGAACGGACGGCATTATCGACCCGGGAGAACAAGTGACCGTTGAAATGACAGTGGAAATTTCACCCGTAGTGAATGTGGATAACGTGGCTGAAGTAACCGGTAAGAACCCCGAAAATGAAAATTTGTCCGCTACGGGTTCGGTTAATGTCCATGTTTCCAACGAATTACAAGCGCAAGACGACAACGGAACGTCCGTTTACGGCGGTGTAGGCGGAACCGTTATCAATAATGTTTTGGAAGATAACGGAAACGGACCCGATACATTCAACGGAAGTCCGGCCAATCTTGGGGACGTAACGATATCCCAAGGATCCGGATGGCCTTCAGGTGTTACATTGGATTCGTCTACGGGTGCGGTTTCGGTGGCACCCGGAACAACGCCTGGAACTTATTCCTTGCCATACAACATTTGTGACCCCGCAGAACCTTCCAATTGTAGCACGGCATACGTCAATTTTGAAGTTTTGAACGATACCCCCGTAGCTAATGACGATAGTATAACTACCGATGAAGATACATCTGTTAATATTCCCGTAACTGCCAACGACAATTTCGGAAACGACGGCCCTTCGACCGGAACCATTACCATCGTTACGCAACCCCAACACGGAACGGCTACGGTAAATGACAACGGAACACCTAATGATCCTACCGATGATTATGTCGAATACACACCCGACCCGGACTATAACGGATCGGATAGTTTTGAATATCAAATAGAAGACGGAAATGGCGATACTTCCACAGCTTCGGTGGATATTACAATTAATTCCGTCAATGACCCGCCGGTAGCCAATGACGATTATGCCTATACCGCTATCAACGAACCCGTAAATATCGATGTGGTAACTAACGATACGGATGTGGATGGAACAGTGGATCCTTTAACTGTGGATTTAGATCCGTCCACCCCCGGCATCCAAACCTCATTCACCGATTCCGACGGTAATCAATGGACGGTTGACAATACCGGAACCGTTACCATGACACCTGCCAACGGTTATACCGGAAATGCTACGATTACATATACCGTTTTGGATGATAGCGGCGCCGTGTCAAATGAGGCAAACATTACCGTGGCTGTTATGGATGATACCGACGGAGATGGAATTGCCGATTCCGTGGATTTGGACGACGATAATGACGGAATCCCCGATCTCGAAGAATCATGTGAAGCTTATCATTCTCAAAATACCAACGGAGCTTGGACAGGTGAAACACCGGCAAACTTAACTGTCACAACTTCCATTACCCATCAAAATAGTAGCTCCGACTTTACTATCGCCAATCAATACCGTTTTTATCAAACGGATATGGTTAATAGTCTGAATAATAATTCTTATTCCTTGGTTTATGATTTCGATGCACCCGTGAAAGTTTCGGAATTGGCATTGGCAATTTACGATGTGGATCTCGCCTATTCCGCAACCTTTGTCGTATCCGGCGGAACGGCAACTCCCGCCGATTTTTCCGTCTTCCGCATTGCGGGTGCAATTCCTAATGCACTGATTTATAACCCTGCAAACGGAAACATCGATTACGACGGAACAGGACCGTCTAACCCTTCTTATTCCATTATGTTAATAGGAATTACCGATGCAACATTAACCCACATAGAAATCGTCCTTCATGCTCAAACAAGTGGCGATTATGTCGCTTATTCCCTATTCGGTAAAAAAGTTTGTGATACCGATGGCGACGGTATTCCCGATTCCTTGGATTTGGACAGCGATAATGACGGTATTTCCGACCTAATCGAAAGCGGTCAAGACCCTGCATTGGACAGCAATAATGACGGACGACTCGACAGCACAACCGATAATGATAATGACGGTTTAATGGATACCGCCGATGCCGATGACAACGATTCCGGATCCGACGGAACCGTGACCCCCGTTGATACCGATGGCGACGGTATTAACGATTATTTGGATTTGGATGCCGATAATGACGGAATCCCCGATGCTGTTGAAGCCCAACCCACTAACGGATATCAAGGCAACGACGGCGATGTCTCCGATGATGTGGACGATAACGGAATTCCGCCATACGGATTGGTAAGTCCTCAAAATACGGATGGAACCGATACACCCGATTATATCGATACCGATAGCGATAACGACGGTTTGGGTGATTCCTACGAAAACGGATTGACGCTTTCGGGAAATGATAATGATAACGACGGTATCGATGATGCCGTGAATGCATCCTATCAGGATCCCGACGGCGATGTAAATAATCCTTTGAATGACTTGCAAAATCAAGATACGGATAATACGGAACCCGACTACCGATCCTTGAATGATCATGACGGTGATGGAATTCCCGATGTAGCGGATTTGGACGATGACAACGACGGAATTCCCGACACGGAAGAATATACCTCCGATCCCTTTGCCGATAATGACGGTGATGGCATCCCCGCTTATCTTGATGATAACGATAATGACCCTTCAATAGGTGATGACAACCATGGAGTTGAGCCTGAATTTGATTTTGATGGCGACGGCGTGCCGAATCATTTGGATTTGGACAGTGATAATGACGGTATTTACGACATCGTAGAAGCGGGCAACGGCGCCAACGATACCGACCACGACGGTATGACAAATAATCCTGTCGGTAATAACGGCTTGGATAATAATCTTGAAGGCGACGATACTCAAAGCGCTACGATAAACTATACGATTCCCAATACCGATGGAACCGGTAATCCCGATTATCTCGATATCGATGCCGACGACGACGGAATCGTAGATAATATAGAAGGACAAACTACAAACGGCTACATCGCTCCGAGCGGAACAGACTCGGATAATAACGGTGTAGACGATGCCTACGACACCAACGGAACTTGGATTAATCCCGTTGACACCGAAAACGATGGAACACCGGATTACTTGGATACCGATTCCGATAACGACGGCGACAGCGACGCTCTCGAAGCTTGGGATACCGATAATAACGGTATTGCCGATACAAATCCTTCCGGTACCGATTCCGACGGCGATGGATTGGATGATGCCTACGATAATGACGATGCGCAAATTAATCCTACCAATGGCCAGGTTCCTACCGACTTCCCTAACTTGGATGATCCTGCAAGCCCCGAGCGTGATTGGCGTGAAAGTGAAGATTATGATGGCGATGGCGTTATCGATAGTGTTGATTTGGATGATGATAATGATGGTATTCCCGATACGGAAGAATATGATTCCAATCCGTTTGCCGATAATGACGGTGACGGTGTGCCAGCCTATTTAGACGATAATGATAACAATCCTTCAATAGGAGATGATGATCATGCCGTTCAACCGGAATTCGATACCGACGGCGACGGTATCCCTAATCATTTGGATATAGATTCAGACAATGACGGTTTGACCGATACCAACGAAGCGGGCGGTACGGATGCAGACGGCGACGGACATATCGATAACTTTACGGATAACGACGGCGACGGATTAGCCGATGAAGTTGATAATATTGATAGCGGTTCGGGAGTCGGCGAAGTTACCGGCGGAACACCTTTGGCCGAACCGGATACCGATGGCGACGGACATGTCGATTATTTGGATATCGATGCGGATAATGACGGTATTCCCGATAATATTGAAGCACAAACCACGCAAGGATACATTGCGCCCACAGGTAATGACTCCGATGGCGACGGACTGGATGATGCTTATGATACGAATAATGGCGGCACTTCATTAGCTGATCCTGAAGATACGGATAATGACGGAACACCCGATTATTTGGATGAAGATTCCGACGGTGACGGTGTTGCCGATATGACCGAATCGCATGATCCCGATGGCGACGGAATACCTAATGTAACCTTAACAACCGACGATACCGATAATGACGGCTTGTTAGATGTATTTGAAGGAAATGATGTGAATGACGGTTTTGATGTAAACGACGAAATAGATGATCCCGCCGATCCGAACCAATTGCAGAACTTGGACGGTGAGGACGAACCCGATTATCGCGATATTGATGATGATAATGATCAGGTGGATACCCAATATGAAAACCCTGATCCCAATAATGACGGTAATACCGACGACGCACAAGACAGCGACGGCGACGGAACGCCCGACTACTTGGATATCGACGACGACGGTGATAGCGTCAACACGGAATATGAAAACCCGGATCCCAACGGAGACGGTAATCCCGACGACGCACAAGACAGCGACGGCGACGGAACGCCCGACTACTTGGATATCGACGACGACGGCGATAGCGTCAACACGGAATATGAAAACCCGGATCCCAACGGAGACGGTAATCCCGACGACGCACAAGACAGCGACGGCGACGGAACGCCCGACTATTTGGATATCGACGACGACGGCGACGGGGTGAATACCGAATTTGAAAACCCGGATCCCAATGGCGACGGCGATCCTTCCGATGCACAGGATACGGATGGCGACGGCATCCCGGATTATTTGGATACGGATGATGATGGTGACGGTATTCCTACGGATGTTGAAGGTGCCGATCCGAATGGCGATGGCGATCCTTCCGACGCAATTGATACGGATGGTGACGGCACACCCGATTATCTTGATACGGACAGTGATAATGATGGAATCCCCGACAGTGTTGAAGCCGGCCCCGACCCGGCGAACCCGGTAGACACTGACGGCGACGGAATTCCCGATTATCTCGATTTGGATAGTGATAATGACGGAATTCCCGACACGGATGAAGCCGGATCCGATCCTTCCAACCCGGTAGATACTGACGGCGACGGAATTCCCGATTATATCGATTTGGATAGCGATAATGACGGTATCACCGATACCACCGAAGCCGGCGGTCAGGATGCAGACGGTGACGGTATCGTAGACGGCTTTACCGATTCCAATGGAAACGGTATTGACGATACGGTAGAAAACAACCCTTTACCTACACCCGATACCGATGGCGACGGAACACCGGATTATACCGATACGGATAGTGATGATGACGGTATCACCGATACCACCGAAGCAGGTGGTCAGGATGCAGACGGTGACGGCATTATTGACGGATATGTTGATACGAATAACAACGGATTGAGCGATACCGTTGAAGGAAATCCGCTTCCATTACCCGACACCGATGGAGACGGTCACGTAGATTATTTGGATATTGATGATGACGGAGACGGCATATTGACGTCTGAAGAGTCTCAATCCGACACGGACGGGGACGGTTTACCTGATTATTTGGATATAGATG
>Ga0256834_1000271_pt1 | contig 37844 bp, 31 predicted proteins | sample 4281140metaG_FD_190536 | JGI IMG/M metagenome (GOLD analysis project Ga0256834, IMG submission 190536) | Hydrothermal vent microbial communities from East Pacific Rise, Pacific Ocean - 4281-140 | ecosystem: Environmental > Aquatic > Marine > Hydrothermal vents | place: Pacific Ocean: East...
TAGATGTTCTTCGGGAGCCTTTAGAAACGGGTAAAATAACTATATCAAGAGCGGCGAGACAGGCAACATATCCAGCTCAGTTTCAACTAGTTGCGGCGATGAATTTTTGTTGATTCGTTGCCTTGTTGCCGTTGTTTATTGAGAACGGAAGGAATGAAGTGGAGTTTAATCTCCACTTCATTCCCAAAGATAACTATCGATTCAGTTAAGGATTTTATAACTTCTATTTTTTGTTTGTTATCAAAAGAGTCCCATTTTTCATAAAGAGATTGTGAATCAAAAGATACCTGAGAATCATCTAAAATTTGGCTTTTTAAAATATCAATTTCAGCTTGGATTTGTGGAATAGATTTTTCCAACTGATTAAACCGCTCGTCATATTCTCTGTTATTTCTGCCAAAAGATTCGGCAGTGATTTGTTCTTTGGTAAAGAGTTCAAAGAGCTTTTTTGATTCTCTATCTACGGTTATTTGTTCGTCTTTGAGTATTGTTAATTGCACTTCTTTTTCCTTTATTGACTCATCTGCTTTTGATAAATATGCAGAAAGTTTTTTAGGTGAAAGAATAAAATTCTTTAGTTGTTCTTTGTAGATATTTTCCAGATCAGTTTTAGGAATTTTTCTGCGACAATCAGGGCAAGTATATTTTTCTTTTGTAGAAGAATAGACACGCATTTTGAGTTTTTCACTTCCCTCTTTACAGCCACAAAATACCAAACCTGAAAATGGATGCACAGGCAGACGAGTCGGTTTTTTCTTACTGGCTTGTTGGGAAATGATGATCGCGTTTACCTTGTCGAATATTTTTTCTGATACTATTTTAGGAGCAGTTTGAAATATCCATTCGCTTTCGGGGCGTACTTCCCAATTTCCATCATCGGTTTGCTTGGAATAGTTTGTTCTTTTAAGTCCTTTTGCAATCGTATCAGTTAGTAGTCTTTTTACCGAAGCATCAGAGAATTTCGAACCATTGCGGGTACGATAACCTTTTTCATTGAGCAGTCTAGCTGTCGTTTTGAATCTCTTATTTTCTAAAAAAATATTGAAAATTTCTTTTCTAATTTTTGATTCTTTTGGTTCAAGCTCCATCTTTTTGTCTTTCCAAACATACCCAAAAGGAGCAGCTCCACCCAGAGGCTTGCCGAGTTTTGCGCGTGTTTCAATAGATGCTTTTATTCTCTCTGAAACTTCTTCTGATTCAAAAGTAGCAAGTGCAGACAAAACGGTAAAGAAAAGCCTCCCTGCTGGAGAGTCTGTATCTATGGATTCTTTCAGTGATACAAGCGAGGCATTATGCTTTTGAAAAGTTTCTGAGATTTGGAGCAGTTGGCGGGTGTTGCGAGCAAGGCGAGAAAGTGATGAAAATATCAACGTGTTTATTTTCCCACTTTTTACATCAGCAATCATTTGTTGGGCAGTTGGATGATTTAGTACTATCTTTCCCGAAACTGCTTCAAAACGATAAGTCTCCACAACTTCCCAATCTTTCGCTTGGCAATATGCTTCCGCACGAGCTTGATGATGTTCGAGAGAATCGGTTTCGGTCACTTGCATCTGTGTAGATACTCGCAACCAAATTCCTACTTTTTTACGCTCTACAAGCTCCGTCATACCCAACTCCTTATATCGTTTTACTTCTTGGAGTATATCACGTCACTCGACACGACTATATGATTCGTTGCCCAAATAGGCTTTAAAAAAATGCCTATTTATTATTATTTGTACTTTTGATAACCAGCTCAATAACTTTCTGAGGTTCTACTTCTAGGGCTTTGCAATATTGAATGAACTCGACCACATCGAGTCTGCGATCTCCCGTTTCTATTTTTCCAATTATAGAATGGTGTAAATCTACCTCTTCTGAAAACTCTCGCATACTCAAGCCCAGCTCTTCCCTTCGCTCTTTGAGGAAGGTTCGGAGTGCCGTGCTTTCGGTAGAGTAGATAGATTTTCTGAGGCTATGATCATTCATTAGCCCCTATATTAAAGACTATGGCTAATGTCTCGATTATCGAGACATATTCTGTTATTATGGTTATCCACAAGTTGCAATATTTCCATCTTGTGCATATAAATCAGTATGTTAAGTTTAAGGTAGGTTCTCTTGACCTAACTAAACTATTGATTTGAAATGTAATGTTCTCAATATCAATACTCACAAAAATTTAGCACTTGGAGGTGCAAAATGAAAAAGTTAATGGCAATACTAGCACTTTCAGTGTTAGCAATTACAATGAGCGGATGTGGCAGTGCCGATGCAGCTGATAAAGCGTTCGTAGCAAACACCGACAAGCCTGTTAATACGCTCGAAAGGTTTGAACTTTTAGATATAAAAGATTCTATCAAAGGTTCTAGCGAGATTAATCCAGAAAGAAAGAAGGTTCTACTTTCTGCAATTGACTCATTCTTGTAAAACAATATTTATATTGTAAAAGCCGTGGAGATTTCCACGGCTTTTTTTATGACTCTACAAAATATATATATTCAGCATCACCTGTCTTATCTATATGGAGATAACATTTTTCTCCGTAAGTATTCACATCTTTTATTTTTTTAGAAAGGCATGTTTTTAGGTTTCAATTACCAATAAATGCAGTTTCGGGTAAATATTCTTTTTTTGTTTCCGCTTCTATTCGTGCCTTTTGAGCAAGATACTCTTTATTTATGGTTGTTCGAGTTTTATAGAAATAGGAACAAGTTTTAGTATTTTCATTTGCATTGACCTTGCTATAGCAAGAGCAGTTTCCATTATAACTAGCTAGATTATTTTGAGCCTGTTCTTCACACTTAACTTTAGTACTATTAAGTAAGCTGGTTTTTTGGCTGAAACCATTTTTTTTAGCTTCCTCTCATGCGTTGTCATGTTCTTTTAATTCTTGTAGTGCCTTATTTATTTCTCCAGTTTTAGATTTGTCTATTGCCATAAAACAGCCCTGATCTTGTCAATTCTCGTAAATAAAACAACCTTTAATGTCTTTTTCGGGATGTATTCTTGCAAACTCCGTTTTAGCAGCTTCACAAATATTTATACCTTCTCCTGTTGATTCTCAAAATTCTATAAAATTACAAACAGGTTTATACCCAACCTTCATTAATTGAAGTATAGTTTTATCATCACCTTCTTTTCCAAAAAGGAGATTACTGAAACTCCCATCTACCGAACCTCCAGCATTTAAAGGTTGAAATCGAACTCTTAAAAGTTCAGGATTGAGCTGGTTAAACAATATAAATGATGTGAACAAAATTACTAACGCCCCAAGTCCACGCACCAAGCCATTTTTAGCATCAAGTTTTTGCGTTACTCCCAGTGAAGTAATATATTTTATACCTTGAAAAACTATCAGTATCACGGCACCAATAGAGCCAAAGCCAAAGGCAATTTTGATAATCATGTCTATGTAGGCTGCCAGTGCCTTGCTGGAATCACCTTCTTGTAAGGAGGTATTTATACCTTTTGCTAATCCTCCTCAGTCTTCGAGAAGTACTACCGATGAAGATCCTGATTCTCCATATTTAACACGATAATCTAAAGTGCTAACATCTACTCCATCTACCTGACCACTTAACTGTTCTGTCTCTTCCCCAAAGGCAAGTGAAAAAAAAGAAAAGAAAAAAGCGAATAACACAAAGGCAGTTTTTCAAAAAGTAAGTTTAAAATTCGTAGTAGTATTTTTCATAAATGGTGTTGTTAGATAAAGGCAAATAGCACAGTTCCTGTGACTACTATAAATATACAAGCCCAAAGGAAAACTCAGAGGAGCTTTTCTCAATCAATCTTTTTTGTAGCTTCTGTTTTTTCCATATAAGTATTATTAGTTTTTGGTTGTTGTGTGCAGGATTTGGCTGTGTGGTTGTGCTTGCCGAATCCTGCTTTTTTCTATTAATAGAAAAAGTATTTTGTTTACCTGATTTTACCAAAATATCTGAAAATTCCTAATGACAAATCTCGGCTATACTTAATATACATTTAAGGGGGCAATGCTAATGGCTTTTTACCAATCAATAAAATACTACGACCGTGCAGAGCAAAAATGGATTGCCCAACATCTATTGGAACTTCGAAAATGTTTACATGACCAGATTCAAAAAGACCGCACTCCCAACTCCCTCATAATTGGTTCATGGAATATTAGAGACTTCGATCATGGGAAACCACGGGAAAACGAAAGTTACCATTATATAGCTGAGATTCTAGGTAACTTTGATATTTGTGCAGTTCAAGAAATAAAAGATGATTTAAAACCTTTAAAAAAAGTTATGAAACTACTCGGACCAAATTGGACATATTTTGTATCTGATGTTACTTCAGGTGACGCTGGAAATAGTGAGCGTTTTGCTTTTCTTTATAATAAAAACAAAATCAGTTTTCGTAATATTATTGGTGAGATTGTTCTCGATAAAGAGTTTCTCATTGACCCTAAAAACCCTGATGATGTAGCAGGTAGCCAGATAGCAAGAACTCCTTTCTTTGCATCCTTTCAGGCAGGCTGGTTTCGCTTTACTCTTTGTTCTACTCATATCACTTTTGCAAAAAATGAATTACGAAGACAAGAGATTGCAGAAATCTCTAGAATACTGTCAGAAAGATCAAATACAAAAAATCAAAATGAAGTGTATGTGTTTCTCGGTGATATGAATATTGACTCACCTAATAATGAAACGATGAAGGCACTAGAGAAAAACGGAATGACAGTTCCTTTATTTGGAGAAACAAATCAAAAAGGAGATAAACATTTCGACCAAATTGCTTTTACTAGTGAGGGCGTGAAAACCAATTTCCTCCGACATGATACTTTTGATTGGCGTTGCGCTGTATTTAAAAGAGACGAAATGAAGCATTACAAGAAAGTGGCAGAAAATAAAGCAGATAGAAAATATCCAAGCTGGGAAAAAGACCATTTTGGTGGTGGTACATACAACTGGTGGACGACCACTGAAATGTCCGACCACCTCCCTATCTGGATTGAACTGAAGACGGATTACTCTGATAAATATTTAGAGAATAAGTTTTTGAAGTAAATCTCAAAAACATCATTGTCTGTGGAGCAATAATATGAATAAAAATATTATCTTATGTCTTGATGGGACAGGAAACCAATTCAAAGAGGATAATTCTAATATTGTTAAGTTGGTTCGTATTTTAGAAAAAGATACGAAAGAACAAATAGTTTATTACGATCCTGGGGTTGGCACGCTTGCAGACCCTGCCTACCGAACTTTCTTTTCTAAAGGATTGAGTAAAATAAAAGGTTTAGCATTAGGTCGTGGGATAAAAGAGGATATTAAACAAGCCTACTTTTTTATCATGAATAACTACGAAGATGGAGATCGAATCTATATTTTTGGTTTTAGTCGTGGGGCATATACAGCAAGATCAGTGGCAGGAATGATTCAGGCTTGTGGATTACTTCAAAAACATAATATTAATTTGATTCCCTATGCAATTGAAATGTTTCAATCGAAAAATATAGACTTCAAGGTATTATCAAAATTCAAAAGTACTTTTGGACGAAAATGTGAAATTGAATTACTAGGTTTGTGGGATACTGTAGCCTCAGTTGGTTGGAGTTTTAATCCCACATTTTATCCTTACACTATAAATAATAAATCGGTGAAAGCCGTGAGACATGCCCTTTCAATTGATGAAAAGCGGGTTCTTTTCAAACCATTACTTTGGGGTAGTGATTACAAAGATAAACAAGATAAACAAGATATAAAAGAGGTTTGGTTTGCTGGAGTGCATTCTGATGTTGGTGGTGGCTACCCTGAAAATGAATCGGGTCTTGCCAAAATCTCACTTGAATGGATGGTGAATGAAATATCAAAGACACCTTTTAATCTGAAGTTTGATGAAGACAAAAAACAGCGTTATGTTTTTGGAAAAGGGTCTTCTGGTAAATATGTTGCTCCTGATGTCGGTGCAGTACAACACAATTCTCTAAAGGGATTTTGGAAGATCACTCAATACTTACCTATTAAAATTTGGGACAAGGAAACTAAAACAAGAAAGTTTAAATTCTTGGATGAAGAGCGCTTTATTGAAGATGGTTCTACAATCCACCAAAGTGTTTTACAAAGACGTGATAACCATAGTTATACACCATCAAATATTAATTTTTATGATATGGGTGATAAATATACTATTGAAAAATAACGTTGCACTCTCATTAGTAATGAGGGGCTAAAAAAACACCCTACTATATTCAGGGTGCTTTTGTATTATGTTTCGTGTCTCAATACTTAACATTCGGTAATAGCTTGCTCTATAAAAGCTTCTGCTATTTTTACTATTTCTTCAGGAGAAAAATCCTCCTTCCTATCTCGGTTACTTCCCTGTTCTTGGCAACATGATAGGACGGTAGGGCTATTTAAGAGCATTGAATATGGTTTATTCGTTACTATTAATAGCCTCCCACCTGTTAATACAATGTTCGAGAAGGTCTTTTTAAGTAAAGACCTTCTCTCATGCATATTTGCTAATTTATAAAGCTGGCAAAGGCTTTGCGACTGTTCGAGTGATGTCCTAGTCTTTTGCTCAATATTACTTTTTATCTTGTTTTGAATTACTTTTTGCCGTTCGAGTAACACAGATTTTTCCTTAAAGAGTTGTTCTTTTTTAACCAAATAAGTCTCTTGTTCGAGCGTTCCGTCAAGTACCATATCTGTAAGCTTATCAATTCTATTTTCCACATTTTTGATATTTATTTTGATTGAACTTGTTGTTTGAATACCTACCTTCTTACTTATAATACTTTTTTGATCTGTGGTGTACTTGATCAACTCCATTGCCTCTGAACTCATTAAAAGTTCTTTAAAGTGACTTTCTATGAGATAAGTTGCTCTATCTTCTCGTAAAGTTTTTTCATTACATTTGTTATCATGACAACGATAATAAATTCACTGTCGCTGTTTTTCTCCAACAAGTTTCCTTCCACACACACAATTGAAAATTCCTCGATACATATATTTATTCTTTGTTTTCTTGACAAATTTTCCAGAGAATATTTTTTGAACATCATTGAACAGCTCATTGGAGATAAGTGGCTGATGTTTCCCCCTGAACACTTCACCCTTTACTTTCATTAGTCCAATATAAAATGGATTATGAAGGATCAGAGAAAGTGTATTTTTACTAATCTCTTTTTTACTTGGTGAAAGCAATCCTTTGGGAGCAAGCATCCTAGTAATTACTCCCAAGGACTTATCACCCCTTGAATACAATTCAAAAGCTTCTCTGATTAAAGGAGCAAGTGCAGGGTCAATTTCTTTGATATTCCCACCACCAGTATCCAGATACCCTTTTGGTGCTTTCCACGGATAAAGCCCCTGTTTCAATCTCCCATACAGACCTTTGAGAGTCTCTTCACGCAAGTTATCAATATATCCCTTAGCAATCGACATAATAATGTCAGCAAGCAACCTACCCGCCCTTGTACTCATATCTATATCATCAGCAGAGAACAAGAATAGACAATCATGATTATCTCGTAATTCTATGATTCTGGCTCAATCAGTATGATTACGAGTAGCACGATCTATCTTGTGAAAAATCGCTCCGTCTGATTTCTTCTTCTCTATGAGACGAAGCATTTTTTCAAATTCAGGTCGCCCCACTTTCGCGGCAGTCTGCTTTTCTGTGAATCACTGAATGATTTCTAAGTTTTTGTGTTTAGCATAATTTTCGATAGATTCTTTTTGAGCATCGAGTGATACTCCGTCGCCTTGTTTCGTTGTTGAGACACGCACATATCCATATACTTTTTGCATATTTTTTTTTGTTATTTAATTGTCAATGTACGATGCAGAGTTGCTCTGCATCGATACATTGTAGCCTGATATTTTTAACTCTCCAAGTCGGCAGACCTTGATTGACTGTTGATAATAATTGTAGAAGCGAGGTCGAGAAATTCTTCTAGTTGAATCCTTGCGAGTTGCTTTTGTTCTTCTGAATGATTGGGGATTTTATCTAAAATGAGCTGGTTAATAATCTGCTCTTTTTTCTTTTGAATGGATTTTGGCATTGTTCCATTCTAAATATTTTGTGTCTTTCTAGTAGGTTGAAAAACTTGCTAGATATAGAAAGGTATTCTTTGAATATTTAAAGTCATTGGGATTTATTCGCTCTGTCGAGCTTTTATTAAAAATAGCTGTGCAATATTGATATGTGAAATGAGAGTGGATTATTAATACATAGATATGTTCGTATAAAATCAATATTTACACCCTACATATATATTTTTTAAAGTGTAAAATTTGCGCAGTATGCAACCAAGCATAACGGAGCAAATTTTATCTCTTTAAAAGAATATATATCGTTGTGAATATATAGGAATTATCTCGCGCTTTTTTCTTTATTTTTTAATAATTGATTAATAGCTTCTATTATTTTTAACTTGTCACTTCTAAAATTTTGATTCTGAAATTCTGGTGGTAAATTACGTATTGGCTGGTTCTCTCTCATAAGAAAACCCCTATTTTCAATTCTTTCCAAGATAATTGCATCAGGTACGATTAGTTTAGGCTGTTTAAGCTCAAGCAGATTACTCCATTTACTCGTTTTTCCAAGCGGTGAATTATTAATTGATTCTATAAACTCACTTTGTTTGCCACTTTCCGCATAATCCCCAACTGCTCTTGCGATAATATCTTGGGGTGTTCTTGCGACAATGGGACTTGTAGGAGGAATGGCATATCCGTAAAAAGAACTCCACCCATACCTGCTTACCGCTTTAAAATATGCAATAGCTAGTTCTTTACACCCACCCTTTGCCCACTCCCAACTATTTTCACAAGATGCATTCATGTCATTTAAAAATACTGTATCACACGCATCTTTGCGTGAAATCTTCCAGTGTTCACCACATTTATTTTCAGTATAGCGGTCACAGTCAGATATGCACTTGCTATAACAAAGATCATGAGTGCCACACGATTGAGTAAAGTTAATCTTTGTAAATGGGTACGAATCGGGAACGATAATTTCATTCCACCCCGAACCACAACCGTTTGCCTTACAGACATCAGGCTCGGAAAACACTGAAAAAGTTAGCAATAGCGCAATGATAAAAAATATTTTTTCATGTTCTATCCAGAATAAATACTACTGATATATAGATATAGTTTGTATTATAGGAGAAAAATCCAAAGGGTGTTTTGTGACTAAATTATCGTACACAGCTTTTCTTGTTTTATTCATTATTGTATTTTCTTCTCAAAGTTATGCAAAAGACTTTACCTATCGATTACAAGGCAAGGTGATTTCAGTTACTGATGGCGATACAGTGACGGTTTTGGATAGTAAAAAGAGGCAGTGGAAAGTACGCCTTGCTGGAATTGATGCTCCTGAAAAAGCACAGCCTTATGGTGAAAAATCAAAAAAGTATTTGGCTGCTTTAGTATACAAAAAAAACCGTCTGCGTAGATTGGTACAAAAGGGATAAATACCGCAGATTGATTGGTAAAATTTTTGTCGGTAATACTGATGTGAATTTCAAAATTGTAAACAAGGGTCTAGCTTGGCATTACAAAAAATATCAACGTGAGCAGTCTGCTGATGATAGAAAAAAATATTCTGATGCGGAGATAGATGCAAAACTAGCAGTCATTGGTTTATGGTCTGAACCAGATGTCCATACCGCCTTGGAAGTGGCGAAAAGGCATTCGACCTGTAAAAATTTCTAAAAAACAAAAGTTCGGAATCCTTCAGCAAAAAAGAAAAACTAAACTCCGAAAGGCTGGCTATTCATGTTCTGGAAAACGATTCTGTAAACACATGGAATCGTGTTCCGAAGCTTACTTCTATCTCAACGAATGCGAACTTGGCAGACTCGACCGTGACAATGATGGAATTCCTTGCGAGTCTATTTGTCGCTAGCCTTTTCTGTTTTTTGTGACTTCGACTTTTTGATGACAATAATTTCGCCATTCAGCGGATAGATAACTGATTTTTGACCATCCCATATAGCTATGTACTTATCTGATTTTGCAATAAATAAACCACTAAGAACCCTTTTTTTTCCTTTATAAATAACCGTACAAGTTGTGTCTGGAACTTTACAGTTTTTGTAAGTATTAATATTTTCTTGGGCATATTCTTTCCCCATTTCAAATGGTGAAACAACAACGGTGTAGAAAGAGGCAAGAAGAAAAAGAAATACAAAACCCATACTTAGAAAAAATAAGAATATAGCCGATGAAAATATAAAATTAAAAAATGTTTTATTCTGCTTTAACTTTTCTTTGGAAGCTTCAATTTTTTGCACCCATAAATCTTTAGCACCTGTATTAGATAAAAATATAATAATAGCTAGTAGAAAAATGTATCCAACAAAATACCAAAAATATTTAAAAGAACCAAGGAATGCTCCTGTAAATATTTCTATAAAAATATGGAAAAACTTGAAAAAATATTCATGAGCATTGTGTGAAAAATATTCACCTGTAATGCCAAAAGTTTCTAAATATCCCTTATCAAATAAATACCCTGATGCATAAAGCAACGGTGCAATGATAGTAATAACTAAAACAGTAACCGTTAGATATTTTTTAAATTTATCTTCTGCTTTTGTGGTTATGTCCGACATAAATTATTTATTATTTTGCTTTCTTTGAATTTTCTACGATACAACATGGAAAGCAACAAAGAGAGTAACCAATAAATTGATACCGCCCCACCACCACTAGCATCATCATTGCTGAGAGTTGGGTTAGACTTATGTCTTGAAACTGCAAGGAGCAAGTAAATAGACTTGTCTTCTTTGCTTCCAAAATCGTTAAAACCTCCATCTTTAACAACCAGTTTTATACAGTCAACTTTGTATTTTAAACCCTCTTCCCACACGCCTGTATTAGAACATTTACCATTTTGGCTTTGATAAGAAAAAATCCTATCGGTTGTGCTGGTACTGAAATCATACCAACCTGTTAAGCTATTATAGATTCTTAGTTTTGCCCCTCCCTCTGTTTGAAAAGGTAGTTGAATAATTACTTCGGCAGTATTCCCAGCGATGGATAATCCTTGTATTTGAAAATCAAAAAGTGCATCCGTATGATATGAGTCTGCCTCATATGGTGCAGCTGTGATATTTGCAACCGTGTCGTGGTTGGTACTTATTACATTGGGAGAATACGCGCCAGTTGTAATGGTTGACCCCTCAGAAGCATAAAACTTTGTACCGTCTCCGGCGGTAATGGTGACTTGTCCATTAAAGCCTTCTAGTTCGTTATCAGTACCTCCAGAACTGCCACCTCCTGTATCTCCTCCTGAGTCATTACTAGAAGAAATTATTTCAAAAGAAATTTCGGCTGTGTTATTTGCTTTGTTCGATTCAACCTCGTAATTGTCATTATCAATATCCAAGGTAAAGAAATAATTTCCAGCTTCAAAATTACTTAAATCAATCGCCCTTGTCATGTGCTCATCAGCTTGTACATCAATCCCATCATTTGTTGATGTCCCGAATACCTTATTTCTAACTTTATTAAATCCAGTTCCTACATAACCATCAACATTTACCGAACGGCTCGGAGCTTCACCAATATTTTTTACTTTGAAACTCATAATTAGTGATTCATTATTGTTAAATATATTTTTATTTAACTGCATATCCCTGATTACTAAATCAGATTGCAATGCGGAGGTTACCGTTGTGTTTCCAATTTCAATTCTTGTCGGACTTATTGAACAATTATTATCTGATACCTTTTCATTATTGTTTGCATCAACACAAGCCCCAAACCAAAAAATACCATTCATGTTTGGTATTTCTATATTGGTTTCAATAGTTCTAGTTCCGCCACCTTGAATATCTAAAACACCAGTAGCACCTATTTCGGTATCTCCAACGTCAATAGTTTCATCCCTGGAAATAAGAAAACGCACAGCTACTTGATCTGAATATTCATTTCCAATATTTTTAACAGTCACTTCCACATCTATTTGTTCACCAACTGTTAAATAGTCAGAAGCAATATAATCATCATCTATTACTAAATCATACCCCCCCTCACTAGATGGGTTATTTAAACTACTAACATCAATTTCAATACCAGTAGAACAGTTATTTGAAGTTGATAGTTCCCCTGATACTGGACTGATACATACACCAACCCAAAATATTCCCTGCTCCTCAGGAGCATAGAAAGAAAAACTGTGTGAATTCTGCCCCTCAAATACAGTTATAGCATCAGTATTTTGAGTACCCAAAACGAGATCGTTTGAATTTATATTTTCACTTGTTGCTAAATGATAAGTAACAGTAGTTTGTGCGGAATTTCCTTCGCCAATGTTACGAACATTAAAACTAAAAGTAATTTGTTGATTAATGTCTGGGGATGTATTGCTAATAATAGGATGTACTGGCACTAAATCAGGGTTTGTTGCAGAAACAGATTCCCCTGTATATCCGGCATCATAACTACTATGTTCACTACAGCCATTACTATTACACGCTTTTATTCTGTAATAATATGTTTCGTTTAAAGTTACTCCCGTATCATTAAATGGATTACTTGAACCAATGCTACTCCCACACGAGTTTTCATTTGTAGTGTTACAACGGTATATCTCATACCTTGTTGCATTTGATATGCTATTCCAACTTACCCTTACAGAATCTGTATATGTTCCATTTGAGGCTACTGTATTTATAGGAGGTGCTGGTGTAAGCGAGATAACAGGATCATTGATATCAGGTTCTGAATCTGGCGGGTTAGGATTGCTAGGATTTTCTGACGGGGTTATATCAAGATAACTTAGTATTGATAATCTAATACTATTTGCAACTATTTTTCTAAAGGCTTCACTTTGAAGTGCTGTATTGTCAGGGTCTTTACAATCATGATATGCAACTTCCACAACTACAGACGGCATATCTGCCCACCTATACTCACCATGATTGCCACTAACATGCTTACCTTCCGGCCAGCTTGGGCTGTATTTATTTCTAATTGATGTAACTAAATTATTTTTAATTTTTATTGCTAACTTTCTACTTTCAGTGGCACTGCTATTTGTATTTGAATAGTAAACTTCTGTTCCACTTTTACTAAAGGTGCAACCAATCCAATCAGTGCCATTAGTATGTATACTTACCAATAGATCAGCTCCCACTTCATTCGCAAAAAAAGGACGGCTGTTTATATCTTTATAGTAATTAATTCCGAACCCGTCAGTATCACTGACACTTGAGGTATCCCAGATAGATTGATCAATTTTTGGGTCACTTTTAAAGTGTAGTCTAGCAGATTCTTTCCACTTCTCTACCCCACTGACTCCAACTCCAGCATTTCTATCCATATTCCTTGTTGAATACACTTTAACGTCTTTTTTTAGTGAGTCGTATAAGTATTTAGTTATTCCCCAAGTAGTTTCATCCTCTACAATTCCATAATGATTTTCTCTTTGGTACTGCCATCGATTTTTCTCATCATTATAATATGCTCCATGACCAGGGCTTATGACAACTAACTTATTCGAGTCTCTATTTTTTAATACTTGTTTACTAGTTTTTTCATTATTGTTAAATATCTTTATCCCTTTAAAATAGGCGGTATATTCAATATTTAGTACAGTAGGATAGTCTGAGTATATTTTTTCTTTTAATTTATCTTCAATTAGTCCTAGCTCTGAGAAAAAATCTTCTTCATTAAGAGCATAAATATCATATAAGCTACTATCAAGCTCCAGCTTTACAAACATCGTATTATTACTTCTCTCTAATAAATACGATTTTAGACCGTGTGTATCGCTTTTTTCTCCATACACCGAAAATTGACACAAGAGAAAAATAATAAAAATAATTTTTTTCATTAAATAAGTACCTCCACCTAATATATTGTAATTTTTAACTTCTTACTCTGATAGAACGGATAAAACTCAATCCCTTGATATTCATAGCCTTTCAAATAAAGTTCAATGCCTATTTTTTCTTCAATAGGTAATAAAAGTGATTCATTAATTGATTGCTCAAAAGGAGGCTTTATACCCGCACTTTCACTAATATAGTATTTGACTTCTAAAACACCATTTTTTAATTTAGTAACTTCTATTTTATCAACCCTTGAATCATTAACATTTAAACTATTTCCCTTAAAGCCATCTCGTGTACCAGCTAGTAAGAACAAACTAGAAACTGTAATCAAAAAAACAACAGCTACGATTATTAAATTTCTTTTCATATAAATATAATATAACAAAAATTCAAAATATATATAGGGCAATAAGGCAAGTTGTTTGACTTATCCCCATTCACTACCCCTTTTTTATCCTAAAACTTTCTCCACAAGAAACTTTTACCACCTCGGCTGATTCGGGGCTTTTTTGTATTATGGGTAGTAACTTAATCAGCTAATGATTGAGATTACTAACTAACAAAAATTACAAATGAAAAAAATGAATAACTATCTCAGGTCATATAGAAAAAGTTTGGGGCTGACACAAAAACAACTTTCGTTTCTACTCGGCAAAACTTCTGTTTCTGCAATTTCCAAATTTGAAAATGACCGCACTACTCCAGATTTAAAAACTGCTATACAGTTTCGTGTTCTCTATGATTCGAACCTCAAAAGGCTTTGACCAAAACGCTACAAAGAATATGAATATTTTTTGGTCGATAGGATGGACACCTTGGCGGGAATGCTGGAAGGCAGTAAAAAACATAAAGACCGACTAAAAGCGACAGGATTACGAGAGTGTATTTACAAAGTTGTTAACGCAAATAATCAATAAAAATATGAATGAAGAAAAAGAAAGGGTTTTGGCAGTGTATCCAACCGTAAAAGGTTTTGCTTGGCTGATAATGGAAGGAGTAGATTTTGTAGTGGACTATGGGAATGTTGCAGATAAAGATAGTGAAATGTTAACCGAGAAGTTTTCAAAGATTGTCGATGAATACTATATATCCCGCGTTATTGTCGAACGCTTTGGTACAAGCAGTACGCGAAAAGAAAAAGCACGAGAACTGGTACTGGAGTTCAAGAAAATTGCACGGACTAAAAAAGTGAAAACAAGCTCGTATAGTAAGGAGCGAGTGGATGAAGCTTTTTGTCCCTTTGGGTCGTTTACCAAATACGACCGTGCATTATCAGTCGTAGAGGTGATACCAGTTTTGCAACACGCGCTCCCTGAAAAGAGAAAGATTTGAGAATCTGAAAACCTCGCCATGTTTGTATTTGATTGTGCGGTTCTCGTACTCACTCATTATTGACTAAAAGAAGACTAGCCATAATCGAGCTATCTATGTGTATAGATAGTTCTCCCTCTCCACCTCTCAAAATAGTTTGAGGGGTGAAGTATGGAGAATTATCATGTCTGATAATAATCAAAATCGTTCTTTAAAAAAAGATTCCGTTGTGTCCTGTGTTGATGACATCTACTATTTTGAACGTGGAGTCAGTAGCAAAGAACTCATTCATACAGCTTCTTGTGTCATGGAAAGCATGACGGTAGAAAAAGGCGAAGAGTTTACCAATGTCAGTGATGTTTCAAGCTTTGTCAGAATGAAACTGGGAATGTCCCAACGTGAAGTATTTGCAGTGATCTTTTTAGACAACAAACACCGACTTATCAAATATTCCGAACTGTTTTATGGAACGGTCGATAGTTGCACTGTTCATCCAAGAGAAGTAGTAAAGAAAGCATTAGAGCTAAATGCAAAAGCGGTAGTTCTAGCTCATAACCACCCTTCGGGAAATATCGAGCCTTCACAAGCAGATCGAGATATAACAAGGAAAGTGAAGTCTGCTTTAGATACGGTGGATATACGGTTACTCGACCATTTCGTTGTCAGTTCCCTTGTGCAGTATTGTTCATTTGCTGAAAGAGGTTTGCTATGAAAGCGCCTGTTATCGAAAGTCTTTCAGGTGAAGTATTGTTTGCAAGCTCTCACTGGATAGACTGGATTGAAGCTTTCGAGAAAGAAAAATGTGAAATCCTTTACCCTGATTTTTCTGAATTTACATTGGATGATTTGGAAAACATCACAGACAAAACATATAGTGACCAATCTCATGGGCAGGAAGAAATCAGTAAATTGGCAGAAGAATATTTTTATCAAAATTCTGATCAGCTAGAACCTATGTACAACTACTGGTATCCCCTACCGAATCTATCTGTCAATTCCGATGTTGCTCAAGCAATACTCGTTACAGAGTCCAATGTGTGTACGGTGGTGATTCTGGATGATGAACCTGTGCTGGCACTTGCTGGATGTGGTATGGATTTTTCATGGAATATTTGCCGAGCGTATATATTGCTCGGCTATCTACCACCGTTTTACTTTTGCGACTTACCTGAAATGACTGGGTATTCTGACGACCTTGTTCGTGATGCTTGTATCGAAAGTTGTAAGGTTGTAAAAGATCGAGCAATTTCACGAATACAAAGTCTTGAAAAACTTTAACTAGCACCCTGTAAAATTTTACAGGGTGCTTTTATAAATTTTCGATGAAAATACTAGTGTAAATATACTAAATAGATTACACAAGTTTTATGGGATTACTAAATGAGTATTATGCATCTGTTTAGTTTTATTTACGTATATAGGTTAAATGCCGTTAATCAGATGAATTAGTGAACTTCGTAAGAATTATGTATTATTGACTCAGAGTATTTATTGAAAATACTAATGATTATAGTTTGGTCAAAGCTCAAAGTAGCTAATTAATTTTTTTACTAGCTGGAATTAAATAGTAAAATGTACTATTGTTGAGTTAGTCAAGCACATATAGTGTTTTAATGTTCTAATGTTCTAATGTTCTAATGTTTTAAGGGGATATAGACAACTTACCAATCTTATTGGTGTTACCCGTCTCTTAAGTAGCTGGTGTTTAATTTTCACTTCTACTGTTGCTGCAGTTTTATATATAGATTCTAATATATTAATGCTATTGCTTTTTTTTAATTTTTTATTACAATGAGATTACTATGATATTTTTATTTGGGCCAGATTTTGGCTAACCATAAAATTCAGTAAGCTCGATCTGCATTTATAAAATGCGTATGGGATTTTTTGCTGTTATTCTTGATTATCCTACTTATCAAAATCTATTCATTCGAATAGCTTTTATTACCCAACCTTCTTATTGACCACTTTCTTTTGGATACTTACTCGATAAGTATTTTTTCTAATGATATATTTTATATTTAATGGTATTTTATTAAAAAATGCATTGAAAAGAAGGAAAACTGTGAAATCAGAACTTGAACTCAATATCAGAAAAGGATATTCAAAAGATCTTAAGTGTTTTAAATCGCTTAAAACATTTGTTGCTAATACATTTGAAGAGCTTTGTTTTCAAGATAAACTGATTTTTGATCATTCCGAAAGAATCAAGGATATCAATAGCCTTTTAGATAAAATTGATAAAAAGAATAATAACGGATTAAAGATTAATGATTTTCAGCAAGCTTTAGAGAATATTAAAGATATAGTAGCGGCAAGACTGATAGTGCTGGAACCACAAAGAATATTAACGATCCATAATATAATAATTAATATCGAAAGATTTGCAATTCAACAAATAAAAATACTTGTTCCTTCCGATATGAGTGGATCAAGCCTAATTAAAGATATTCTGGAAAGCAAAAATAAATTAAGTGTAGATATCCAAATTAGAGAAAATGAAACTGGATACTTTGGGGTGCACTACATAATAGAGCCCAGACCAATTGACCCCTTTTATGTTAACTGCGAAGTGCCATTACATACAGTATTTGAATTACAGCTTCGAACATTAATGATGCATACATGGAGTGAGATACAACACAGGGCAATATATAAAAATACTGATAATGAAAAAGAAAACCTTGGTGGATTATTTGAAGTACTCGCCCATCAAATCAACGGCGTTGATAAAATGTTATCTAAGCTTGCTTACGAGAATAATAGCTTCCTACCAACTATGGATTTTAATATTCAAGTATCAAATGATTACACCCTTCTCCTTGATGAAATAAAAATACATATAAGAAACTTTGAAGAAAATAATCTTCATATGAAATATCGGTATAAATTAATTAAAGAAGAATTTTTAGAAAAACACAAACAAATCATTACCGAATTTCTGTCTAGTGAAACTCCTGATACACTTACGGCCAATTTATTTGTTGAAATTGCTGAGTTACTGCTTAAAAGTGGTCGATATAAAGAGTCTGTTGTTATTTACAAAAAATGTCTTGAGTATTCAGACCTAAAACATTGGGTGTTACTTAGAATATGTGAAGCATTAATACAAATAGAAGAGACCAAAAAAGCAATCTTTTATTACAATAAGATAAAGAATTATCTATTAAAAAATCTAGACTTTGAAGCAAGGATAGCTGTGCTATCCGGAGCTGCGGTCATCGCATGGAAACTTGATGATAATAACCAAGCACTTATATTTAGCACAGAATCGATAAGCAACATTAAAGAGTTACCCATAAAACAACAAATTACAAATTTGTCTAACTATTTGTATTTTGTCATAGAAACGATCGAAGAGAACTATTTTGAGGATAAATCAAAAGAAAAAGCCTGTTCTTTGTTTGATGCAGAAAGTGAGAATGTAGAATACTTACAAAAATTAGAAAAAGAACATTCAAAAATATTTAGTCCTGATCGGTTTGATACATTAGCATGGTATTTCTTTAAAAGGTTTGAGATATGCGATGAAGGTTCTTGTGAAAAAAATACCTTTTTGATCCTAGCCTCTGAATATATGGAAAAATGTTATGTTTGCCATCAAGAGAAGAATCCAAATGGTAGTCCTCGAGAACTTTGGAGTAATCATAAATATAGAATTTATCTAGCTCAAAAAGATTGTGATAAATAATTATCGTGGAAAATTTAACCATTCTAGAAAAATCTCTAAAAATAGCATTAGAGGGACATTCAGGACAAAAAGACAAATCAGGAAAACCCTATATCCTTCACCCCCTTCGTTTAATGTCTAAAGCTGGTAGTGAAGAAGAACAAATCACAGCATTACTTCATGATGTTGTTGAAGATTCAGCTTATACGTTTGACGACTTAATAATTGAGGGGATTCCACAGAATATTATTGATTCATTAGAGTGTCTTACCAAAAGAGAAGGTGAAAAATACAATAGTTTTATATCTCGAATATTAGAAAATAAATTGGCAGTTAAGGTTAAACTACTAGATATAGAAGACAATATTAATACTCTTCGTTTAGAAAAGCTTACAGATGAGGATTTAAAGCGAGTTGCAAAATATCACAAGGCTTGGCATATCCTAAAGTCTTTATAAGGGAAATAGAATGAAAACAACCGAACTAATTGTTGAACTACTTGTTATTGGCATGGGAACGCTAATATCATTATCATTAATAATATATCTCTTTACTTTAGAAACTAACTTTGATCATTCTTTTAAAATCCCAGCTTTTTATATATTTCCTGCATTAGTATTATCTTATGTTTTTGGAATACTAACTGATAGGGTATCCGATTTTTTATACGCTAAAGTAGAGCGGGCTATGAGAAAAAAGAGACTAGGGAACGATGGAGCAAATACATTTCAACAGATCAGAACATTAGTTAATGATAGCTCTCCCTCTTTATACAATTGGTTTATTTATTCAAGATCAAGAATAAGAATTGTCAGAGGGTGGAGTGTTAGTTTTTTCGTAATGTCGATTACTTTATTAATCTACTATGTAAAAAATGATGCTTTTTCTAATGTTCTTTTATATTTATTAATTACATGTATTGCTTGCAGTTTTTTATCTATTTTTTCATATCATCGACTTTTGAGATCGGAATATCGTCGTTTGAAAAATGCTTATGATGACATGATTATTAATAATGATAAACAAACTCAGCCTAGTTCTTTTACCGTATCAATGACAGAATGTTTAGATGCAGAATTTAAAATCACCTCAAAATAAAACCTGACTAAAAAAATATATATCCTATCTAGCCAAAACCAACTTTCGCAATGAAGGGAAAGTTTTTGGTATTGCTCAACCTGACCGGCTATTCCACACCTTTGTTATAGGTAAAACTGGAACTGGTAAAACAACCCTCTTGAAAAATCTCATTCTCCAAGACATTCACAATGGAAATGGTTGTGCCTTTCTCGATCCTCATGGTGACGTGACCAGTGAAATTTCCGCTATCATCCCCGAACATAGAAAAAGTGATGTGGTGTATATCGACTCTACTGATTTGAATTTAAGATTCGGCTACAATCCTTTGAAATTTGTTGCCGTACACAAACGCGCACTCGTTGCTTCTGGGCTTCTCGAAATCTTTGAAAAGCTCTTTGGACAAAAAGCATGAGGGGCAAAGATGGAACATATTCTGCGGAATGTGTTGCTGACATTGCTAGACCAGAAACATAGTGATCTGCGAGATATAAACAGGATATTGGTTAATCGTGATTATGCTGAATCATGTTTGGTAAATATCACCAACCCAGAAGTCTATAAATTTTGAACCGAAGAATATTTCAAATATCCGCATCCTGTAAAACTCTCTGCCATTGCACCTATACAAAACAAGGTAGGGGCGTTCTTATCCAATCCTGTAGCAAAGAGGATTTTGGTAGATAACAGGGATGACATTTCTCTACGTGAGATAATGGATAGCAGAAAAATATTGTTAGTGAATTTGGCAAAGGGACAGATTGGTGAAGATGCTTCAAACTTACTTGGTGCAATACTTTTACATTCTATCGGGTTGGCTGCTTTTTCTCGCTCAGATATTGTAGAGAGTGAGCGAGTTCCCTTTTATCTGTATGCCGATGAATTTCAAAACTTCTCTACCCTGTCAATAGTGAATTTGTTATCAGAGTTACGGAAATTTAAAATAGGAGCGGTACTGGCAAACCAATATTTGAGCCAGCTTGATCCTAAAATTAAAGATGCAGTTTTGGGGAATGTGGGAACATTGATAGCATTTCGACTGGGAGTAACGGATGCAAAATATATGGAAAAGGAGTTTTTCCCATACTTCAACTACGATGACATTATCAATTTGCCTAACTACAAAATATACCTAAAATTGATGATTGACGGATCACCCTCCAATCCCTTTTCAGCAGATACTTTGGAATAGTTTTATGTGCCGTTCATCAGCTAGAAGGACTTTTCTTGCACTTTTTCTTGTTTTATAGAAGTTTGCCTTTATTATTAAAAGCATACAATAAGCGAATTGATAATAGTATAATAAAAAAGGACTGATTATGAAAACTTTAGATAGTGCAACGATTCTTGCGGGGGCAACAGCCTTTTTATACAGCTCTAGTACAGCCTATATCCATGGCTATTTTAATATTCTTAGCTTGGATTCAGATGTTTTGGATAGGAACTTTCATCAAATTCTATATCATGGAATGACGTTAAATATTTTCCCCTTATTCTTCCTACCTTTTATTTTGGCGGTTGTTGTAACGCTTCATTCTGGTTTTTCTTTGAGTGTGATAGATTTTTATAACACAGGGTACAAAAATAAAAAAAAGGTTGTTAAGTTGCACAGGCTTCTAAGTTTGAGAAAGGAAAAATCTTCAGCACAAATTATGTATTCCAAAAGAATAAAAAAATCATGGGTAATTTTTGGGTTCATTTTTACGTTTATGTTTTCCATGGCTATTTTTGATAGAAATGGCAGAATAAACGCCAAGTCAGTATTATCAAGCATTGAGGACGGAACTTATAATTCGGTTGAAGTTAAAAGCAGTGGAGATAAGTTTGTATTTTTATATTGTGGAGCAAGAAACTGCGCAGGAGTAGATACAGAGACTGGGTTAATTAGATATTTTCAACAAACTGGTCACGCATTTATGAGCTATAAAAATACAAAACAAAAGACTAAAAAATAAATTTTCATTTTTATAATGATTTAAACCATCCCGTAATCGAGCTAACCCCATCACTTAGTAAAAAAAGAATTGTTGTTAAAATTCCAGCTCGTAATTCAAAACTAAATTCGGTACTGCTTGATTTTGAACTTACTTTCTTTTTGTATTTAAAATTCATTTTCTAATCCTCTAAAATTTTTACGCATTGTTTCATAATGGTTCTGCGGTAATCTAATGAGTTATTTCATAAATTACCGAGCCGTTTAACTATGAATAAATTTTTATTTATCATTCTTCTAGTATCTTCTCTTTTTACTCTTGATGCTTTTTTCCAAGGCATATTCCTATAACTGTAAGACTCCATCAATAAGTAATATTCCTATATGACCCAATATAGGAATATTACTTTCGAGAAAAGAACGGTAAATAAATCTAGTTCTCTGTTCTGAATGGGATATTTCGTTCACCTTTTCGACCATGGATAAATAATGCCTTTCTTCTGTGTTTTATTTAAGGGGACTACCTTTTTCAAATTTGGACGTACAACAATAATCTTTCCATATCGTCATGCCGTGATCATGACAATGCCAACAACTGCCTTGTTACTAAGCGCGCTTAGTATTGGTATCTGTCATTTTTCTAAAGTATGTAGCACTCCAAGTGCAGATGCTTTTGAAGAATTCTCGTGTATTTCTAAACTATGCAGAAATATAAAAGAGATTTAAAATGAACACGTTCAAAAAAAATTGTTCATAAATATCCGATATATAAATATGTCCTATACTCCCTTTAAGGATACGGGAGAGTAGATATGAAACTTGTAATCGTGCGAAACCAAGAATCAAAAGGAATGTTGTCTAAGAAAGTACATTTTTCCATTACCGCTACTGTAGAATTGACCGAACAAGAAAAAGAAGATGTAGAGAAATATAAGTTAGGGAATACCATTCTCTATTCAAATATGGAAGATCGCGGTTCAGGAGTTCTAGGAGCAATTTCACGAGTTGCTATGGAAGTTATTTTCACCGTCAATAATATGACCGTAGGGAAAAAGATTGAATCAGATAATATTATCGAAATTCTAGCTTTGGAAGACATCATTATTGAAGCAGCAAGAGGCTTTAAAAATATATTGGAAGCCTCGGCAAACTTTGGAAATGAAACGGTTATAGAACTCTAAAAGTAATGCCTGATTTTTGGGATGGTGTCGGTGAGCTTTTTAAAGGCTGGTTAGCAAAACCAACGGTCTCTAATCATTCTGTTTCAGATGCTCAACAAGAGCTAGAGAATAATTACAATAAGACAAAAAGAGAGTTTGAAAATTCATATATTGCTACCCAACAAAGCTATGATTTTGCCCGTCGAATTGTCAGTAGTGCAATACGAGAAACGAGCAAAAGTGCAGATGTAGACTTTTGGAAATTATCTGACAGTATTATTACCTTAATGATGGACGTGACAGTTTCCGCTATCAAAGCAGAGAACTTTTTTGATTTTAAGGATTTTGATTTTTCTCGTACCATTCCCCTTTCGGTACAAATAGAAATTAAAAACTATTTAGAGCAAGTACAATTGCGTACCTATGGCGATGATGAAGTACTGCTGTGTTTTCATACTTCTATGTGGAATGTTCTGGAGCACTTTTTGCTGTCTATTAAGTCACTGGTGCGTATTGAAACAAAAGACAATTCTTTTAAGCTCAATATTGATTATGTACTAGAAAACCTTAACTACAATCTCGAACAAATGATTATCTCTTTCTTTACTAGGAAGAATGCAGAGTATGGAATATTTACAGATACCTGTACTCAGCTGCTCAACAATGCAGATACTGCTTCAGGTTTTCAGTTATGGCGAACAGAGATTGAGCGAGAGCAAAAGCCTTGTACCTTGCCTATCAAATCAAAGCTTCCAGCAAATGAAATCATTCCTGCGTATCTTGGCGATACTTACCTAACTAAACTCTTTGAGGCAAAGATAGATTTTCCACTTCCTGTTGATTTGCGGATGGAGCATTGCCATATTTTAGCTGGTACTGGTCACGGTAAAACCCAACTTTTACAAAAACTGATACTTGAAGATATTGAAGCTGGGCGTGGGTGCATGATTATTGATAGTCAGGGTGACATGATCAATAAGATTTCAATGTTAAAAGTATTTGACCCTTTGGCTTTTGATTCCTTGTCTGAAAAACTGATTATCATTGATCCTGAAGATGTGGAGTATCCAGCAAGTTTAAATATGTTTGCTCTCAGCTCAGGCAGTGAAAGTTCCAGCCCCTTACAGAAACAAATGCTCATTAACTCAACTATAGATTTGTATGAGTATATGTTCGGTGCACTCTTTGGTGCTGAAATGACATCTAAACAAGGAGTAATATTTCGCTACGTTGCAAAACTGATGGCTGAAATTCCCGATGCCACTATTCATACTTTGAGGAATTTACTGGAAGATGGAAAAAGGTATCAAAAATATATTGATAGATTGGATGGTTCTTCTAAAGCCTTTTTTGAAACACAATTTTTCAGCACTTCTTTTGGGCAGACTAAAAAACAGATTCTTTCTCGGCTGTGGGCGGTGCTTTCGAATCAAACTTTAGAGAATCTGTTTTCTTCTACTAAAAACTCTATAGACCTGTTCGATGCAATAAGTGACGAAAAAATAGTATTGGTGAATACTTCAAAACAGCTTTTACAAAGTAGTGGCTCACAAGTCCTTGGTAGATTCTTTATTGCTCTAGCTTCACAAGCGGTTATCAAACGAGCTACAGTTCCCGAAGCCAATAGAAAACCGTACATGGTGTATGTGGACGAAGCTCAAGAGTATTTTGATGAGAAGCTAGAGCAAATGCTTAATCAGGCGAGGAAATATAATATTGGTTTTACGCTTTCTCACCAAAATATAGGACAACTCGGACATTTAAAACATACGGTTTTTTCTTCTACCTCTATCAAACTTGCTGGTGGAATTTCAGCAAAAGATGCAAAAGAAATGGCGGGAGAAATGAAGTGTAGCTCTGACTTTCTTCTAGGAATGGAGAAGGGTTCAGACGGTGCAGAATTTGCCTGTTATTTGAAAAATCAGATTAATACTTCGATTCCTCTTTCTTTTGAATATGGCTTGCTGGAAAGCAAAGATGTAATGAGTGCAGAATCATATTCGTTGCTTATAGAAAATATCCGTAAAAATTATTGCACCCATATTTCAGAGATTGATTATGGTCATGTAGAAGTAGCATCTAAAACAGTTGCAGAAAGTCCCGTGCCAGCCCCAGTTGCAAAAGTTCAACTTCGACAAGCAAAGGTGATAGGAGAAGTTGAAAAAGCGGTAGAGAGTAAATTAAAAGTTCCTGAAGAAGAAATAGAAAGAGTTGTAGCTAATCCTGAAGTTGTAGAAGTTAAAAGTGAAGGCAAGGGCGGCTTGACTCATAGATATTTACAAAACCTTGTGAAGAAAATAGGGCAAGAAAGGGGCTTTCATTCTGTTATCGAATCCCCTGTTTTTGATGGTCTCGGTTCAGTCGATATTTTGCTGACAGGTTTTGATACAAAAATTGCAGTTGAAGTTTCCGTTACTACCGCTTCGGACTGGGAGGCTGGAAATATTACCAAATGTTTTTCTGCTGGGTATGGCTATGTGATTCTTCTCTCTTCTGAAAAGTCACATTTAGAAAAACTCCAATCAAAAATTTCTACAGAATTTAAAAGCCAAATTAAAAATGAAAAGCTCCTTTTTTTCCAGCCTGAAGAATTGATAGTTTTTTTAGATTCTCTTAAAGCAAAATCAGCAGAGTGCACAGAAACTTTTTCAGGCTACAAGGTAAAAACGACTTTTGCTCATTCTGATCCCAAAGAACAGCAGATACGGGAAGATGCTTTAGCAAAAGTATTGCTCGGGAAATAAAGAAGAATATATTACTTAGGTAGATTACAGATGCAAATCATTCATTGGTGTAATTAATTATATTAATAGGGGGAAATTTATGCCAGTATTAATAGTTTATAAAATCTATCTCACGGTTATTTTTCTGCTTTTTAGTAATTGATAGCCCTAAGGTTTTACGAAAAAAATGTGCCTCAATCATACAATATTACATTACTTATCAATAAATAGAGATTCCTCAATGGCAATATCACTTTGTATTAATAAACGAACAAGAAACATGGCAGTCTTTTGTTTTGCATTTTTATTAGTAACAGCTTGTGGGGGAAACAAAAAAAGTTCTCTATCTATAAAAGATATAGCACTTAATAAAATATCAAGTTTCGCAAAAAACTCAAATAGTCCATCTCCTCTTTTACAAGATTATATAGATGCAGGTGTAACAGGTGTTGATAACGAAAATTTAGAAAAATTAAATGATTTAGTTGATAGCTTAGATGCAGAGGATGTTGATACAACAGCTGAACTCGATACGTTAACCAAGCAGTTGGAAATTAATATAGTTCCGATAGTTGATGCGGGTGAAGACAAAACGATACAAGTTAATGAAAGTATATTTATTGTTGGTGCTGCTACGGATGTTGACGGAACAATATCCAGTATTATTTGGAAGGATGAAGAAACAGTTTTAGCATCCACCATTAGCTTTCACTATACACCTGTTCAGGCGGGTACAAAAAAACTAACACTTGTAGTGACTGATAACGATGGTGGGGTTGCTATTGATACTATTTTTATAGAAATAACTGAGCCACCTACAAGAGTCAATATAGAACCAAAAGTAGATGCTGGTGCTGATAAAACTACAATATTAAATAAATCGATTATGATAGAGGGAGTCGCTGAAGATATTGATGGCACTATCATAAGCTATCAATGGTTGAGAGATAAAACAATTATAGCAACAACCCCAAGCTTTCGGTATATAGCTACATCTATAGGAACGGAAACTTTAAAGTTTTCAGTCACAGATAATGATGGTGCAACAGCAAGTGACAGCTTGGATATTACTACTTTGGCGATTCCAAATCATGCTCCTATTGCAAATGCAGGGTCTGACAAAGTTATAAAAATAGAGAAAAGCGTTCTATTGGATGGAAGCACATCATCAGATATTGAAGGAAGTATTCTTACTTACAGTTGGTCGATTACTAGCAAGCCTAATGAAAGTACATCTGTTTTATTGACAAATAAAACATTGATAAACCCTACTTTTACAGCTGATGTCAGTGGTGAATATATAATCTCACTCACAGTCAGTGATGGAGTTTTTACTAGTGAACCAGATTTACTCATTATAACGGTTAGCGCGACAAATGCCGCTCCCAAAGCAAATGCTGGCACAGACCAAACAGTAAAAAATGGCTCTACGGTATCGTTAGATGGAAGTGCATCAAGTGATCAAGATGGGGATTCTTTAAGTTTTTCATGGGAGATTACTCAAAAGCCAGCTAGTAGTAGTGCATCGTTGATAAATACTAAAATTTTTAACCCTAAATTTACTGTTGATAAAAAAGGAAAGTACATCGCAACACTCATTGTTAACGATGGAAAAATCGATAGTGATAGTGATGATGTTGTGATTACGACAGAAAATACATTACCACTAGCTAATGCAGGAGTTGATCAAAGCGTCTCAACAGGATCAACAGTTTTATTAGATGGAACACTTTCATCCGATGTGGATGGTGATCCTCTACAATATAATTGGCAATTCAGTAATAAACCAATACTTAGTGATACCACTATTAGTGATGTATTAAGTGCATCGCCAAGTTTTACAGCTGATGTATTAGGGCAATACGTTATTCAGTTATATGTTAATGATGGTTACGGGGATAGCGCACTGGATACTGTTATTGTAAATGCAGAAACGTCTAATACTCGTCCTGTTGCGGATGCAGGAATAGATCAAAGTTTGTTTGTGGGTGATTTTGTGCTATTGGACGGATCGGCATCTAGCGACGCTGATAATGATAGTTTAACGTATCACTGGTCAATGATTAGCAAACCGGAGAATAGTATAAGTGAAAATTTTTCAGATAGTGACAATGAGTTTCTTTTCATACTCGATGCACCAGGAGAATACATAGCGCAGTTAATTGTAAACGATGGAATAATTGATAGTGAGCCTGATCAAGTTATTATCAGTACACAGAATTCTCGTCCTGTGGCAAATGCTGGAAGTGATAGTTCTCACTCCGTAGGTGATACCGTTACCATAAATGGGGGGAATTCTTTCGATGCAGATGATGATACTTTAACGTATCAGTGGGCTTTACTTTCTAAGCCTGACGATAGTGCAGTGGTACTTACTAATACGACAGCAGTGAGTTTGGAGTTTATTCCAGATACCTTGGGTTATTACATCGCTCAACTGATCGTTAATGATGGTCAATTAGAGAGTGACCCTGTGACGACTAAAATTACTATTGAACCAGAGTCTCCTTTAGAGATAACAATCACTAGCCCTGAGAATAATACCTATACAAATTTGTCTGCAATTGATATTGCGGGTCAGCTTAATCAAACAGCTAGTTTGACGATTAATGGTGATAGCGTATCGGTTAATAACGATAATACCTTTAGTCATAATGGTGTCTTGGTTGAAGGATCTAATGTTTATACGTTCATTGCAACGAATGTATTAAATCAAACCGCTACTTCGGTGTTTCAGATAACAAGGGATACAGTTGTTCCCCCTCCTGCTGTGATTAGTTCAATTACTGCGAATGTTGTAGATGGACAGATTACAGTTTCAGGTGCTGATAATAGTGTTGAGGCGGGTGCAAAAATAGTTATCGCAAACAATCGTACAGGTGAATCAATTACTGTTATTGCTGATGAAAATGGTCATTTCGTGGCGAATTTATCGGGTATTGTTGGAGATACTTTCTCAATTATTGTGGCTGACTTAGCTGGAAATAATAGCTCATCAGTTGAAGTTGTCTCAACTGATGAGGCAATACTTCCTCCTGATCCTGCTACAGTTGCTCCAACACTTGATCCAGATAAATTTTATTCTGTTAAAGATAGAACAGAATTTTTATACAGTGGAACAAACCCTATCCAAACTGGAGTTGCTGAAGGAATAATTGAAGAAAAGCGTGTTGTTATCCTTCGTGGGAAGGTAATGGATAAAGATAATCAGCCTTTGTCTGGGGTGAAAATAACTATTAATAACCATCCTGAGTTTGGTCAAACATTAAGTCGTGCGGATGGTATGTTTGATATGGTCGTAAATGGTGGCTCTATTCTAGCCATTACCTATACCAAAGATGATTATCTCGTTGTTCAAAGAACCATAAAAACTGGATGGAAAGAATATCTTTATATAGATGATGCCTCTTTAATTGAACTTGATGAACAAGTTTCAGAAATTAATTTATCTAATAATACGAGTGACTTTCAAATTGCTCAGGGTAGCGTTTCGTCAGATGCTGATGGTGAGAGACAAGCAACAATACTTTTCCCAAAAGGGGTAACTGCAACAATGGAGTTGCCTGATGGGAGTACACAGCCACTAACAACCATGAATGTCAGAGTAACGGAATATACAGTCGGGGAAAATGGCTCAGACAAAATGCCAGCACCTTTACCTCCAAATACAGGTTATACCTATGCAGCAGAATTCTCGGTAGATGAGGCGATGACTGCGGGAGCAGAGCATGTAAACTTTAGTCAAGCTGTTCCTGTTTATGTTGATAATTTCCTAGGTTTTCCAACGGGTGAGATCGTTCCATCGGGTTGGTATGATAAAACAAGAGCGGTTTGGGTGCCTTCAGATAACGGTATTGTTATAAAAATACTCCGAGAGGAAAATGGTAAGGCGGTATTAGATGTTACGAGAGATGATGTTGATAATGATTCGACTCAGGTACAACGCGATGCACTTAATATAACGGATGCAGAACTTGCACAACTTGCTAGCCTTTATGATGCAGGGGAAAGTTTATGGAGAGTTCCAGTCACCCATTTTTCATCTTATGACTTTAATTGGGGGCCCGGTGGAGATGGAGACGGAGACGGAGATGGAGACGGAGACGGAGATGGAGACGGAGACGGAGATGGAGACGGAGACGGAGATGGAGACGGAGACGGAGATGGAGACGGAGACGGAGACGGAGACGGAGATGGAGACGGAGACGGAGACGGAGACGGAGACGGAGACGGAGATGGAGATGGAGATGGAGACGGTGGTTGTATAGGTGAAAATTGTATTCCTGATGAAGATAAAAATAAATGTAATGGGTGCATTATTTCTCCTCAAGGTCAAACACTCGGTGAAAAACTAGAAATTACAGGAGCTTCTTTTAATATTAATTATAATACGAGTAACACTTCTGGCTATGCTATTGATAAATCAGTGAGTATAAAAATTACAGGGAATGAAGTGAAACCTTCAGTAACTAAAATTATTCTGGTTATTGATATTGAGGGTCAACATATAGTCAAGGAGTTTACCCCAGCTCCCAATTTAGAATATCAGTTTGAATGGGATGGATTGGATGGATATGGTCGGATTGTTAATGAAAATGAAGAGATAACAGCAAATATTAGTATTAAGTATTATAGGCAACAATTTTATTATAGATCACTTGCTGACTATTTACGTAGCTTTTCAACGCAAGGTACAAGCGAGGTTATATTGAGGCGAGCTGGTAAAGCTATCCAAATAAACTCTCTCGCCAAGAAATATTCCATATTATTTTCTCCTGGGTTTTCTTCAAAAAGATTTAAACTTGGTGGGTGGAGTATTGATAATGTTCACTTTTATAATGTAAGAAATAATATTTTGTATAAAGGCGATGGTACTACACATGCTCCGAAGTCTTTTGGAGGGAAAGTTATTAGTGGATATTTGGATGGTAGAGATCCTGTTACTATATTAAATAATTCAGATACAATAAATCCTTTAATTGAAGAAGGTTTTTCATTTTTAACAAAGCTTGCTACTTTTTCAGATGGGTCACTGTTACTGGCAGCGGGAACAAGAATCTATAAAATTAAGAATGATAAAAACATGTCAATTTCTGATGTGGAAAGAAGAAAGCAAACCCCATTGGAATATGAAAGAATATTAGGGGCAGCGGAGATTGCTGATTATGCATTTACTGGAGAAGGGGGGGACTCGAAAGATGCAACTTTATCTACAAAAACCTTTATCCACGCTGTCGATATACATGAAGATTCTATCTATATAGCAGCTAGTAGAGGAAATTATGGAACTACCAGTGATACACGGTTATTAAAGATTGATACAGATGGAATATTGACAACTATTTCGGGAGGAAATGAAAGCACATCTGGTTCAGATAATCTTGCAGCTAATGCAGCGATAGAAGCTATTTCAGATATAAATGTTAGCGAAGATGGGTCTATATATTTCATAGAGTCTAGTTTGGACTATTATGGTTTAGTTCCTAAATTCATTAAAGTAGTAACAGTAGATGGTCATATTAATACGATATTTGAAATTCCCTATAATAGCCTAGGAAGAAAACCTAAAATTGCAATTAATACTAATGGTGACATATATGTATCATCAAGAGATACTGTATTTAGACTAATTACAGATAATAACGGAGATATTGCTTTAGAGCGAATAGCGGGAGGGTCGATAAATGGGATCGAAATTACAGAGAATGGTTCTGTTGCTCCATTAGATGCTAATCTAAATGGTATTACCACCATTGGATTCAATAATATAAATCAACTCTACATTGGCTTTGATCATTTTAATAGCGTAGATGATAGTGTTAGACAAGCAATTGTTAAATTCACCCCCAATAAAAAATACCTTTACCCAATTTTTCATAGGCTTATTGAGTATGATGATCAAAATGATTCCAGAAATACTATTATAAATTCTAATCCTTTAGATGTGCCAAATTGGGAGGGAGGAATTGATGAAATTAGCGTAGCATACAACAGCGATGGTAGCTTTTATGTAGCGAACCAAGACTTGGTAATATTTAAGGTATCATCTCCTGATGTAAAAGTATTGAATGAGAATGAATATATTGTGTCCCATGATCAAGAACTGTTTATTTTTAATGAGGAAGGATTACATTTAAGGACACTCGATAGTATAACTAATTCATTAATTTATTTATTTGAATACGATATAGATAATAATGTTGTCAGAATTACAGATGTAGATGGGGATGAAACTATTATACAGCGTGATGGTGAAGGAAATGTTCAGAAAATAATTGCACCTGATGGACAAACAACTACTTTGGAATATGATGCTAATAGTTATCTGAAGAAAATTATTGATCCTGATAATAAATTTACTCAAATGGGTTACACAGATTTAGGTTTGCTGACGAGTTTTACAGACCGTAATGGCAATCGATCAGAATATACCTATGAAGCTGATGGTCGTTTGAAAAAGGATCTTAATGCTATTGGTGGCGGATGGGATTTAACACAAACTAAGTCTGGAAATAGTACCAGTACGACAATGACTAGTGGTGAAGGTTATTCATCTATATTTAAAGTGTCTCATCTCTCTGATGGCACAAGAAGGCATACAAATACTCGTCGAGATGGTACTCAGCAAGTTATTGATTATAAAGGTGCTTTCACAACAACAACCTCAGCTGATGGATCTATTACTAAAACATCAAAAAGTCCTGATCCACGTTTTGGCATGGGAGAGGCATTTGTTAGTAACAGGACGGTAGTGTTACCAAGTAGCCTTAAATATCAGTTTAATAGGAGAAAAGATACTCAATTAAACAATGCATCTGAAATAACCTCACTAAAACAATTAATAGATGAAATAACCATCAATGGTAGAAAGACTATTTCAACATATACTAGTAGTAACAAAACATGGTTAAAGATAAGCCCTGAAAATCGCACAACAACGACAGTATTAAATGCTAAAGGTGATCTTGTAGAAATAGGAGTTACAGGATTTAATAAAAATGTAATTAGTTATGATACTCGTGGAAGAATTGATGCCACTACGATAGGTTCAGGTTCTGATGAACGTCAAACCACTCTGACTTATTATGACTCAGGTGTTGCCAAGGGTTATCTTGCTAATATTACGGATGCATTGGGTAGAACCACGCAATACGAAAGAGATGCATTAGATAGAGTAACAAAAGAAATACTCCCTGATGGACGTGAAATATCGTACACATATGATGCTAAGGGAAATATTACTAGTCTCACTCCTCCAGGTCGAAGTGCTCATGTGTTTAACTTTACCGCAGGAGATCAACAGGATAAATACACACCACCTAAGTTAAGTGGGGTGGATACTATTACTCAATACATCTACAACAAGGATAAACAACTGACGAAAGTCACCCGTCCTGATGGGAAGGTATTGGACAATAGTTATAACTCGACAACCGGGAAATTAGATACCCTAACGATACCCCGTGGCATTTACCAAAACATCTATGATGTTACTACGGGTAAGTTATCTGAAGTCACAGCCCCCGATGGTGGAAAAATTTATTATGCTTATGACGGCTTCTTGCCAAAGAATCAGACTTGGACAGGTGAAGTATCAGGTGCAGTAGCTCTGACTTACAATAATGATTTTAATGTGATTAGTCGTAGTGTTAATGGATCAGATATTGTCTACGAATATGATAATGATGAGTTGTTGACCAAAGCGGGTGATTTAACGATTGGTCGTGAAACACAAAAAGCAGGTTTAATTAATGCTACAAGGATTGGGGCAATCACTACTAATCGAAGCTATAATAACTTTGGTGAAATGAGTGGATATACGGCTAAAAGTGGCGCAGATACACTTTATCAAACAACCTATACGCGTGATAAGTTAGGCAGGATCACGCAAAAAGTTGAAAACTTACAAGGTGTAACTACTACTGTTGATTATGACTATGATATTGCAGGTCGATTAAAGGAAGTTATAACAAACGGGGTGGTTAGCAATACCTATACTTATGATGCTAATGGCAATCGAAATGGTGGCATGTATGATGAGCAGGATCGTTTACTGACATGGGATGGTAGTACTTATTCCTATACTGAAAATGGTGAGCTGAAGGGTAAATCGAAGGCAGGTGTTACAACTAATTACACCTATGATTTGCTAGGTAGTTTGCTAAAAGTAGCTTTACCTGGCGATGTTACGATTGATTACCTGATTGATGCACGAAATAGACGTATCGGTAAAAAGGTAAATGATGTTGTTATACAAGGCTTCCTGTATCGAGACAAACTTAACCCCATTGCTGAATTAGATGGAGTTGGTGCAGTAATTTCTCGGTTTATCTATGCTGACAAAGGCAATGTGCCATCTTATATGATTAAAGGTGGTAAGACTTATCGAATAATTTCTGACCATTTAGGAAGTCCACGATTTGTGATAGATACCAGCGATGGGAGCATTGCACAACAGATGGATTATGATGTTTGGGGTAAGGTTATTAGTGATACTAGTCCTGGTTTCCAGCCATTTGGCTTTGCGGGTGGTATCTATGATTTACATACTGGCTTAGTTAGATTTGGGGTGCGAGATTATGATGCTGGAACAGGGCGCTGGACAGCCAAAGATCCTATACAATTCGCAGGAGGAGATTCTAATCTTTATGGATATGTATTCAATGAACCAGTAAATTTAGTAGATTTTGATGGACTAATGCCAGACTCGATTGGTTCAGCAGGAGGATCTGAACATAGTTCTAATCAGACACCGTCTAATAAAGGAAAACATGAGTCTGGTCAAAGCCGTAGAAAAGCAGATAGAGGAGGTGAGAAAGGAGATAAAAATAGAAGAGAACCAAGGAGAAAGCCTAAAGGATACAAAGGAAAATGGCCACCTAGTGTTAAAGGTCTAGTTTGTCCTATTTGTCCATACGTTTTACCCGATATATTAAATCCTCCGTATAAGGATTACCTCCTTCCTGAAGAACTACTACGTTGCTAGTCGAGGTCTACTTATGAAACCTTTGTATGCAGATGCTCTAATAGAGATTAATAAAAATAATCCAGATATTGGAAAAGTATTAAAGTTGCTAAGAGAAGCCATAAAAAATGGAGACTCGCGGGCAGCGTATGCTTTGGGTACATGGTATATCGAAGGAACAAATGTAAAAAAAGATTTGAATAAAGGGATTGAACTGATATCTGTTGCGGCGATAGATAATGTCCCAGAAGCTTTATATGACCTTGGATATTCGTTTGAGGCCGGAAATGGTGTAGAAAAAAATCTTCGGTTGGCTATGGAATACTATTTGAAAGCTGCACTATTGGGGGATAAGCAATCTATTTATGAGGTAGGGAGAGGTTATTATTATGGGATAGGTTTTGACAAAGATAAAAATCTGGCTAATATTTGGCTTGACCATGCTGAAAGGTTAGGTATTAAAGACTAGATTATTAACAATTAACTTTGATGAAATGAGTGGTTATAAGGTAAATTCAGGTATGAAACTTATATAGATAAATAGAATAAACGGGTTAGGTTATTAATGTATTGGAAACTTATTTTTCTGTTTTTTCTGCTTACAATGATGATATCTGCTAGTGCTAAAGAAACGATCAGTGAGTACATTCATCTTCAACAATCGCATTACAATCTTAAATCGGTAGAACAACTTACCTACTACCTAGCCTTCAGAAAAAATGGCCAGCTTAAAAGTGAGCATTGGGGGAGTAACTGGAAGGTATTATCTAAAGATATACATCAGCAGTTATCTACAAAAGATAGTCATTATGACTGGGTTGAAGTAAACCTTGTCTACAATAAAACAAATGTAAAAAGACATTCTCCTTTGTTAAGGAATATTTATCGGGGAGTCAAAGGAATTACCTTTGAAGTTGATGGAAAACTGCATCGATACAGCCCTACACAGATGCTTGCTAAAAATAAGTCATTCAAAAAAATATTAAAGCCTTTTAAAAATAAAGAAATTAAACAACTACAAGTTTTTGATGTACATCAGTTCCTTATTAAAATTGGTAACTCTCCTTCTCATCTAAAAATCACCCCTGCTTTTCGTGGGAATCAAATCATTAAGCCTGAAGAGGTTACGCAAGAGAATGTCAGGAGCTTAGCCAAAGGCATGGCTGATTGGATGTTAGAGCAAGTTTCAAATGAAGGAGAAGCAACCTATAAATATTGGCCGAGTAGGAAGCTAGATAAGCAACCTAACAGTAATAATATGATTCGCCAATGGATGGCTTCGGTTTGTTTGGCAAGGCTGGCACAGGGAAATTATGGGGGGGCAAAGGGGAAGCTAAACTCCAATTTACAGTATAATTTAGAAAAATATTACCGCGTAGATAATAGATTAGGAATTATTCCATACAATAATAAAGTAAAGTTGGGTGCAATAGCACTTGCTGCATTGGCTCTTCATGAGAGCCCGCTTCGATCACTGTATAGACAGCAAGAAGAGTCGCTTAATAGAACGATTCATACCCTGTGGCAACCAAATGGTAGATTCAAAACATTTTATAAATCCAGTCAAAATCATAATCATAATTTTTATCCAGGAGAAGCCTTGTTGTATTGGGTGACTAGGTATAAAAAAACCAAAAGCCCTGAACTCTTAAATAAAATAATGACTTCATTTCGTTACTATCGAGAATGGCATTTAAATCCTCGAAATAGAAATCCTGCGTTTATACCTTGGCACACACAGGCTTATTACCAGCTCTGGACACTAACCCGTGAGCCTGAGCTTCAAGGTTTTATCTTTGAGATGAATGACTGGTTACTAAATCATCAACAGTGGGATGATGTTAAATTTAATGATACCAAAGGACGTTTCTATACCCCCTCAAAGCGGTATGGCCCACCTCATGCCTCTTCTACTGGTGTTTATCTTGAAGGACTCATTGATGCATTTCAGTTAGCCCGGGCAGTAAAGGATTCATCAAGAGAAAAAGCTTATAAAATTGCCATTTTAAGAGGATTAAGAAGCTTGATGCAGTTACAGTTTGTCGATGATATAGATATGTTTTACATTTCCCAAAAAAAGAAAGTAAAAGGAGGCTTACGGACAACGGTTTATTCTAATGAGATCCGTATCGATAATGTGCAGCATAGTTTGATGGCGGTTATGAAAATATTGCAAGTATTAAAGCCCTTAGATTATTACGAAGAATGATTAAGTTTATATATTAGATAATGCACAGTTTTAATAATTTGATGATATTCTATCCCAAATTCTTTGAATGTTTTTTACATGCTCCTTTGAAATCCTGCTCTGTCCTTTTTCCCATTTTGCAATAGTTACATCATGACATCCTATTTTTTCTGCAAGCTCGCTTTGTGTTAGTCCTGCATACTTTCTATAAATAGAGAGTTTTTCTCCTGCGGTAGTGAAAGTTTCGATTGGGCAATAGTTGAGAAAAGCGACAATCTCAGGATAGTATTTTGCTGAGATTTCTATACCTTCCTGTCCTTCCCAATTCCTATATGCAGACGATGCTGAAATTGAAAAATGTGTGAGGGCATTTTTCACAGACATTCTTTGTTTCAGCCTTTTTGCTTTTAAATGGTCGCCGGTAGTAATTAAGTCTTTGGGTATTTTATGTTTGTAGTTTGGTTGAGCAGTGGTAAATGTGTAGCCAAAAATGCCGTGAAGTAGCTCCCCTTTTTCGTAAGGAATTAAGTACTGTCCATTTTCCCATGATGTAATATATCGCTCGTCACAGTTCAATTCTTTTGCTAATTGCTTTTGGGTTCTTCCTGAATATTTTCTAAACAGTGCGAGTTTTTCTCCCTCATGAGATATTTTTTCGATTGGGCAATAGTTCAGAAATTCTACTATTTTAGGATACATACTAACTGGTATGTTTTCGGTTTGTTCTCGCTCCCAATGACATATCGTTGCTTCACTGATAGTAAAGATTTTCATCAGGTCGGTTTGAAAAAGCTGTAATTCTAAGCGTTTTTGTTTGATATGTTGCCCGAGTGTAAAAAGCTTGTTTAGCCCATTGTGTAGCGGTATTGGTGATATAAATGTAATGGGAGGAAGTAGTCTGATAACTGGGCAATGAAACTTTGTCCACAGGGAATTGACTGTGATCCAGCGCAAAATAACTGCCAATGTTCACTTGAGCAACAACGTCGCTACAGGTCAAAAATTTC
>Ga0256834_1000272_pt1 | contig 37799 bp, 32 predicted proteins | sample 4281140metaG_FD_190536 | JGI IMG/M metagenome (GOLD analysis project Ga0256834, IMG submission 190536) | Hydrothermal vent microbial communities from East Pacific Rise, Pacific Ocean - 4281-140 | ecosystem: Environmental > Aquatic > Marine > Hydrothermal vents | place: Pacific Ocean: East...
GTAATGTAAACAAGACCAATGGCCAGCTGGCCACATCCATGCAACGGCTCTCATCCGGTCTGCGCGTCAACAGCGCCAAGGATGATGCCGCCGGCCTCTATACCATCAACCGCATGACTTCCGATATCCGGGGCCTGAACCAGGCGGCGCGCAATGCCGCTGACGGCATTTCCCTGGCGCAGACCGCAGAAGCCGCCCTGGGGCAGATCGGTGACAACCTGCAACGCATCCGCGAGCTGGCGGTACAGTCCTCCAACGGCACGGTGGAGGATCGCACCGGCATGCAGGCGGAAGTGGATCAATTGACTGCGGAGATCGCGCGTGTTGTCGACTCTGCGGAATTCAATGGCGTTGGCCTGCTCAATGCGGCAACGGCGACCACCTTCCAGGTAGGCCAGGACAGCGGCGAGACCATCAGTATCAGCTCACAGGATATGACAGCACTGACATCCTATACAGCTATCGATATCAGCAGCCAGACCAATGCGCAAACAGCGTTGGGTACGCTGGATTCGGATATTGACACCGTCTCCGGAGCCAGAGCCACCTTTGGTGCGGTGCAGAACCGTTTCGAAGCCGTGATTGGCAGCATTCAAAGTTATGCGGAAAACCTGTCGGCTTCCCGCAGTCGTATCCAGGATGCCGATTTTGCCGCAGAAACCGCCAATCTTACCAAGGTGCAAATTCTGCAACAGGCCGGTACAGCCATGCTGGCCCAGGCCAATGCGGCGCCACAGAATGTGCTTTCCCTGCTTCGTTAATTGCATTTTTCCCCTGGCGGAGATCCCTTCGGGGTCTCCGTTTTTTTTTACCCTCGATAGCTCCCGCCCCCCGGAACTGGCCATCGAATAAAGGGGCAGGCGCAATAATTTTTTCAAGGATGCCTTGAACGACATGGTTTTTACCAGGATGACACAAGGCGATACTTTGGTTTTTCAATAACTTATATGCGCCAGCCTGCGCTGCAATGATAATTCATAGGGGGATCCTTAAGTTTTTCCGAATCCGGGCGATGAGAAAGGTGGAAGCGGTAGTTATCTCGAACCAAGGATATGTCCGCTAAAGATAAATAACACAGCCAATCCTATTCGGCTGTGTGATACAGGAGATCAAAATCATGGCAATGGTAATCAACACCAATGTGATGTCGCTGAACGCCCAGCGTAATGTAAACAAGACCAATGGCCAGCTGGCCACATCCATGCAACGGCTCTCATCCGGTCTGCGCGTCAACAGCGCCAAGGATGATGCCGCCGGCCTCTATACCATCAACCGCATGACTTCCGATATTCGGGGCCTGGATCAGGCGGCGCGCAATGCCGCTGACGGCATTTCCCTGGCGCAGACCGCAGAAGCCGCCCTGGGGCAGATCGGTGACAACCTGCAACGTATCCGCGAGCTGGCGGTGCAATCCGCCAACGGCACGGTAGAGGATCGCACCGGCATGCAGGCGGAAGTGGATCAATTGACGGCTGAAATTCACCGTGTTGTAGGCAGCGCAAAATTCAATGGTGTGGCGCTGCTGGATGGCACCTCCGGGGCAATCACCTTCCAGGTGGGCCAGGACAACGGAGAGACCATTTCCGTTGCCCAGGGCGATATGACCGGCCTCAATTCCTATGGCGCTACGGCTGGCACCGTGGATATCAGCAGCCAGGCGGCTGCCCAGGCGGTGCTTGCCTCTGGTGCCACCGGTATTGATGCGGATATTGATGCTGTTTCCAGCGCCCGCGCCACTTATGGCGCGGTGCAAAATCGCTTTGAAACCGTAATCAGCAGCATCCAGAGTTATTCGGAAAACCTGTCGGCTTCCCGTAGCCGTATTCAGGATGCCGATTTTGCCGCAGAGACGGCCAATCTGACCAAAGTACAGATATTGCAGCAAGCCGGCACCGCCATGTTGGCCCAGGCCAATGCGGCGCCGCAGAATGTACTCTCGCTGTTGCGGTAATCCCAGATGAACCACGGCATCCGGCTGCAGATAACATAGCCGGATGCTGTCCAGGAGCATACGGACAAGACCATGGCCAGTGAAATTGAATCCAATGTGATACCGCTGTTACGAGCAACAGCTCCGCGTCAGCCACAGCCTGTGCCGATTTTCGGAAATGTGCAAAAAGGTGAGGAATTGCCGGAAATCGGAAAAACCTTGCCGCCGGAGAAAGAACAAAAACTCACCCAGGAAAAGGTTTCTGAGGCAGTGGGAAAATTGAACGAGTATGTCCAGACCATCCGGCGAGAGCTGAAATTCAGCATTGATGAAAAGAGCGGGCGCACGGTAATTACCGTGCTGGACTCCCAGACCAAGGAAATCATTCGTCAAATCCCTCCGGAAGAAGTGATTTCCCTCTCCCGGAATCTGGGCAAGCAAGACAGTGTGATCCTTACGGCAGAAACATGAATTGGCATTGAATTTGCTAATTCATGTTTACAGTTTAAGCGCAATCCGAAAATAGCGAGGCAACGATGATAACAGCACCCGGCGTTGGTTCAGGATTAGATGTGCGATCTATCGTCAACGACTTGATGGCGTTGGAGCGGCGGCCCATGGAGGCGCTGCAGCGCCGCCAGAGCCAGTATGAGGCCCAATTGAGCGCCTATGGCCAGCTTAAAAGCACCTTGTCCGGTTTTCAGGATGCAATGAAGGGACTCAGCTCCACAGATGCATTCAAGGTATTTTCCGCTTCCACCAGCAATGAAGAGGCTCTCCAGGTTTCCGCCGCCAGCACTGCGCCCCTGGGCAGCTACAATGTGCGGGTAGAGCGTCTGGCAGGCTATCACAAGATGGGATCCAGTGAATTTGCCAGCACCACTACTTTCGGCGGTGGCGCAGGCGATAGCATTTCAATTCAGGTTGGCGCAGATCCGGCCGACACCATCAGCATTGATTTGAGCAGCGCCCAAACCCTGGAGGAAATCCGTGATCTCATCAATGATGATGTCAACAACCCCGGGGTCAGCGCCACCGTTGTGAATGGCAATGGCGGCAACCAGAAGTTGATTCTGACTTCCGAGGACAGCGGCGCCGCTTCCGCCATGAGCATCTCCTATGGCGGCAGTTTGAGCGCCGCCAGTTTCGGCTTGCAAACATTGAATGACATTGGCGGGGATCTGGCGTTGCTGGATGCCGAAATCAGCGTGGATGGCTACACTGTCACCCGATCCAGCAATACCATATCCGATGTTATTCAGGGTGTTACACTGGATCTTCGCCAGGCCCAGCCGGGCGTTGATATCCAGGTGCAAATCGACCGGGACCTGGATGCAGCCAAAGAATCCGTGCAGGCCTTCGCCGATGCCTACAATGACCTGCGCGGCTCCATCAAAAGCCTGCGCAGCGGCCAGCTCGAAGCCGATAGCACCTTGCTCAGTATTGAGCGGGGTTTGCTCAATATCATGAACAGCCCTGGCAGCGGCGGCGTATACAATCACCTGTCGGAAATCGGCCTGAGCATCCAGAAAGACGGCAATATGAGCGTGAATACCGCAAAACTCGAATCCGCGCTCAATGCTGACTTTTCCGCCGTGGCGGATCTTTTTGCGGATCCCCAGAGCGGCTATGCAAGCCGTTTCGAATCCCTGACCAATAGCTGGTTGGAGACAGGAGGTCTCATTGATTCCCGCACGGATGGCCTGGATTCCCGTATCGAGGATCTGGAAGACCGGCAAATCGCCATGGATCGGCGTATGGAGCAAATCGAGGCCCGCTATTTGAGGCAGTTTTCGGCACTGGATTCCCTGGTGGCAGAACTGCAGGGAACCAGCAGCTTTCTTACTTCCCAACTGGCCTCATTACCCGGGTCAGGGCAATAACCAACCCATCAATGACAATTGTGACTGGAGCCCGGTGCATTCTGGCCGGCCGCAAAAAATCTGGAGGAGCCATGAGTCATCCCGCAACACATAACCCAGCCAACCACTACAGCCAGGTCGATACCTATACGGGTGTCAATGGTGCGGATTCCCATCGCTTGGTGCTGATGCTGCTCAATGGCGCCCTGAGTAATATTGCCGTGGCCAAGGGCAGCATTGAAAGACAGGATATTTCCGCCAAGGGAGAGGCAATCGGCCAAGCCATATCCATAGTCAATGGTCTGCGCGCCAGCCTGGATCTGGATGCCGGTGGTGAACTGGCGGTGAATCTTGACAATCTCTATGACTACATGGAGCGCAGACTCCTGGAAGCCAATATCCATAGTGAGCCGAAAATGCTGGAAGAAGTATCCGGGCTGCTGCATGAAATCAAGGAAGGCTGGGCGGCGATTCCGCTAGAGGTTCGCACAGGTAGCGTGCAACAAGGAGTGGCTGGTGCCCCCTGATTTACAATCAGAAGGAACAGCGCCGAAAGCATCCGGCATGTTAGCGGAGCGTTACCGGGCCTTGCATGCCTTGCTGGATCGCAGCCTGGAGATGCTGCAGCAGGCCAAAAAGGAACACTGGGCGGAGGTCATACAAACCGGAGCGCAGCGGCAGCGGCTGATCGAGGCTTTTTTTGAACAACCTGTAGCGCCTGCGGAAACCGATGAAGTTGCCCTCGTATTGAGAAAGATGCTGCAAGCAAACGAGGAAATCGAAGCCCTGGCGGTGAACAGCCGCGGCGGCGTAAGCGCAAGCATTGGCTCCATTCAGCAGGGAAGGCGTGCGGTGCTGGCCTATGCGGAAAATACGGGGCCGAACCACAGGATAGCGCCGTCAGGTCAATAGTTGCTCCAGATCTCGTCTTCCAAACCGTTTTCCCGTGTCCAGACCAGCAGACCAATGGCTGCGAACTTGGCTACCGACATGGCGCCCCGTTTGCTGCGCTTGCCGCTGGACTGGGACAGGGCCTCCAGTATTTCCTCCCGGTTTGCTTCATAAATCTTGTAAGGTTCAAACGCGCCATCCAGAAGCACCAGCGCCACATGGGTCCAATCGCCGTTGGGGTTGAGTTGGCCAATGCGATAGCCCGCCTTCCCCTCATCAAGAATCACCCGGCCCTTGATCTGGTAGCGCCGGCCTTCGCGCTCGCCTTTTCCCAGCGCATCCACACCGGGAATTCTGGGTTCCAGCAATTCCAGCCCCAACTGCTTGGCTGCATCAAACCGGGCGATCTCCCCCGTTACCGGCAGCATCTGCCCCGTAGTGCGGCGAAACTCGGTGGCCAGCCGTCGGGTTTCCGAGATGAGTTTTTCCAGCGCATAAACTGACACGATGCCATCCTGTTGTGAGCCATGGGGCGGATTTTCTGTTCAGCACAGGAATATCCCTTATCTTTATACCAGCAGGCAAGAAATATTTTGCTTTTCCCGTTTCCTGGGCAATTCTTTGACAGGGTTCACGCAATTGCTCGGGCCAACCCGCGTCAATTCCTTGTCGCCGGAGAAGAGCGCCATCATAACACACTGAAATTACTTGATTAATAAATCAGGCATGGAGTTTGCATATTGTTGTATCCAAGTATTGCAAACAACCCGGATATGAGAATGCCTGCAGCAAATTCGCCAACTGCACAGCAACTTGAAAACGCCTTTGAAGCTTTCAACCAGATTGGCTCGCAACTGGCCAGTTCCTATGGTGAGCTGCAACAGCGGGTGATCAGCCTGACCGAAGAACTGTCCCAGGCGCGGACGGAAGAATACCGGCAACTGGTGGAAAAAGAGCGGGTGGCGGCGCGCCTGGAAAAATTGCTCCAGGCATTGCCCGGCGGGGTACTGGTGCTCGATGAACAGGGAGTGGTTCAGGAAGCCAATCCCGGAGCGCACCAATTGTTGGGCGAGGATCTTGTCCGGCGCCCATGGGATGAAATCGCCGCGGATGCATTCGTTTCCGGCAGCCGGGAATTGCAGCTACGGGATGGCCGGTGGATCAGTCTCTCCACCAGTCCCCTGGATGGTGGTGAGGGAAAAATTCTGTTGCTTACGGATGTGAGCGAGGCCCGTCGCCTCCAGGAGCTGCTGAACCAGCATCAACGTCTTACGGTTCTGGGGGAAATGGCAGCCGGCCTGGCGCATCAGATTCGCACCCCCCTGGCTTCGGTGCTGCTGTACCTCTCCCAACTGGAAAATGCCTCCCTGGATGACGCGCAACGTCAGCAGTTCGTTACCAAAACCCGGGAACGGCTGCGCCACATGGAACAGATGATCAACAACATGTTGGCCTATGCCCGGGGAGAATCGAACAAGCACGAATGTTTTCCTCTGAAATGGGTTGTCGATTCCTTGCTGCAGGTGGTGGAAGACAACCTGCAACAGGCAGGAGGCCAACTGCGCATTTTCAACCAGGCGCCGGATGCCATGATCCGGGGAAACCCCGATGCACTGCTGGGCGCCCTGACCAATCTGGCGATGAACGCCATCGAGGCATGTGAGGAAAAACCGGAATTGCTGCTGAAAATAGAGCGGGCTGCACAGGGGAATACCATCATTTCCCTGCAGGACAATGGCGCGGGCATCAGCAAATCGTTGCAGGACAAGATATTCGAACCTTTTTTCACCACGCGCTCCAGCGGCACGGGTCTGGGCTTGGCTGTGGTGAAGGCCGTGGTGCAAAGGCATGGGGGGGATTTGAGCATGCAGTCTTCACCCGGCAAGGGAACCGTGGCCAGAATCAGTCTGCCTTCGGAAAACGGCAACAAGGCTTTACCTGCACATATGAACAGCCGCCAATTGGAAGAAAAAGAGGTGAACAAATGAAACAGAAAGCAGTTTTGATCGTTGAAGACGACGGCCCCTTGAGAGATGCATTGAGCGATACTCTCGGCATAGGCGGATACCGGGTGCTGACCGCAAGCGACGGAGAAAAAGCCTTGCAGCAACTGCAAAAGCATTCAGAAATCAGTCTGGTTATCACGGATGTGCAGATGCAGCCCATGGATGGCTATACCTTGTTGAACACCCTGAAAGTAAAGTATCCCGAACTGCCAGTGGTGCTGATGACCGCCTATGGCACCATCGACAAGGCGGTGGGCGCCATGCGGGACGGCGCAGCGGATTTTCTGGTCAAACCCTTTGAGGCCGATGTATTGTTGAAAATGGCCGAACGTTTTCTGGTGCCGGTGGAAGAGCAGGGCGACGGCGACATGGTTGCCGCCGACCCGGTGAGCAAAGAGCTTGCGCGCCTTGCGCAACGGGTGGCCAAATCCGGGGCAACGGTAATGATTACCGGCGAATCGGGTGTGGGCAAGGAGGTGCTGGCGCGCTATATCCACAACCATTCCGACCGCGCCAAGAAGCCGTTTGTCGCCATCAATTGCGCCGCCATCCCTGAAAACATGCTCGAAGCCGTGTTGTTCGGCTATGAAAAAGGAGCATTTACCGGTGCGCATCAGGCGCGACCAGGAAAATTCGAACAGGCCCAGGGCGGCACTTTGTTGCTGGATGAGATCACCGAAATGGACAAGGGATTGCAGTCAAAGCTGTTACGGGTGCTGCAGGAACGGGAAGTGGAGCGCCTGGGTGGACGGCGTATGATCGATCTGGATGTGCGGGTATTGGCCACCAGCAACCGTGACCTGCGCCAGGCGGTGGGTGAAGGGAAATTTCGTGAAGACCTCTACTACCGGCTGAATGTGTTTCCCCTGGAGTTGCCTCCGCTGCGCAGCAGACGGGAAGACATCCTGCCCCTGGCAAGAAAATTCATTTATCGGCACCTGCACGGCAAGGCCTTGCCGGAATTGTGCCATGACGCCATGGCCAAGCTGCATCAGTATTCCTGGCCCGGTAATGTTCGGGAACTGGAAAATGTCATTCAGCGCGCCCTGATTCTCAAGCATGGTGACCGGATTGCTGCCGATGACATCCATTTTGAAACCATGACGGGCGTACAGCCCCCGGCGCCTGCACAGACAAGTGACAAAACATTGAACCTGGTGCAGGAAGAGCGGCTCAATGACGAGCTGAAACAACGGGAGGCAGACCTCATTCTCACCGCCCTGGAATCCAGCGGCAGCCGCACCGAAGTGGCGCAGAAGCTTGGAATCAGTCCGCGCACCCTGCGCTACAAGCTGGCCAAGCTTCGTGATGCGGGAATCCCCTTGCCGGCGTAGGGGACCTGTCAACGCCTGCTTCTTTGGGGGTTGGCCCGAAACCTGCATGCTATCCATGCAGAGACAGAAAACTGCCACCCCGAGGCAACCCGGAAACACCCAGGAGAAGAATGTGAGCACCGTCGATATCAATCAACTGCTGAATCAAATGCGCCAAATGGCCGCCCAGGCAGACAAGAAACCCAGCACCATGCTGGAAGGGGATACGCAGGGGCCGGCTTTTGACAACATCCTCAAGGACTCTATCGATGCAGTGAATGACGTACAAAAGGGGGCTTCAAGCATGGCCAGGAAATTCGAGCTTGGCGATCCGTCGGTGGATCTCACCGAGGTGATGGTGGAACTGCAAAAAGCCAGTGTTTCTTTTGAGGCGATGAAGCAGGTGCGCAACAAGCTCCTCAATGCCTATAAAGATGTCATGAGCATGCAGGTTTAGTCCGGACGGGTTGAATAAGGAACTATGGCACTGGTGAAAACAGACAATATGCTTACGCAGATACAGGGATTCAGCGCATTGCCCGCGGTGCGTCAGATCGGCCTGATGGTCATGCTGGCGGCAACCATTGCGCTGGGGGTGGCAGTGGTGCTGTGGTCTCAAACGCCAAACTACAGCATTCTCTACGGCAACCTTTCCTCGGGTGATCTGGCGGAAGTAGCCAGCACCCTGGATGCGGCGGGCGTTCCCTATAAAATCGAACATGCCACGGGTTCCATCACGGTTCCTTCGGGCAAGATCCATGAGTTGCGCATACGCCTGGCCACCCAGGGCATGCCCAAGAGCAAAGCTGCGGGATACGAATTGCTGGAGAAGGAAACCGCGTTTGGAACCAGTCGCTTTCTTGAAAAGGCGCGCTACCAGCAAGCCCTGGAGGGGGAGCTGGCCCGGTCAATCAGCTCCCTGAGCAGCGTGGAGCATGCAAGGGTTCATCTGGCGATCCCCAAGGAATCGGTGTTTGTGCGCGATCATGCAAAGCCTGCCGCATCCGTGCTGCTGAAGCTGCATGGCGGCCAAACCCTGGACAAGGCCCAGGTTGCGGGCATCGTCCATCTGGTCGCCTCCAGCATCCCCAAGATGAGGGCCGAAGGCGTGACTGTCGTCGATCAACAAGGGCGTTTGCTCAGTGACAAGGACGCATCCGAAAACCTTGGCTTGAGCACCCGTCAGTTCGAATACACCCAGCGGCTGGAAGAAAGCTATGTGCAAAGAATACAGGACATCCTGAGTCCCTTTGTCGGTCCTGCGGGAATTCGCGCCCAGGTAGTGGCGGATCTGGACTTTACCGTTACCGAGCAAACCCGTGAAAGCTATGTGCCGGAAAAAACCCTGGTGCGCAGCGAAGACATAAGGGAAGAGAACAATACACTCCCAAGCCCCATGGGTGTGCCTGGCGCACTGACCAACCAGCCCCCGCGGGCCGGCACCCTGGATGCGCAGGCGGCAAATGAAGGCGTGGAAACCGGAAATACATCCAGACATGTGGTACGCAACTATGAGCTGGACCGGACCATTACTCATTCCCGTCAGGCGCCCGGATATGTCAAGCGTCTTTCCGTTGGCGTGGTGGTGGACTACAAGAAAAAGTTCCTGGAGGAAGGCGAGATAGAGTCCGTGCCCCTCACGGCCGAAGAGCTGGAGCATATCACCACCTTGGTGAAGGAGGCCGTGGGATTCGACGCCGCCCGGAACGACAGCGTAAATGTAATCAATATTCCCTTCCATAGCGGGCCGCAGATGGAACCCGTGGAAGAGCTTCCCCTTTGGCAGCAACCCTGGGTTTGGGAGTTGGCGAAGCCGGTGCTTGGCGGCCTGTTTGTGCTGTGGCTGGCATTTGGGGTGCTGCGTCCCACCTTGAGGAATCTTGCGCATTCCGGACAACTTCTCGAAGCCGGCGCCAATGGAGAAGTGCTGCTGGCGGGCGAAGCGGGTGGCGCCCTGACAGGTCTTCCCACGCCGGAAGGGGAAGATGGAAATACCCTGAAGGATATGCCGCTGCAAGAAGATGAAGTGGTACTCAGTGAAGGCGCACAACAGGCGCAAGAAGAACAGGAGAAAGAAAAGGCGAAAGTAGACATCGATACGGCCAGAAACATGGTGCAGCAAGACCCAAAGCGAGTAGCACAAGTGGTAAAAAACTGGGTGGCAGATGATGAGTGAAACAGAACAGCAACAATCGGTTGATGGCGTGGAGCGGGCTGCGATCTTCATGATGAGCCTGGGAGAAAAGGAGGCGGCGGCCATCCTGCGCCATATGGAGCCCAAGGAAGTGCAGCGTGTAGGCGCTGCAATGGCTGCGCTCACCCATGTTACGCATGAGCAAATTGACAATGTGCTCGACGAATTTGTGCAGGCGGTACAGACTGAAACGGCGCTGGGCCTGGACTCGGAAGAATATGTGCGCAATACGCTGGTGGAGGCATTTGGCGTGGAAAAAGCCGTCAGCCTTGTTGACCGCATACTCACGCGCCCCAACTCCAAGGGGATTGAATCACTGAAATGGCTGGATCCCCGCGCCATAGCGGAGATTTTTCGCTTTGAGCATCCGCAAATTGTATCCATCGTTCTTTCCTACCTGGAAAACGATCAGGCTGCTGAGGTGCTGAAACATTTTTCCGAGGAGCGTCAGGCGGACATATTGATGCGCATCGCCACCCTCGATGGCGTACAACCCTCGGCCCTTCAGGAGCTGGATGAAATTCTCGAACGCCAGTATGCCGGAAGTTTTTCCCTTACCAGCCCGGCATCGGGCGGCAAGGAAACCGCTGCCAATATCCTTAACTATCTCGATGCCGATACCGAGCAGAAAATCACTGAAGCCATTCAGAAATATGATGCGATGCTGGCGGAGGACATCCAGGGACTGATGTTCGTATTCAGCAATCTCCTGGATATCGATGACCGCGGCATCCAGACCCTGTTGCGCGAAGTCGCCTCGGATACCCTGCTGGTGGCGCTCAAGGGAGCCGATGCGGAAGTCAAGGAAAAGATCTTCAAAAACATGTCCCAACGCGCCGCCGATATGTTGCGTGACGACCTGGAAGCCAAGGGGCCGGTGCGTCTGAGCGAAGTGGAAGAGGCGCAAAAAGAAATTCTTGCCGTTGCCAAGCGCTTGGCGGATGACGGTGAAATTGCCCTGGGTGGAAGCGGAGGTGACGAGTTTGTTTGATTCTGGATCTGCATTGTTGAAACAGGTGCAACCCTGGCAAGCGCCTGTATTGTCTGCCAATGATGAAGCAGACGATACTCGGAAAGCCGAAGCAAGCCAATTGCCCACAGTAGAGCAACTGGAAGAAATTCGCGCCCAGGCGCGGCAGGAAGGATTCCAGCAGGGCTTGGCGGAAGGCCGTCGCGAAGGCGAGAAGCAGGCCGCCCGGCGCGCAGCGCAACTGGACAAGCTGTTGCACTGCCTGGCCCAGCCCTTTGAAGAGCAGGATGCCAGAATCGAAGAACAGTTGGTGGGTCTGGCGCTGGCTGTGGCGCGGCAACTGGTGCGCAGGGAAATAAAATCCGACCCCGGGCAGATTGTCGGCGTGATCCGTGAAGCCATGGGGTTGTTGCCGGTTGCAACGGGGACGGTGCAGATTGAACTTCATCCCGAGGATGCGGCCCTGGTGCGTGAAGTGCTCAACCTGGATGAAGAGGATGAACGTAGTTGGCGCATACAGGAGGTGCCCACCTTGTCACGGGGCGGTTGCCGTATTGCGAACAGCACCTCCAGCATCGACGCCACGGTGGAAGGCCGCCTCAATCAGGTGATCGCCGCCGTTCTTGGCGGTGAGCGCGCCGTGGATGTTGAGCAATGAACGCCCCCCGGGCGCAAACCCCGCAACTGCCGCGCAGCCCGCAATGGATGCAGCGGTTGAGCAAATATGAAAAACGCGCCAACCGCGCCCGAGCGCTGATCGTGGAAGGACGGGTCACCCGGGTCGTCGGCCTTACCATAGAAGCCGTCGGCATCCATGCGCCCGTAGGCGCAAGGTGCCTGATTCATACGCCCAATGATGTGGTGGAATCGGAAGTGGTGGGCTTTGCCGAGGATCGCACCTATCTCATGCCCATTGGCGACAGCCGTGGGTTGATGCCCAATGCCCGGGTGATTCCTGGCGAAGACGCCTGCGACGCCCTGGTGGGCGATCATCTGCTGGGCCGGGTCATCGACGCCACGGGCAAGCCACTGGACGGGAAAGGGCGGATTCAGTACAGCAACCGCAAGCCGTTGCTGGGGAAAAGCATCAACCCGCTCTTGCGCAGTCCCATCGATACGCCCCTGGATGTTGGGGTTCGCGCCATCAACGCCATGTTGACCGTCGGGCGAGGGCAGCGTATTGGCCTGTTTGCCGGGAGTGGCGTGGGCAAGAGCATGTTGCTGGGGATGATGACCAAATACACCAATGCCGATGTAGTGGTGGTAGGTCTGATCGGCGAACGGGGGCGTGAGGTAAAGGAGTTCGTGGAAAATATCCTCGGCGCCGCCGGCCGCCAACGGGCGGTGGTGGTTGCCAGTCCGGCGGACAACCCGCCCTTGTTGCGCATGCATGGCGCCTGGCTCTCCACTGCAATTGCCGAATACTACCGTGACCAGGGCAAGCATGTGTTGTTGTTGATGGACTCCCTCACCCGTTTCGCCCAGGCGCAACGGGAAATTGCCCTGGCCATCGGGGAGCCTCCCGCCACCAAGGGCTATCCGCCTTCAGTATTTGCGCGTTTGCCGCAACTGGTGGAGCGCGCAGGAAATGGCGGTGAAGGCGGCGGCTCCATCAGCGCCTTCTATACCGTGCTCGCAGAAGGTGACGATCAGAATGATCCGGTGGTGGATTCCGCACGAGCCATTCTCGATGGGCATGTGGTGCTGTCACGGCAGATTGCCGAAAGCGGGCATTACCCCGCTATCGATATAGAAGCCTCGGTCAGCCGGGTCATGAACGATATTGTGTCGGAAGAGCATTTGCTGGCGGCGCGACGTTTCCGTCAAATCTATTCCACCTACCACAAGAACCAGGATCTCATCAGCGTGGGCGCCTACAAGGAGGGCAGTGATCCAAGAGTGGATGAAGCGATTCACTATTACCCCCGGCTTACGCAATTTTTGCAGCAGGACAAGCGAACCGCGGTGGATTTTAACCAAAGTGTGGGTAACTTGCTGAACCTCACCGGTACTGATCAAACAGTAGAAGCAACCGCGGAAGAGAGCGTATGAGCAGAAACAAGCCGTTACTTACCGTCGCCAAGATTGCTACGGATCGCGAGCGCAATGCAGCACGGGAAATGAGTCACAGCCAGACGGAGCTGGATATCCATATGGCGCGACTCAATGAACTCAATGACTACCGCCAACAGTACCTGCAGCAGTTCCAGGCTGCCAGCAAGAAGGGCCTGGGAGTTGTACAACTGCAGGAGTACCAGATCTTTCTGGGGCGCTTAGACGAGGCCATAGATCAGCAGCAAAAACTACTCGAGGCCAGCAGGATCAGCCATGAAGAGCGGCAGCAACTATGGTTGAGCTTGCGCGGAAAAGTAAAAGCGCTGGATAAAGTCATCCATCAACGCCAACAACAGCAGCTCGCAGACCAGCGGCGCCGCGAACAAAATGAATCGGATGACCAGTCCTGCAGCCTTGCTCATTGGAGAATGCTGTAGCGATTGCCCCGGCATTTTGTTAATCCGGCGGCGTGGAACAGCATCCCTATCAGGATTTCTTCTCCGAAGCGATAGAAAGATGGGAAACTTTTGCACGGCTTTGCTCCGGCAAGAAGCAGGTTCTGGCCAGTGCCGGAATCTTTTCCGGAAGAACAGGGCGGCTGAACAGGAAACCCTGCACCATGTCGCAGGCGATATCCTTTAGGACTTCCAGCTGCTCTTCCTCTTCCACACCCTCGGCAACCACCACATGCCCCAGTGCATGGGCCACATCCACGATGGTTCCCAGCAATATGCAGGAGCTCTCGTCCTTCAACATATCGGAAATAAAGATACGGTCGATCTTGAGGCAATCAATAGGCAGTGATTTCAGCGAAGACAGGGATGAATAGCCTGTTCCAAAGTCATCCATGCTGATTCTGACCCCCAGCTTGCGAAGCTGTTTGAAAATACTGAAATCATCCCCGGTGGTCTGCACCACGTTTTCCGTGATTTCCAGTTCAAGGTTGGTCGGGGAAAGACCGGTTTGTTCCAGCACATCCTTGACGGTTGTAAGCAAGGCGGGATCATTGAAATGCAGGGGTGAAATATTTACTGCTATGCGAAATTCCGGCAAGCCAAGCATTCTCCACTTGGCTGCCTGATTGCATGCGGTTTTCAACACCCAGTTTCCCAGTGGCTTGATCATGCCAATGCGTTCCGCCACTTCAATGAACTGGGATGGAGGAACCAGACCCCGTTCCGGGTGCTGCCAACGGATCAATGCTTCCACGCCTACCATTCTGCCTGTTCCCAGGTCGATTTGCGGCTGGTAATGCAGTTCCAGCTGGTTACGGTCTATGGCGAGACGCAAATCCTGCTCCATTTGCAGGCGTTGATCTGCTTCAATCGTATGTCTTTTCTGGTAGAAAGCGTATCTGTGCTTTCCTTCTTTCTTCGCGGCGTACATGGCGGAATCCGCTGCCTTGAGCAGGGACTGAAGGTCTTCGCCATCCTGAGGAAAATGGGCGATTCCGATGCTGCAGCGTGGCCGCAGTTCCCGGGTAAGCAGTTGCAGGGGACGATTGATCTCTCTCAAGCTGCGATTTGCCACCTCGGCCGCATCGCGGCGATCCGATATGTTATCCACGAGAATACAGAATTCATCGCCACTGAGGCGGGCAATGAAATCTGTTTCCCGCAAGATGCCTTGCAGGCGTTGGGCAACGATTTTCAGCAACTCATCACCGGTGTCATGTCCCAGGCTGTCATTGATATCTTTGAATCCATCCAGATCCAGGTAGAGCAGGGCAAATCGTTCCTCACGGCGCTGGGCAGCGCGGATGACGTCTTCCACATGTTTGTAGAAATATGCGCGGCTTGCCAGTCCGGTTAGCTCATCTGAATAGGCCAGTTGGCGAATTCGGCGTTCTGTCGCCCGTTGCTGGGTAATGTCTTGTACTGTGCCAAGAATCACATGGCTCGCATATGGCGCCATACCCAGCTCCTGATGAACGGTGATAGTGGGGCGACCATTGACCACGAGGCGATAGTCAATGGGCCTCAGGGGGGCGCCATCGGCGGTGGCGGTAATCGTATTCCGCAAATATTCCCGGTCTTTGGGATGAGTCCAGGCCAGATAGTCATCCAGTGACAGGTTATGGTTGTCCGGATCCACTCCCAGCATGGAAGCAAGGTTTTCGGAAAGCATGAGCCGATCTTTGGCCGAGTCCCAGCGCCAGTATCCAAGGCCGGCAATGCGCTGTGCGCTGATCAATCGTTCCTGGTTTTCCTGCAAGGCTTTTGCATCCCGGCTGGCGCGCAACTGAAAGCGGATGCGCTGCAGCAAAATAGGGTAGTTGACCGGCTTGAGAACGAACCCTGATGCGCCGGATTCAAATGCGCGATCCACGGAATCGGTATCCTCCAGACCGGTGACCATGAGTATGGGGGTATCCTGCAAACCTGGCAGCCGCAGCAAACGCCGGCAGACTTCAAAGCCGTCCATGCTTTCCATCATGGCATCCAGCAACAGCAGATCAGGTTTTTTCCTCGCTGCCAAGGTGATGGCGTCTGCTCCGTTTTCCGCTTCGATAACCTGATAGCCGGCTGCACCAAGGGCCTCTTTCGTCGCCAAGCGAAAATCAGGGTCGTCATCCACCAACAGTATCAGTTCCCTGGCGGGTTGCGAGGCGTTGTTGGCGACAACCAGCGCTTTGGTTTCTCCCTTTAACTCGAGTTTCAAGGCTTCCATGGCTGGCGTCAGGGCTTCTTCTATGGAATCAATCAGTGTCGCAGCCAGCGACAAGTCGTTGTTTCCCGCCGCCTCTTCCAGTTTTCTGCATTGATTTGAGAGCGCTATTGCACCCAGATTGGCGCTAGCAGATTTCATGCTGTGGGCAAGAAACTGCAATTGCTCCGCATCCTCGTTTTCCAAGGCTTCACGCAGTTTTTTCATGCCCTCCGGTGCTTGATGCAAAAAGTGATCCACCACCTTCTTCAATACATTGCGACCGGTGGTCTGTTCGAGGGATCGCAACTGCTGCAATACAGCCGGATTCAACAAGCTGTTTTCTTCAGATTGCGTAGATTCTTTCCTGGCCGTTTTTTCCGCTCGCACGGGCTTTCTTTCAGGAAGCCATTGTTGCAGCAGGGCCGCCAATTGCTGTTGTTTGAAGGGTTTGCTCTGGTAGCTGTTCATGCCGGCGGCCAGACAGCGTTCCTTGACCCCTTTTTGCACATCGGCAGTCAGAGCGACAATGGGTGTGGGACTGCGACCTTGGGCTTGTTCCAGTTGGCGAATTTTTCCGGTGGCGTCAAAACCGTCCATTCCCGGCATGTGGCAATCCATCAGTATCAGGTCATACTTTGCACGGGTAAACGCCTGTACTGCTTCTTGTCCATCCTCGGCCAGATCAACTTTGCAGCCCAGGGCGATGAGCATGCTGACCGCGACCTCCTGGTTCACCTTGTTGTCTTCAGCCAGGAGGATTTTGCCTCGTATTTTTGTCGGGGCATCAGCATCGGAAGATTGCAGGATGCTTTTCTTTTCCATTACCCCGCATAAGCATTCCAGCAGTTGCTGTTGGCGTACCGGTTTTTGCAGGTAGCAGGCGATGCCAGAATCCCTCATGGTAATGGAGTCTATATCGACATCTGCGGAACTCAGGGTAACCATGCAGGGCGTGGGAATATTCTCATCCTGTTGGATATGCAGGGCCAGCTCCAATCCATCCATTCCCGGCACATGCCAGTCCAGCAGCACAACCTGATAGGGATCGTTGGACAACGCCGCCTGATGAAGCCGCTCCAGCGCTTCCTTACCAGAGGCTGCGCAGCCATTCCGCATGCCCCATGCCATTACCTGGTTGCGCAGGATTTCCCGGTTCACCGGGTGGTCATCCACGATCAACACCCGGCTGCCTTGCAGGACGCTTGTCTGTATCGACTGGTGTTTTCTAGCCTCGGCGGTGGCAAGTGCAATACTAAACCGGAAATTGGCGCCTTCGCCGGGGGTGCTTTCCAGTTCCAGCTGGCCACCCATCAGGGTTACCAGGCGCTTGGCTATTGCCAGGCCGAGGCCGGTGCCTCCGTAACGCCTGGTAGTAGAACCATCGGCTTGACTGAAAGCATCAAAGATTTTTTCCTGCTGTTCTGGAGCAATGCCAGGGCCGGTATCAGAGACTTCGAAAGATACCCGCTGCTTGCCGTCTTCCAGCTTTGTCGCCCTGACCCAGAGCCGCACCTCGCCACGCTCGGTAAATTTGATGGCATTACCCAACAGGTTGATCAGTATCTGTCGCAGCCGTACAGCATCACCACTGACTCTGTCAGGAAGATCCGGCGGCAAGTTGGGCACCAGCTCCAGTCCTTTGCGGTGCGCTTGACCGGCCATCAACTCCAGTGTGTCTTCCAGCATCTCGCGCAGATCAAAATCTTCGTTACTGAGCTGAAGTTTGTCGGCCTCGATTTTGGAAAAATCAAGAATATCATTGATGACCCCCATCAAGCTTTCCGCAGATCGATGGGCAATATCTGCCAGGCGGCGTGTATGTACGTCCAGGCCACTATCCAGGAGTAATTCGGTCATTCCCATCACGCCGTTCATCGGTGTGCGGATTTCATGGCTCATGGTGGCAAGAAATTCACTCTTGGCGCGGCTGGCTGCTTCCGCGACTTCTTTGGCGTTCTCCGCGGCCTCCTTGGCTTGTCTCAAATCCCGCGTACGTTCTTCCACTTTTTGTTGCAGTTCTTCCTGATAGGAGGCCAGCTTGTTTTCCCGTTCATCCAGTTGCTCCAGCATATAGTTGAAGTTGTTGATAATGGTGCCGATTTCATCATTGTCCCCGGCTTTCAGGCGAAGCTGAAAGTCCTGGTTGTCCGAAACCTGCTGCATGCCTTCCACCAGTTCACGGATGGGTGTGGAAATGCGCCGATGCAGCCGGTTGGCCAGAAGATACACACCCCCCATGATGAGCAACCAGAGAATGGAGACAATCAGCAGATATTCCTTGATGCGCTCATACAGCAAGTTCAAATCGAACTGGATATGAATGTAGCCAAGGTGGTCGCCTTTGAGGAAAATCGGTTTGAATGTATCGACATGTCTGGTTTCGATGCGATGCTGTGCTGTTGTGGCTTTTTCCCGGATCAGGCGGGTGAGCCATAACTGGCTTTCCTCATCGATAGCAGGTGTGGCAGGCGTAGGCCGGTGATAGTGCGCAAACACAGTTCCGTCAGGGAGGTACAGGGTGGCTGTTTCCACGGAAGCTTCCGACTGCAGGGAATCAAGCAGTTGATTTGCAATTTTATTGTCATCAAAGGTAAGGGCGGCGGAGGAATTGGTGGCAATGAAATCCGCCAATACCTCGGATTTTTCCACCAGGTTCTGCCTGTAGCTGATGAACTCCAGCGCCAAAAAAGCATTTGAAGCAATCAACAGCGCAATACCACAGGTCAGAAGAATCATTCGCCGGAGTCTGTGCGCGATAATCAAATCCTTGGTATTCATGGCGTATCCTTGTTCTTTTTTGTATGGACGACAATTGCCAGCTCCAGTAACGGAGCGGCGATTTTCAGACCTGCTGCCTGGGCGGCATAGGTGTTTATCTTGAAACCGATATGTTTTTGTCCGAGAACAAACTGAATCATGCCGCCGTTCTTTGCAAAATCACGGGCGTCGCTGACGGTAAGAATGGGCTGGTTCTCAAATGAACGAAGAATTGTTGTCATAAATGGTCGTTTCGAGTCGCTGATGAACAGCATCTGGCAGTCGCCATCCACTCCGGTGGAGTGTGTATAGCGATGAATGGTGATAGGTAGGCCGTTTACTTTGTGTTCTTCCAGAACATCGAGACTTCTGCCAAAATCGTCTCTACCCAAAATGCAGAGCTTGAAATTTTCCGGTCTTGTTTTTCCCATAGCAGGTGGCCACTCGATAAAGCGGCTCAACTTGTACAGCAATGCTGCCTTGAGCTTGTATTCTGATGATGTCGATGTTGGGCCGGTGGCGTTGGCGTGCAGGGCGGCGGCAAACAGCGCCAGTAAAATACAACCAACCCGCTTTACCCGGGCTGGTTGAAGCAGAAGATGTTTGCTCAAAAGTCCCAACGAATCCCCCCATAGATCGAACGCTCGACTTCCGTGGGAGATATCAGGTTCTCTCCTACAAACTCCAGGTGATGGTCATCCAGCAGGTTTTGCGCCACCAGGGAAAATTCCAGCGTTTTGGTGGGATGCCAGGCAAGCGAGGCATTCAGGCTGACATAAGCGGGAACGGGCATCTGTACGGAATAACTGGGCCGTTCCAGATCGCCGACATAGTAGACCCACAGGTCAAACGCCACCTGATTACCCAGATCCATCATGGAGCGCACGGAAAACTGATGCTTTGGAGTTGCGGTTTCGCTGGTATCGTTTTCGTTATTTGGAAAACTGCTGTCGCTGTTCAGGGAGCTGGAGATTTCAATAAAGCTGTAATTGGACTGCAGGCGCCACCATTCCAGCGGTCGCCAGTCCATGGCCAGTTCCAGGCCGTAGCTGTGTGCGACAATAGTGTTGTCAAACAACACGTCAGACAGGGGATCCTGCACGTCAATTTTTTCAAAACTCTGCAGGTTTTCATAGTCATTGTAGAACACCGCCAGATCCAGGGAGAGGTTCTCTTTCGGCTGCACCCGATATCCTGCTTCATAGGCCAGGAGCTCTTCGGATTGAAATTCCTTCGTGCCCAGGCTGTAAACCACCTTGGGCGTGAAAGCCGGTGGCGCTGGAGCAATTACGGCAACGATGCGTGATCCGTTCTCCAGCCGGGAAGGGGTTCTCACTGCTCTGGAAATCGCCCCCCAAAAGGTGCTGCGCTCGTTCGGCAACCAGGCCAGGCGGATACTGGGCTGCACTTCCAGGCCCGTAAAATCATTGTGCTCGAGTTTGGTGCCCAGGGTGAGGCGCAGGGTGTCCGGAACCAGCTCTATCTCGTCTTGCAGAAAAGCACTGTACAGATTGAGCGCACGGCTATCCGGCAGAAAACTGGCTACAAAAGTATTGCTGAAATGATCCTGGATGCGTCTATAGCCCAATCCCCAGACAATTTCATGACCGGAAACTCCATGATATTGATGTTGGAAATCAATATCCACAGTATCGTGTTTCTGGGTTAAAAACTCCTCTGCACGCTTGGAATGATCGATATAGAGCTGAAGGGATGCCTCACTGGACGCAGAGAAGCGGCGGTTCCATTTTCCCAGCAGATTCCAGCCAGATGACTCGATGCTGTCCGGCACATCCGTAGCCAGAAAGAAAGGCGCATAGACAGCATTTGCCGGATCAGCAGGATCCTTCCACAAATTGATATTTTGATTTTCCTCTGCCTGGTAGGCATCTCCGTGGATTGTCCAGCGGTCAGTCTCGCCAAACTGCCCGTCCGCACGGAAGCCGCCACGCAGACTTCGCCAGTTGTCCCCGCTGCCTTTTCCCGTATTGCGGGCATAGGAATCATCCCTGTCGTTGTACTTTATATACATGCGCGCCGCAGTGCCGTTGTGCGTTTCCACGCCGTAGCGGACTCCGGCGAAGGCTTTTTCCTCATTTCCCGCACCGAGGCTCAACAGGCCGCCTTGGGTCTGACTTGCCTCCCTGGTAATAATATTGATGACACCATTGACTGCATTCGCCCCCCAGACGGTAGCGCCTGGCCCGCGGATGACTTCAATGCGCTCTATATCTTCCAGCAAGGTGTCCTGAACATCCCAGTAAACGCCGGAAAATGACGGGTTGTACACCGTCCTCCCATCAATCATCACCAGCAGTTTATTGGCGAACTGATTGGCGAAACCACGGGAACTGATTGCCCATTTGTTGGCGTCTATACGGCCAACCTGAATGCCTGGCGCCAGGCGCAATGCTTCCGGAATGCTGGTGACGCCGGAACGCCGGATATCTTCCTGGGTGATGACAAAAACCGCGGCAGCAGTTTCATTGAGAGGCTGCTTTTTCTTGGAAACCGAGGTCACCTCCATGGAGAGCAAATCCGCCAAAGGCATGTCGATGTAGTCTTCGATGGACTCATGGGCTTGAAGTGAAGATGCCGGCAACAACAAAAGCAGCGCCAGCCCCAGAATGGAGTGACCGCTATCGCCGCAGACAATGCTTGTAGTTCTCACAATATTTTCACCGGTGATTCAATTCGGTTGGCTTCTGATTGATGTTGTCGGCCGGAAGTGGAATTTATTAACCCGGCTACAACCTATGTTCTCTCCAGCCCCTGTTTGCTCGATCCCAGTCTATCCAGACGGGCAAGTATCCGCTTGTCAAAAAGCGACAAGATATTGCGTTTTTCACCATTTGCAGGATATAGAAGCAGATTTCATGCCATCAATAGGAGTAGAGTCTGGTGATGGTGCCGGAATTGTTGTTCAGCGGCGAATTTCCGCTTGAATCAATAGCCAAACTGTTGATGACCAGGGGAATACCGTCTCCCCATTGGGCATAGATACTGCACACGGATTAAAACCCGGCAACTAAGGATACTGGCATTGATGTTGCATTCATCTTTGGCAAAGATCATTCGTGTGTTGGAGTAAGGAATGCAAAACCCACTTCTCAACTTGAGACTGCAGCCAGTAGCTGATGCGGAAATGCACCAGGCCACCGGAGCGCCAAGCGGACTTACTGCCTTGTTCAATCAGGAAAAACTTGCCGAAGGCGAGCAGCGCCCCAGCTTTTCTGGAACCTTTCAGCAGGTCGTTTCCGATGCCGCTGAAATGCAGACAGCCGAGTCTGTGGTTCATCAGGAATTGCCGACTGCCGGCAAGCCCTTGCCGGAACTCCCGGACCTGGAAGCCCCGGACCCGTCAGTGGAAACACTCGCATCCCAGATGGAGGTGGTTGAAGCCCCTGTATCTGTATCACCGCCGGCAAAAATCGACTTGGCGGATGAATACAGGCTTCCAGCGCAAAAAATTGACGTCAGAGCTGCCGCATTGGGGCCAAATATTTCTCCGCAGCCTTCTCCAAGCGAGCCGCCCGATTCTCTACTACAGGAATGGCCCGCGCCTTCAAACAGCGCTGCAGGGAAAGAGTCATTGAACCGGGCGGCGGCCACCACCATTTCAACGGCTCCCGCAGCACCTGGCCAAACGCCGCTGGAGGCAAAGAATCTGCTGGAGTCGGCAGCGATGAAGCCTTTGTCTACAGAGGAAAACCTCCTGGCCAGGCAATCTCCCCCGGTTGCAAATGGAAAGGAGGCAATCCCCAGGCAGCCGGCCCCGGCTGACGATGAAGTCGTTCCTTCGAGATTGCAGGCCCGGGATGCTTCGAATCTCCCGCCGGCTGCTGTCTCCCGCCCCGCGGCGAGGGGGGCGGATGGCATGGCTGAATCCCTTCTTGCCCCGGCTCCACACACCCGCCAAGGCCACGTCGCACCGGAGCAGCTTGGACTGCGTTTCACCGAAGCGCAAAAAATCATGGGTTCCCGATCTTCGGTGATTGCCACGGAGGGGGGGATGAAAGAAGCCGCTGGCGGTGAAGCGCCAAGACCTTCAGCAGAAAGCCGCAGCCTCGCCGCTTCTGAAGTGGTACGACAGCAATCGGTAGTTGCAGAAAACGGCTATCGCGCACAATCCGTGGCTGCCAAATCCACAGAGCTGTCCGCGGCAGCCTTGGCCCTTGCAACCGCTGAAAACCGCAGTACCACAGCATCGCCGGAACTCCCGCGGCAGCCGTTTGCGGCCCTTCAGCAGCCAGCGGAGCGACAGCGTCTGACGCCAAGAGCGGAAAAGCAGCCAGGCCTCACCCAGGCGCCGGTAATTTCCCCGGCCATGTTGCAAAAATCAATGGAAACACAACGGCAAGCAGTTCAGGTAGCAGGCGTTGGCGGCGCAACCACTCCGGCTGACGGCTTGGCTGCCGCGCGCGCCGAAACCATTGCCGCAGCCACGCCGGTGCAGGCGTCTTTACAGGCTGCGAGCAGTACTTTCCCGCCACTTCCGGCAAGCGCTGCAACGCCGCCGCCGGCCACCGGAATGTCGAGCATTTCTGCGCCGGTGGGTCATGCCGCCTGGGAGCAGAGTATGGCCAGACAGGTATTGCAGGCCGGGCAGAACCAAATGCAGAAACTTGAGATTCGGCTGAATCCGTCCAACCTGGGAGCATTGAATGTACAGATTTCTGTAGACGCCGACACCACCAGCATCCTATTTTCCAGCCACCATGCCCTGGTTCGTGATGCAGTGGAAGGGGCGATTCCCCGTTTGCGGGAAATGTTCAACACCAGCGGCATGAATCTTGGCGATGTCGATGTTGCAAACCAAAGCGCCGCGGAACAGCAGGGGCGGCAATCTTCCCGACAGTATCAACCGGGACAGATACTGGGCGATACAGGTTCCGGGGCCCAGGCGGAACCGCTGGTCGATGGCGCCAAGAATACCCCTGTCATTCCTACAGAGCAGTTGCTGGACTATTACATCTAAGGGCACTTGCGGTTTCCGGCTGGTTTCTCTAGCCGAAATTCCCGCGACATTGCATCGGCGGAAAACAGGCATCTGTTTTGCGTACAGCCGTCAAAGAACCGGCATTCCCCCAGCATCATCCTGTCATTATCTCGATATTACTTTAATATAGAATCGTAATTTCTTGTAATACAAGAATAATAATATTCTGTTTTTGCTTGGCACGAGTCCTGCATCCTTGTTAGGAAAGTCACGAACAGGAATGTGGAACCATGGCAAAAAAAGATGATTTGGATCTGGACGTAGAAGGCAAGGGGAAAAAGAAATCCTCAAAGCTGAAACTCATCATCATTCTATTGGTGGTGTTCTTATTGCTCGCCGGAATCGGCGGGGGGGCAGCCTGGTACTTCCTCGGCATGCAGGCGCCGGCGGTTGCCGAAGTCGATGCGGAAGCCGAAGGCGCCGGTGAGGAAAGTGCGCCGGCCAAAAAGAAAAAGAAAAAAGGCGGCAGCAATGAACCCCCCTTGTTCACCGGCCTGGATCCGGCCTTTGTAGTGAGCTTCAAGGACCAGAGCCAGGCGCGCTTCATGCAGCTCAGCGTAGAACTCATGTCCCGTGACCCGGAAGTCATCGAGATCGTGGACAAATACAAGCCCATGCTGCGCAACAACCTGCTGCTGTTGTTCAGCGCCCAGGAATACACGGATGTCATCACTCGTGAAGGCAAGGAAAAACTGCTGGAGCAAGCGCTGGAAGAAGTGAACAACACCCTTTACAACGAAGCGGGAATCGATGGCGTAGAGGCCGTTTACTTCACCGCCTTTGTCGCCCAGTAACCACCATGTCTGCCGAGAAGAACGTACTCTCCCAGGAAGAAATCGACGCCCTGCTGGTTGGCGTGGAAAGCGGTGAAGTGGAGGCGGGCACTGGCCTGTCGGCAGCGGATGGCGAGCTCTATGCATTTGACTTTACCGACCAGGAGCATTTGTCACGCAACCAATTGCCGGTGCTGGAAACCATATACCAGCGCTTCGTCCGCCACTTCAACATCAGTCTGTACCGCATGCTCAAGCATTCCGCAAACCTGACGCTGGGCGAACCCAGGCTGCTCAAGTACGCCGAATACATGGACAGCCTGGAGACGCCATCCAGCATCAACCTTATTCATGTTCATCCTTTGGTTGGAACAGGTCTCATCGTGCTCGACCCCCAGCTGGTGTTTATCGCCGTGGACAATTATTTTGGTGGAGACGGGCGCTTTCAGACCAGCCGCGCAAGTGCGGAGTTCACTCCCACCGAACGGCGGGTAATCCAGCTACTGACCAATTTGGCCCTTGAGGATCTTTCCAAGGCCTGGGAGCCGGTGGCCAGCCTGGGCTTTGCGCTAAACAAGATCGAAACCAATCCGCGCTTCGTCAATATCGCCACCCCTTCCGAGTTGGTGGCAGTAACGGAAATAGAGGTGGAGCTTGACGGCGGCGGCGGTTTCTTTCACCTGGTGTTGCCTTTGAACATGCTGGAGCCCTTAAGGGAACAACTGGAGCCAGGCATGCCGGAAGCCGGGGAAGAACAGGATGGTGTGTGGCAACAGGCCTTGCATGCGGATCTGTTGAAAGTGCAGGTGGAACTGGACAGCTCCCTCATCGAGATTCCCAAGACCCTGGGGGAAGTATTGCGTCTGCAACCTGGTGACATCATTCCCGTGGATATTGGCGAGCAGGTCACCCTGCGGGCCGCTGGCGTGCCCATGGTGCAAGGCTGTTTCGGCGTTGCCCAGGGCAAGAACGCCATAAAGATCATCGCGCCGCTGAACCATTCGGCGGCGAACCAGAAACATGAACACAGGAGTCAATCATGAGTGAACAAGCAGCCAGCGCGGCGGAAGAATCCAGCAGTCCGCCAAATGTTGATATCCCCGAAGAGCCGCCAGTAGAAGAGGCTGCTGAAACCGCAGCGTCTGAGGCAGAACCGGAGGAGGATCAGAAACCGGAACAGCCAGGGTATGAAAGCGCAGAGTTTGAATCCCTGAATGCTGATGAAACAGTGGAACCCATCGAACCCAACCTAGATGTAATTCTCAACATCCCGGTAACCCTGTCCATGCAGATTGGCAGCACGCGCATGACCATTGAAGAGCTGATGCGCCTGAATCGCGGCTCCGTGGTAAAGCTGGATCGCCTGGCAGGGGAACCCATGGATGTGCTGGTGAACGGCACCTTGATTGCCCACGGTGAAGTGGTGGTGGTCAATGACAAGTTCGGCATCCGCCTGCTCGATGTAATCAGCCCCGCAGAGCGGGTCAAGAAACTGCGTTGAACCAGCATGGATCTTCGACCGTACAGGCTGCTTTTTCTGCTCTCGCCTTTTCCCGCGGCGGCGGAAACCCCATCACCCGCCCTGATCAGCGGAAGCGCCGTGCGCACGGATCTGGGCGCACAAATGGTGCAGGTGCTTGGCGGCCTGGGCATGGTGCTGGCCATGGTGTTGTTGCTGGCCTGGCTGGCCAAGCGCTTTGCCCATTCCCGCATGACGGGAACCCAGGGCTTGCGCCTGCTCGGCGGACTCTCTCTAGGAGCGAAAGAGCGCATCGTGCTGGTGCAGGTGGGCGATACCCAATTGCTGGTGGGAGTGGCGCCGGGAAGGTTGCAAACCCTGCATGTGCTGGAAGAACCCATTCCATCCCGGGAATCCTCCGCAGAAGAAGTTTCCGCAAGCAGCGGCTTTGGCCGGAAGCTGTCACAACTACTCGATGAGAAAAAAGGGAAGAATGAATAACATGGAAACAGCATCATCCCGGAAGCGGGGAAAGCCCCTGTTGTCGAAACCCGCAGCAGCCATGATGCTCCTCGCCCAGGGATTGATAGGCCTGCTGCTGTTTGCCGGCGGCGATGCAATGGCGCAGCCGGGCCTGGCGGCAGTCACCGTTACTCCCGGCACGGATGGCAGCCAGACCTACACGGTAACCATTCAGATCCTGTTGTTGATGACCGTGTTGAGCATGCTTCCTGCCGCACTGATCATGATGACTTCCTTTACCCGCATCATCATCGTGCTGGCAATCCTGCGCCAGGCCCTGGGCACGGCGCAGACGCCTTCCAACCAGATCCTCCTCGGCCTGGCCCTGTTTCTTTCCCTGTTCATCATGTCCCCCGTATTCGAGCAGGCGTACAAGGACGGCCTCAAACCATATCTGGACGAACAAATCGGCGCAGAACAGGCCCTGGAAAAATCAGCCGCGCCTTTTCGCCAGTTCATGCTGGATCAGACCCGTGAGGCGGATCTTCTCATGTTCACGCGGATTTCGGGCAGAAGCAGCCTGCCGGCGCGTGATGAGGTGCCGTTCTCCCTGCTGCTGCCCTCATTTGTCACCAGCGAGCTGAAAACCGCATTCCAGATCGGCTTTCTGATCTTCCTGCCGTTTCTGGTCATTGATCTGGTGGTAGCCAGCGTACTCATGGCAATGGGCATGATGATGCTTTCGCCAATGATCATCTCATTGCCGTTCAAACTGATGTTGTTCGTGCTGGTGGATGGCTGGTCGTTGATCATGGGCACCCTGGCGGCAAGTTTTTATCTTTGAGGAACTGGAAATGACGCCTTTGTTCAAGCGGCAAGACAACCATGGGGGCGGGGAACAATGACGCCGGAATCCGTTCTTGCCGTGGGTGAAAGCGCCCTCATGGTAACCATTTTTCTTGCCGCCCCCCTGCTGCTCTCGGCATTGGCCATTGGCCTGTTCATTGGCGTACTGCAGGCCGCCACGCAGATCCAGGAAATGACCCTGAGCTTCATTCCCAAGCTTATGGTGCTGGTGGTGGCGCTGATGATAGCGGGTCCCTGGATGCTGGGGCTGATCACCGATTTCACCATCCAGTTGTTTGAGAGCATTCCGGATCTTATTGGAGGCGGCTGAGGAGGATGCTGAATTTTACCGGAACAGAGCTGATGGGATGGGCAGGCGGGCTGCTGTGGCCCTTTTTGCGTATCAGCGCCATGTTTGTTTCCGCGCCCATATTCTCCGCTTCCAGCCTGCCGGTACGGATACGGGTTCTGCTGGCGCTGCTCATCGCCTGGGTGCTGTTTCCCACGCTGCCGGCCACACCGGCGGTGGACCTGATCAGCGGCGAAGCCTTCCTCATCAGTATCTATCAGGTGCTGATCGGCGTAGCCATGGGCTTCATCCTGCAAATGGTGTTTGCGGTTTTCATCATCGCCGGCCAAAGCATCGCCATGGCCATGGGGCTGGGGTTTGCTTCTGCGGTGGATCCGCAAAATGGCGTGCAGGTGCCGGTCATCAGCCAATCCCTGCTGATCATGATCACCCTGATCTTTCTCGCCCTCGACGGGCATCTCCTGTTTCTGGAGCTGATGGCGGAAAGCTTTCAGTTGTTGCCCGTGGGCCTCCTGTATCCAGATCCCGGCCAGTTATGGGAGCTGGCCATCTGGGGCGGTTACATGTTTGCCGGTGGGGTGCTGGTGGCGATTCCCGCGGTTACGGGCCTGCTGCTGGTGAACATTGCTTTCGGCGTGGCGTCGAGAGCGGCTCCACAGTTGAATATCTTTGCGGTTGGTTTTCCGGTAATGATCATGACGGGTTTCGTATTACTCGTTCTGATACTGCCTTCGTTGACATCCCATCTGAGCGAGTTGCTGTTCGATGCCGTGGCATTGATTCGGCAGCTGCTGGCTTCATAACGAGGAGGATTTATGGCCCAGGGGAACAACGGCGAAGAACGCACGGAACAACCCACGCCAAAACGCCTGCGAGAAGCAAAAGAAAAGGGGCAGGTACCGCGCTCACGGGAGCTGAACAGCACCATTGTGCTGATGGTTTCCGCTGTCGGCCTGATGTTGCTGGGAGGCGTGTTGGTGGAGGATCTGGCCATGATCATGCGCGATGCGTTCGTTATCGAGCGTGACAAGGTCATGGATCCCGCGGCGTTGGTGCAGCAGTTTGGCGCAGTCATCGGCAAGGCCCTGTGGATACTGTCTCCGTTTCTGGCGCTGCTGGTGCTGGCGGCCATGAGTGGGCCAGTGAGCATGGGCGGATTTTCCTTCAGCACCAAGGCCATTGCCTTCAAGGGCTCAAAGATTGACCCCATCAAAGGCCTGGGGCGAATCTTCTCCGCGAAAGGTCTGATGGAGCTGGTGAAGACCCTGGCCAAGTTTCTGCTCGTCGCCGCAGTTTCCGTGCTCTTGCTCTGGTCCCTGAAAACCGAATTGCTGTCCCTGGCCAACGAATCGCTCCGCCAGGCCATTGCACATGCGGGAACCCTGTCTGTGTGGGCTTTTCTGGCCCTAAGCTCGGTTTTGATTCTGGTGGCGGCCATGGATGTGCCGTTTCAACTCTGGCAGCACAAAAAGCAGTTGAAGATGACGCTCAAGGAGGTCAAGGATGAAAGCAAGGAAACCGAGGGCCGTCCGGAAGTAAAGGGGAAGATCCGCGCCCTGCAAAGGGAGATGTCCCAGCGGCGCATGATGGACAAGGTGCCCGACGCCGATGTGGTCATTACCAACCCGACGCATTATGCAGTGGCGCTGTGTTATGAAAGGGAAGGGGGCGGTGCGCCGCGAGTGGTGGCCAAGGGCGCCGATCTGCTGGCCATGCGCATCAGGGAAATTGCCCGGTCTCATGATATCGCCATTGTTTCAGCGCCGCCCCTGGCGCGGGCGCTCTATGCCACTACCGAGCTGGAGCAGGAAATCCCCGCAGAACTCTATGTCGCGGTGGCGCACATCCTGGCCTATGTGTACCAGCTGGACGCAGCCCAGGCCCGGGGTGGCGAGGAACCGACGCCGCCCACGGATCTGCCGGTGCCGGATGAATACCGGTAATCGAACAACAGCCACACCGAAGAGTACGGAAATATGCAAACTCAAGCCTTGATGGGAAATCTGAAAACCCTCCACCACAGCGGTCTGGGCACGCCCATTCTGCTGGTGGTGATGTTGTCCATGATGGTGCTTCCCCTGCCGCCCATGGCGCTGGACATCCTCTTCACCTTCAATATCGCCATTGCATTGATGGTGATCCTGGTGGTGTTGTATACCCATCGTCCCCTGGATTTCGCAGTCTTTCCCACGGTGTTGCTGGTGGCAACCCTGCTGCGCCTGTCCCTGAATGTGGCCTCTACCCGGGTAGTGCTGCTGGAAGGCCACAACGGTACGGATGCGGCGGGCAAGGTGATCCAGGCGTTTGGCGAATTCGTGGTGGGCGGCAACTACGCCGTGGGTCTGATCGTGTTCGCCATCATCACCATCATCAACTTCGTGGTGGTCACCAAGGGCGCGGGAAGGATCTCCGAAGTCAGCGCCAGGTTTACCCTGGACGCCATGCCCGGCAAGCAGATGGCGGTGGATGCCGACCTCAATTCCGGGCTTATCACCCAGGAACAGGCCCGCGCCAGGCGAGAGGAAATCGCCAGCGAGGCGGATTTCTATGGCTCCATGGATGGCGCCAGCAAGTTTGTTCGCGGCGACGCCATTGCCGGCATCCTGATTCTCATCATCAATGTGGTGGGAGGACTGGCAATCGGCATGGCGCAGCATGATCTGTCGTTTTCCCAGGCATCCCATAACTATGCACTGCTGACCATCGGTGACGGCCTGGTGGCGCAGATTCCTTCCCTGGTGCTGTCCACCGCGGCGGCGATTATCGTCACCCGGGTTGCGGCTGCCAAGGATATGGGGCAGCAGGTCAATGACCAGCTTTTCAACAGCCCCAAGGCGTTGGCGGTTACGGCGCTCATCATCGGCACCCTGGGTCTGGTGCCGGGTATGCCCAACTTTGTGTTTCTGATGTTGGCGCTGATCTTTGCCATCGGCGCCTGGCTGGTTTACAGCAAGCAGCAAAAAGGCGTGGCGGAAGCGGAGCAGGAAGAGGAAGTTGCAACACAGGAAGCCGGCGAGACAGACCTGAGCTGGGAAGAAGTGGCCCAGGTGGACACCGTGGGCCTGGAAGTAGGCTACAGACTGATTCCATTGCTGGATAAAGACCAAGGCGGGCAGCTCATGGCGCGGATCAAGGGAGTGCGCCGCAAGCTGTCCCAGGAACTGGGCTTCCTGGTGCCTGCGGTGCATATCCGCGACAATTTGGAGCTGGCTCCCGGCGCTTACCGCATCACCCTCATGGGCGTACCCGTGGGGGAGGCCGAGGTGTATCCGGACCGGGAGCTCGCCATCAACCCCGGCCAGGTCTATGGAGAATTGAAGGGCATCCACACCCGGGATCCCGCATTCGACCTGGAAGCGGTCTGGATCGAACCTTCGCAACGGGATGAAGCGCAGGCCCTGGGCTACACCGTAGTGGATACCAGCACGGTGATTGCAACCCACCTGAGTCATTTGCTGCAACAGCATGCGCATGAACTCCTTGGCTATGAAGAAGTGCAGCAACTGCTGGATCTGCTGGCGCGCAATTCTCCCAAACTGGTGGAGGATCTGGTGCCCAAGCTGATTCCCCTGGGCACCCTGCTGAAGGTGTTGCAGAACCTGCTTTGGGAAGGCGTCCCCATCCGTGATATGCGCACAATTGCAGAAACTTTGGCGGAGCATGGGCGGGAAAGTCAAAACGCTGACGCCTTGACTGCGGCTGTGCGGCGGGCGCTCTCTAGACAAATATTTCAGCAAATCAATGGAATGAAAGATGAACTTAAAGTAATTACTCTTGATCCTCAATTGGAACAGATCTTGCAGCAAACTATTCAGGGCGCCCAGGAAGGCGGTATGGGCATGGAGCCGGGACTCGTGGACAGATTGATGACAGACATGAAAGAAATGGTGCAAAAACAGGAAATGACCGGGGAGACCGCAGTGCTCCTGGTGAGCCCCGGGCTTCGGGCATTGCTGTCGCGCCTGCTCAGAAGCGCGCTTCCCAGTCTCCATGTCATTTCCTATGACGAAGTGCCCGACAGCAAACAAATCATGGTAACGGGAAATGTCGGGCGCCAGCTGGAACAGACCGGATGAGAACGAAACAGGTAACAGAATCATGAAGATGAAACGCTATTTTGCCCCGGATATGCGCCAGGCAATCCGCAAGGTCAGAGAGGATCAAGGCCCCAATGCGGTAATTCTCTCCAACCGCAAGGTCACTGGCGGCGTGGAGATCATTGCGGCGCTGGATTATGACGAGGCCCTGGTGAATCAAGCCCTGGGCGCCCATGAGGGGAAAAAAAACAAGGCTGCGGCAAATGCTTATACATCACCCTATGCCGAAGCCGAAGGGCGCGGGGAAATGCGAGGCAGGGAAGATGCCGGGTGGGATTTTCCCGGCTATGCCGATGCGCAGGCTGATTCCTCTTCCCTGGAAAGCATACAAAAGGAACTCAAGGCGCTGCGCAGTTTTATGGAAGCGCCGCTGTTGCAGTTTGGCTGGGGTGAAATGCGCAAGGTGCAGCCTTTACGGGCCAACTTGCTCAAGCGCCTGATGGCCCTGGGGCTGGCCCCGGATTTGTGCCGGGAAATCGTGGAGCAGGTGGTCAGTCATGGACAAATCGACAATGGCTGGGCGGAATCCCTGAAACTGCTTGCCGGCATGGTGCCGGTGGCCGATGACGACCTTCTGCATGACGGCGGCGTGATCGCCCTGGTGGGGCCTACCGGCGTGGGCAAGACCACTACCGTGGCCAAGCTTGCAGCGCGTTTTGCCCTGCGCCACGGGCGACGCCATGTGGCCCTGGTGACCACGGACAGCTACCGTATCGGCGCTCATGAACAACTGCGCACCTATGGCCGCATCCTGGGCATCCCCGTGCAGACGGCAGGCGACCGTGATGAGCTGGCGGCGGTACTCAACCATGCGCAGGATCGCAAGCTGGTGCTCATTGATACAGCGGGAGTAAGCCAGCGGGATCTGCATCTGATGGAAAAACTTTCCAGCCTCAGCCTGGGAGAGCAACGCATCCGCAACTACCTGGTGCTTTCCGCCACCGGACAGACCCAGGTGCAAAATGAAGTCATCAAGTCCTTCCGCAAGGCAGGCCTGCACCGCTGCATTCTGACCAAAATGGATGAGGCCAGCAACCTGGGCGGCACTCTGGCCACCTTAATCCAGCACGGCCTACCCGCAGCCTATATTGCGGACGGCCAGCAAGTGCCCGATGATCTGCATCCCGCCCGGGCGGAAAAACTGGTGAAGCATGCCGTGGGCTTGATGCAGCAAAAGGAAGAGTCACTGGCGGAAGAGGCCCTGGCATTCAATTTTGGAGGACTTGTCGCAAATGCTCACACCTAACACCAGCCTGCAACAGGGCAACCACCGCGACCAGGCAACAGGACTAAGAAGAATGACACAACCCAGACCAGTAAAAGTGATCGCCATTACCGGAGGCAAGGGCGGTGTGGGGAAAACCAACGTGGCCGTGAACATGGCCATGGCCCTGGCCGGCGATGGAAAAAAAGTGATGCTGCTGGATGCGGATTTCGGCCTGGCGAATGTGGATGTACAACTGGGGTTGAGCCCGGAATACGATCTTTCCCACCTCATCGCCGGCGAAAGAAATCTGGAAGAAATCATCGTCGAGGGCCCCCGGGGAATCAAGATCATTCCCGCTTCTTCGGGCATTGCCCGCATGGCGAACCTGAGCCAGGCGGAGCATGCCGGGGTTATCCGCGCCTTCAGTGAACTCAGTTATGACGTGGACTATCTTCTGGTGGATACAGCCGCCGGCATTTCCGACGGGGTGGTGAGTTTCTGCCGCGCCTCCCATGAGGTAATCGTCGTGGTATGTGATGAACCTGCCTCCATAACAGACGCCTACGCCCTGATCAAGGTCATGAACCGGGAACATGGCGTGGATCATTTCCATGTGCTGGCGAACATGGCTCATACCGCCAGGGAAGGGCATGAGCTGTACAACAAGCTGGCGCTGGCTGCGGATCATTTTCTGGACACCACCCTGACCTATCTGGGCGTCGTTCCCCAGGATGAACGTCTGAGAAAGGCGGTGCAGAAACAGCGCGCAGTGGTGGATCTGTATCCCGGAAGCCCCTCGGCCACGGCGTTCAAAAAGATCGCGGGTAATGTGGAAAAATGGCCGGGAGCCCGCAATGCAAGCGGTCAGCTGGAGTTTTTCGTCGAGCGGCTGATCAACGTCGAACAGGAATTGATTGGAGTAAAACCATGAATATGGCAGCCATTTACCAGGAAGCTTCGGAACAGCTCAGCTATGAGGAAATGGTTGCCAAACACATGCCTCTGGTCAAGCGGGTTGCCTATCATCTGATGGCGCGCATGCCCAATAGCGTACAACTGGACGATCTGGTTCAGGCAGGTATGGTCGGCCTGCTGGAGGCCATGCAGAACTATGACGCCTCCAAGGGCGCCAGTTTCGAAACCTATGCGCGCATTCGTATTCGCGGCTCCATGATCGATGAAGTGCGCCGCGGCGACTGGACACCACGCTCGGTGTACCACAAGGCCCGCTTGCTGGCCGAGGCAACGCGCACGGTTGAAGCCCGCGAGCACCGGGCCGCACGCGATGAGGAAGTCGCTGCGGAACTGGGGCTGGATCTTGCGTCCTATAACAAGATCCTCACCGATACCAACGGCTGCCATGTATTGAGCTATGATGACCTGAGCGCCGACAGCTGGATGACCGATGATGAAGACCAGCCCGAAACCGGACCACTTCCGGAGCTGCAAAAAAACCTGTTCAAGGAAGGGCTGGCCGAAGCCATTGCCAATCTGCCGGAGCGGGAGAAGATGGTGCTTTCCCTCTATTATGATGACGAATTCAACCTGCGGGAAATTGGCGAAGTGCTGGGCGTGAGCGAAGCCAGAATCTGCCAGATCCATGCCCAGGCGCTCACCCGGCTTCGCTCCAAAATGCGGGACTGGGTCGGCGGAGACGATGACTAGACAATGCAAGCAGAGCCACCGGGGCGGATATCATGGCTGATCCGGTCATCAAACCCCTGTTGCCCGTCTGGCCCATAGCGCCTACACTACCCGCAGGCAAGGAATCCCGGCGGGAGAAGCCCGTACAGGAACGCCCTGCTTCCAGCAGCAGCAAAAAAAAGAAGGATGGGCGCAAACACATTGATTTGTATGCCTGATTCAGGGAATTGATCCATGTCCATATTTTCAGACGACAAGCCAGCCGAAAATCCTGCGGAAAAACCATCCGGACAGGCACAGGAGGCCGTTGGCCTGGAAGGGGAGAGCGTTGATTTCAACTCCGTACTCAGCGCCGTATCCGGAAATGGAGCACAAGATGCCGCCGAAATGCCGGCTTCGGGAAAACAGGCAGCGCAGAAAGACCTGAATCTCAGCAGCGTCATCGCCAATATACAGGACGAAGGTCCGGCCTTTGCCAAAGAACAACTGGCAGCAGAAACAAAAGAGCCTGAAAACATCCCTGAAAAAACACTTCAGCCAACAGAACATGCGCCGACAGAAAGCATAGAAAAGACCCAAGAAGAAAAACCTGAAATACCTGACAAGCCCCAACAGCAAAGCCCGGCAAAGGAAAATCCTCCCCGGCAAATCCCCGCCGCCTCCACAGGTGGAAACAGCGTGGCGCAAAACGCCGTTCCCGTCCCCTGGAGCAGCATATTGATGCGACTGCTGGTCACAGTGCTGCTGATTGGCCTGGCTGGAATGGGTTACCTGCTGTACACGCAAGAAGCCGCCACGCAAAAACATGATACGACAATCACCCAACTGGAAGGGGCCCTGGAAAAACTAAAACAGAAAATTGCCACTCTGGATCAACAATTGCAGCAACAACAGGAACAAATGTCGAACTTTGTCACACCCGCACAGATGCAGGAACAACTGCTCAGTCAGCGGCAGAGTCTCGATGTCTGGCTGCAATCCGAATTGCGCACCATCCTGGCCAGCCAGGCCGCAATGGCCCCGGAGCCGGCGGAGCGGGTGGCCGCAAAAAAAGCCATTCAAGCCCCACAGCCCCAGGCAGCAGTTGCGGAAAAACCTGCCTCTGATGAAAACAACAGCACCGCAGCAGGGAAGGGGGGCAAAAGCGAAAATTGGGTAGTCCATATAGCATCTTACAGCAACCAGAATCAGGCAAAGAAGAGCCTGCGCCGGTACCACGAACAGATTCCGCATGCGGAAATACATACCGCCAGGGTAAAAGGAAAAGAAGTGTTCCGCATCAGCGTGCCCGGCTTCTCCTCAAAGAAAGAAGCACTGAACTACCGAAAAGAAATCAGCAAGAAACTGGGCCTGAAAGGCACCTGGATAGCAAAAGAAAAAAATAAATAAAACAATAATATATCGCTTATTCGAGACAAATGACTCGATGTTCGTCATGCCAATATAAGACGCCTTCGCCAAGCACTGGCGCAACACCACAAACCAACCCGCATTGCCAACCGGTTCACGTTAACAGGTTAAAGATAACTTTAAGTCAGCCGAACACTAGTAGTAGGCAAACTTCAAGAGAAAACCGGCATGCAAAGGCGACCCCCAATACAACCTGTTTCTGGTCTACACGTTGCGCATTTTCCAGACAAAACGACAGAATTATTCTTGCTGCCGAAAACATACACCGCCTTTGCTCTTGGCCTGACATTACTGGTCAGCGCCTCCTGCACAAGCAAAATCCCCGCCAACCAATGGACAGCCATTGCCCAGGAAAACTATCCGGGCATGACCAATATCCACCAGGAAGTAAACGTAATCGAAGGAATATATGAAGGACAGAAAATTGTCGGCTACGTTGACCAAAATGAAGAATGGGTGGAGCTGCACAGACGGCCGCTCAAACCCATGGATGCAGCAGAAGCCGGCCAGATTGCCGACACCCTTACCACCGGCGTCGCCTTATCCCGGGGATTCTCTGAAGGCAACCCCCTGGGCATTGGCATTCTGCCGTTGAAGTTTGCATTGAATTACTATGCAGAACAACAAGGCCTGCGCCAATGCGGAAAAATCAAAACCTTCCTCTCTGCCACCGGCTGGGGCGCTGCCGCCGCCAATATCGTCACCCTTTCCGCTGGCACCTTCACCGGCGGCAGCGCGGCAGCGGGGCTGCTCGTCGGGGCTATGGCCTGGAACCATTTCCCCGGCACGGAAGGATGCGAAGGCTGGCTTGGACAGCCTGTGGAATTGACCACCACGCTGTAAGCTGTTTCAAGCGCTACTTGCGCAGTAAATAGATGCGCATAATGTATATTATGTTAAATAATGTGATCTGTATTTTGCTATTGGATGTTTATCTCATATATCCTTAGAATAACTTCCTGGAAAAACATCAAGAATTGTCAGGAAGAATCCTATGGCACAGAAGCCACCGGCAAATTGCTCTGGATACCTTGCAGAAGAAGATAGCAAGGCGAGCGACAAGCCTCCCTATTTCCGCTCTACTGACGAATCCATCCCAAAGTCCCCATTCCGCCTTGAACAAGAATTGTTGCGCAGAACCCAACAAGCAGGTGGCTCACACCTTGATCAGGCGAAGGATGCATTCCGGAAAGATCATTGGTTAGGATTGGCGCAACTGGGAATGAACCTAGAGAAAGCCTCCAGGAAAGTGGCTGGGTTTGTACCCAGGCCAGACGCTCCCGCACCCGTGCTTGAGCTTGATGATCTTGCGCTACTGGTCACCAATGACAGCAACTGCCAGCAGGATAAAATATGGGCTCTCAAACCTCCTGATAACGATCCTTTGGGTGGCTTTGATGCCCAGGTGTTTCATGGAAAAGTCCCTAATCCCCGTCCAGTACTGGTTCTTGTCACGCAAGACCAAAACGATTTACTGAATTCCACCACACAACTGAGCTATACCGGCTCTCTACACTACCGACGCTTTTTCTGTGAATTGATGTTGAATCACCGCTGGCGTTCAGTAGGTGAGATGTATCTTCAGCTTGGCCGGCATACCCTGGATTTCCAAATGGTTTTTTGCAATGCCGGTTCCAGGAATACCAGCAGGTTCATCAGCATGTTGCTGTCCACAGTTCTGTGGTCAGGGCGCCCCTTGCGTCACTACAGCGCTACTTTTTTCTGCCCTATTCCTATTCGCAAGGAAAATGGAAAACAGTATCAGCTACTGGACGGTCAGCACGCAAAATTCAAACCCAAGGTCTTTAACAGGCAGTTGCCAATCACCACATCAAACAACAAAATTGCAACTGGTGGAGACCAAAATCATAAATACCACAGCTACAATGAAAAGGAAATCGATGCGCAGGTTCTAAGTTATTTTTCTCCACGCATCCGGGAGCAACTTTTTAACTTTGTGGAGCC
>Ga0256834_1000273_pt1 | contig 37771 bp, 35 predicted proteins | sample 4281140metaG_FD_190536 | JGI IMG/M metagenome (GOLD analysis project Ga0256834, IMG submission 190536) | Hydrothermal vent microbial communities from East Pacific Rise, Pacific Ocean - 4281-140 | ecosystem: Environmental > Aquatic > Marine > Hydrothermal vents | place: Pacific Ocean: East...
AATTAATTTAAACATTTAGATGGTGGGTTACTCAAGTGGCCAACGAGGGCGGATTGTAAATCCGCTGACTACGTCTTCGAAGGTTCGAATCCTTCACCCACCACCATTGTTAACCTATGCGGGCGTAGCTCAGTGGCTAGAGTTCCTGCCTTCCAAGCAGGCTGTCGAGGGTTCGAATCCCTTCGCCCGCTCCACATTAGGTATTAATCTGGGAGCTGATGTGAATGCACTATTTACACAACTTCACATTATCTAATCAATCAACAAACACTTATAAGCATTTTACTATTTACATTAATGTATGGTTTTATAATGCCCATATGGCTCAGGGGTAGAGCACTTCCTTGGTAAGGAAGAGGTCGTGAGTTCAAGTCTCACTATGGGCTCCAGAATGAAAAGAAAACTAGGTATGGACAAGTGTGTGGTAAGCGTACTATACTCCTGTCCATATAGGTTAAAAAAAGATTAAGTAGACTTGGGTATAATACTGCCTTTAATAAACATTTTACGCTAGGAGAAAAGCATGGCTAAAGAAAAATTTGAACGTACGAAACCGCACGTTAACATAGGTACAATCGGTCACGTTGACCACGGAAAAACTACATTGACAGCTGCAATTACAATGTGTTTAGGACTTAAAAATGGTCAAGCAACAATGGATTATGATCAAATCGATAATGCTCCAGAAGAGAGAGAAAGAGGAATTACAATTGCTACTTCTCACGTAGAATATGAAACTGACAACAGACACTACGCTCACGTAGATTGTCCAGGTCACGCGGATTACGTTAAAAACATGATTACTGGTGCTGCTCAAATGGATGGTGCTATTCTTGTTATTGCTGCAACAGATGGTCCTATGGCTCAAACTAGAGAGCACATCCTTCTTTCTAAGCAAGTAGGTGTACCTTACATCGTAATTTTCTTAAACAAAGAAGATCAACTTGATGATGAAGACAAAGAAGAAATGTTAGAGCTTGTAGAGATGGAAGTAAGAGAACTTCTTTCTGAGTACGATTTCCCAGGTGATGATACACCAATCATTGCTGGTTCTGCATTCCAAGCACTTGAAGAAGCGAAAGCAGGAACTGCTGGTGAATGGTCTGAAAAGATTTATGAGCTTATGGCACAAGTAGATGAGTATATTCCTGAACCAAAAAGAGAAAACGATAAAGATTTCCTTATGGCAATCGAAGATATCTTTACTATTCAAGGTCGTGGTACAGTTGTAACTGGTAAAGTTGATCAAGGTAAAGTATGTGTAGGTGACGAAGTTGAAATCGTTGGTCTTAAAGATACTCAAAAAACAACAGTTACTGGTGTTGAAATGTTCCGTAAGGAAATGGATTGTGGTCTTGCTGGAGATAACTGTGGTGTTCTTATCCGTGGTATTGAAAAAGAAGCAGTACAAAGAGGTATGGTTCTTTGTAAGCCAGGTTCAATCAACCCACATACTAAATTTGAAGCTGAAATCTATGTTCTTACTAAAGAAGAAGGTGGAAGACACACTCCATTCTTTAACAACTATAGACCACAGTTTTATGTGCGTACAACAGATGTAACTGGTTCAGTTCAACTTCAAGATGGTACTGAAATGGTTATGCCAGGGGACAACGTTAAAGTAAATGTTGAACTTATTGCTCCAGTTGCAATGGATCAAGGTACTAAGTTTGCTATCCGTGAAGGTGGTAGAACAGTTGGTGCTGGTGTTGTTTCTAAGATTATTGCTTAGTCTATTTAAAGAAACGCTTTTTGAGCAAAGCTCAACAAAGCTACGCTAACGCTGAGTTAAACTTCAGCAGTTGGCTCATACGACTTGTCGTATGGTTTAAAGCGTTGCTTAATTATCATAGGAGATAACAATGAGAGAAACAGTTCACTTAGGTTGTGAAAAATGTACAAGACGTAATTATCACACAACTAAAAATAAAAAAACAACAACAGAGAAACTTGCTCTTAAGAAGTATTGTAAATGGTGTAAATGTCATACAATACATAAAGAGATGAAGCTGTAATAGTTAAATATTTAATACCTACGGCATTTATGCTGTCGGTATTAATGTAGGCCAATAGCTCAGTTGGTAGAGCACTGGTCTCCAAAACCAGGTGCCGTGGGTTCGAGTCCCTCTTGGCCTGCCACATATTAAAGGTAACAAAAATGGGAAAAATTTCAACATTTATTGCAAACGCGAGAGCGGAGCTACATAAAGTTATATTTCCAACTAAAGTACAGGTAAGACAAGCATTTTTAGCAGTTATTTTAGTAGTAACTGTAATATCAATATTTTTAGCATTGGTTGACCTTTTGATGTCATCAATCGTATCATCAGTTTTATAGGATAAACAATGGCTTTTCAATGGTATGCAATTCAAACATATTCTGGTTCAGAACAATCTGTCAAAAGAGCAATTGAACAACTTATCGTTGATCATGGTATCGAAGAAAAAGTTGAACGTATTGTAGTTCCAACAGAAGAAGTGATTGAAGTAAAAAATGGTGAGAAAAAAATTACTGAACGTACACTCTATTCAGGGTATGCTTTCGCACATATAGACCTGGATACAGACCTCTGGCATAAGATTCAGTCTTTACCTAGAGTATCTAGATTTATCGGTGAACAAAAGACACCTACTGCACTTACAGAGTCAGATATCAAAAATATCTTAGACAAGATGGAGAATAAGTCTGCACCGCGTCCTAAGGTTGATTTTGAAACAGGAGAAATGGTACGTATTGTAGATGGACCATTTTCTAACTTTACAGGTATGGTTGAAGAATATGATCTCGACCATGGTAAATTAAAGTTGAATGTTTCAATTTTTGGTAGGAATACACCAGTAGAGATATTATATACACAAGTAGAAAAAATTATATAATCATAAAAATGATTAAATTATACAAAGGAAAATAGATGGCAAAAAAGATAGCTGAAAAGTTTAAAATGATGATCCCCGCAGGATCAGCAAACCCATCACCACCAGTAGGTCCAGCATTGGGTCAGCGTGGTGTAAATATTATGGAGTTTTGTAAAGCTTTTAATGAAAAAACAAAAGACATGATGGGATTTAAAGTTCCTGTTATCGTAACTGTATATGTTGATAAAAGTTTCACAATGGAGACTAAACAACCACCTGCATCTGAGCTTATTTTAAAAGCAGCAGGGCTTAAAAAGGGTACAGATAACCCTATTACTACTAAAGTTGGTACTATTAATAAGGCAAAACTTGATGAAATCATTGAGAGAAAAATTGTTGATATGAATACTAATGATAAAGAAATGGCAGCAAAAATTATTGCTGGAACATGTAGAAGTATGGGTGTTGAAATAGTAGATTAATATAATCTATTTAGAATATAAATCTTTAACCACATGATTTAAAAAATGTGGGAGCATAGAAGCGGAGAACTAAAATGGCAAAAAAACCAAGTAAAAGAAGAGAAGCTCTACTTAAAAAAGTAGATGCAACAAAAGAGTATGGCGTTGATGAAGCGATGAAAATACTAAAAGAGCTTAAGTCAGCAAAATTTGATGAAACAGTTGAAATTGCACTTAACTTAAATGTTGATCCAAGACATGCAGATCAAATGATCAGAGGATCAGTTGTTCTTCCTAATGGAACTGGTAAAACAGTTAGAGTAGCAGTATTTGCAAAGGATGCAAAAGCAGATGAAGCAAAAGCAGCAGGAGCAGACCTTGTTGGTGCGGCAGATTTAATTGAAGACATTCAAGCGGGTAAAATTGATTTTGATATTGTTATATCTACACCTGACATGATGGGGGTACTTGGAAAAGTAGCACGTGTTCTTGGACCAAAAGGACTTATGCCTAACCCTAAGACAGGTACTGTCACTATGGATGTTGCAAAGGCTGTTGAAAATGCTAAAGGTGGGCAAGTTAACTTTAGAGTGGACAAAAAAGGTAATATCCATGCGGGTATTGGAAAAATATCTTTCTCTGAAGATGCAATTAAAGAAAACTTTATAACACTTATGGAAACGATTAACAGAGCTAAACCAGCATCTGCAAAAGGTAGATTTATTGCTAATGGAGCTATATCTCTTACTATGAGCCCATCTATTACACTTGATACAACAGAATTAATGGATATAAAATAAGAATTTAAAGTACGCTGATGGAGCAAATCTCCATCAGCTACGTTAATCAATTTATTATTTTCAAACAAGTATTTTTCGAATATTTATTTGAGAGTAATTTTTACTACTCATAATCTTAGATTTAAGATAAAAGGGGCGAAAGCTTAATTAGTTTGTTTGAAAGAACAGATGTGCGGGAGTTGTTTATCGACTCTTGTACCCTTTTAGAGATCGGAAGGAGAATATATATATGACTAGAACAAGAAAAGAAGAATTAGTTACAGAGATGACAGCAGAGTTCAAAAATGCTGGTTCAATTATCGTTTGTGATTATAAAGGTATGACAGTTGAAGGCCTTGAAATTGTAAGAAATCTTGCAAAAGATGAAGATACAAAGGTTAAAGTTGTAAAAAATAGATTGGCACGGATTGCATTAAAAAATGCAGGATGTGAAGATATTAACTTTACTGATACAAACCTTGTAATCTGGGGTGATACTCAAGTTTTACCGTGTAAAATAGCGGATAAAGCAGCAACTCAATTTAAAGATGCTTTTGCAATTAAGACTGGTTTAATCCAAGGTGAAGTTGCTAGTATGGAAACTATTATGGCTATGGCTAAACTTCCAACTAGAGATGAGCTTATCGGTATGCTTCTAAATGTTTGGAATGCTCCAGTACAAAACTTTACTATAGGTATGCAAGCACTTGCAACTAAAAAAGAAGAAGAGGCGTAGAGTGGTGAGAGCCACAAGGCTCTTTTAATTTGAAAATGCAAAAGCATTTATTAATATATATTTAAGGAATTAATTATGGCAACAACTAAAGAAGATGTTCTTGAGTTTATCTCAAACATGTCAGTACTTGAGCTTTCTGAGCTTGTAAAAGAATTTGAAGAGAAATTTGGCGTATCTGCACAAGCTACTGTAGTAGCTGGTGGTGGAGCTGGTGGTGGAGCTGAAGCTGAAGAAGCACAAAGTGAATTTGATGTTGTTCTTACTGATGCTGGTGAGAAAAAAATCAATGCAATTAAAGTAGTTAGAGCAATTACAGGTCTTGGACTTAAAGAAGCAAAAGCTGCAGTTGAAGAAGCACCATCTGTACTTAAAGCAGGTGTATCTAAAGAAGAAGCTGAAGAATTGAAAAAACAAATTGAAGAAGCTGGCGCTAAGTGTGAGCTTAAATAAGTCTACGGACTTATTTGAGACTAAGTTTTTAGACTTAGTCTCATCCCTACAGATATAGTTAAAAGCTATTCGGAGACATTTCATACCCTCCTCTAATAGTTTCTTTGTGTATCTAACCCATTAGAACCGTTCTAAATATACGATACTTAAAATAAACCATTATATTACATCACTACAAGGACAAATATGCTAAATTCTTTGCATTCTGGTAACAGGCTTCGTGTTGACTTTTCAAAAACACCTAGAGAAATTGAAATCCCAAATTTACTTCAACTTCAACAAAAAAGTTATGAAAATTTTTTAATGATGGGGGAAAAAGATAGAAAAAACTCTACACTTGAAAGAGTATTTAGATCAGCATTTCCTATCCATGATCAACAGAATAGAGTTACACTTTCATATAAAAATTCTGAGATTATTAAACCTAAATATACTGTGCGTGAATGTATGGAAAGAGGATTGACGTATTCTGTTTCTTTGAAAATGAATATTGCATTAACTATTTGGAATAGAGATGAAAAAACAGGTGAAAAATTAGATCCTAAAGAGATTAAAGAACAAGCTGTTTTTGTCAGAGATATCCCTTTGATGACAGAGAGAACATCTTTTATCGTTAATGGTGTTGAACGTGTTATTGTGAATCAACTGCATAGATCTCCAGGTGTTATTTTTAAAGAAACAGAAGGTACAACTATTGGTTCACCACTTCTTTATTCTGCACAAATTATCCCTGACCGTGGTTCTTGGCTCTATTTTGAGTATGATTCAAAAGAAATTCTTTATGCACGTATTAACAAAAGAAGAAAAATACCTGTAACTATTCTTTTTAGAGCATTAGATTATTCTAAAGATGATATTATCAAATTATTTTATCAAACAAAAGAAATTACACTTAAAGACAATAGATTCCTTGTTAGATTTGATGTCAATGATTTTGGTGGTAGAGCAGATTATGATGTGAAAGACATTGATGGTAAAATTGTTGTTAATGCGGGTAAAAGACTTACAAAGAAAAAAGCACAAAAACTTATTGATGAGGGACTTGAATGGGTTGAGTATCCTTTAGAAGTGCTTATGGAACGACATTTAGCTACACCAGTTATTGATCAAGAGAGTGGGGAAGTACTTTATGATGTAGTGACGCCTTTAGATGAAGCGAAACTTAAAAAAATGATAGAAGATGGGATTACAAGTATTGATATTATCAATGATCTCGCTGAGGGTGCTGATAGATCTATTATTAATGCATTTATTGCTGACAATGAAAGTTTAAGACTTTTAAAGCAGACAGAAGAAATAGATGATGAAAATGTACTTTCGGCTATTCGTATTTATAAAGTGATGAGACCAGGGGAACCTGTTACTCCAGATGCAGCAAAAGCATTTTTAAAACAACTTTTCTTTGATCCTGAGAGATATGACTTGACTAAGGTTGGTCGTATGAAAATGAATCATAAATTAGGTCTTGATATCCCAGAGTATGCAACTGTCTTGACTTCAGAAGATCTTATTAATGTAGTGAAATATCTTATCAAAGTTAAAAATGGTAAAGGTCATATTGATGATAGGGATCACTTAGGGAACAGAAGAATTAGAGCAATTGGTGAGCTTCTCGGTAATGAATTACATAATGGTTTAATCAAGATGCAAAAAGCAATTCGTGATAAAATGACTACTGTATCTGGTACGATTGATGAACTTATGCCTCACGATTTATTGAATTCGAAAATGATTACAAATACTATTTTAGAATTTTTCTCTTCTGGACAACTTTCACAGTTTATGGATCAGACTAATCCACTTTCAGAAGTGACACATAAGAGAAGGCTTTCTGCACTTGGAGAGGGTGGTCTTGTTAAAGAGAGAGCTGGCTTTGAAGTCAGAGATGTTCACCCTACACATTATGGTCGTATTTGTCCTATTGAAACGCCAGAGGGACAGAATATTGGGCTTATTAATACTTTGGCTACATATTCTAAAGTAAATGAACATGGATTTATTGAAGCACCTTATAAGGTGGTAAAAGATTGTCAAGTTACAGATGAAATTATTTATATTACTGCAACACAAGAAGAAGATAAATGTATTGCACCTGCTTCTACAGTATTGACAGAAGAAGGTCGTATTGAGGAAGATCTTATTGAAACTAGACTTAATGGTAACATTGAACTTAATGATGCTAAAAGAGTTGATTTAATTGATATTTCTCCATTAATGATTTCTGGTTCTGCTGCTGCATTGATTCCTTTTTTGGAGCACGATGATGCTAACCGTGCACTCATGGGCTCAAACATGCAACGTCAAGCGGTTCCTCTTTTAAAAACCGATGCACCAGTCGTTGGTACAGGTATGGAAGCTATTGTATCTCGTGATGCATGGGAAGCTGTAAAGGCAAAAAGAGCAGGTACCGTAGAAAAGGTAGATGCAAAAAATATTTATGTTATGGGTGAAGATGAATCTGGTGTATTTATTGACCATTATCCAATGGAAAAGAATATGCGTACTAACCAAAACACTACTTTCACTCAGACACCAATTGTTAAACTTAACGATAAAGTAGAAGCAAAACAAGTTATAGCTGATGGTGCAAATATGGATCAAGGTGAACTTGCAATTGGTAAAAATATTATGGTTGCGTTTATGCCTTGGTATGGATATAACTATGAAGATGCAATTATCCTTTCTGAGAAAGTGATACGTGAAGATACATTTACTTCTGTGCATACGTATGAAAAAGAAGTAGAAGCTAGAGAGTTAAAACATGGTACCGAAGAGATTACACGCGATATTCCAAATATTCGTGAAGATGAGCTTTTACATTTAGATGAGTCAGGTATTGTTGAAATAGGTACGTATGTGAAGTCAGGGATGATTCTCGTAGGTAAGGTATCACCAAAGGGTGAGATTAAACCAACACCAGAAGAGAGACTTTTAAGAGCTATCTTTGGTGAAAAAGCAGGACATGTGGTTAATAAATCACTTTATTGTCCAGCTTCAATGGAAGGTGTGGTTGTAGATATTAAAGTCTTTACTAAAAAAGGCTATGAAAAAGATGCACGAGCTATCCAAGCGTATGAAGAAGAAAAATCTATTTTAGATGGTGACCACCATGACCAACTTCTTATGATTGATAGAGAAGAGATTTTAAGAATCTCAAACTATCTTTCAAGTCAAGAATTGGTAAAAGATGTAAGTATTGGTGAAGATGAATTTAAAGCAGGTTCTAAAATTGCTGAAGCTACAATCAAAGAAGTAAATAGGTTTGCACTTCGTGGTGTAGTTCAGTCATATTCTGATGATGTACAAAATGAGTATGAATCACTTAAAAATTACTTTTTAAAGCAAAAGAAAAGACTTAAAAATGAGCATGAAGAGAAATTAACTATCTTAGAAAAAGATGATATTCTTCCTTCTGGTGTGACCAAACTTGTTAAAATTTATATCGCAACAAAGCGTAAGCTTAAAGTTGGAGATAAAATGGCTGGACGTCACGGAAACAAAGGTATTGTTTCTAATATTGTTCCAGAGATAGATATGCCATATATGGAAGATGGAAGACCTGTTGAGATTATTTTAAATCCATTAGGGGTACCTTCTCGTATGAATATTGGACAAATCCTTGAAGTTCACCTTGGTCTTGTAGGTAAAAGACTTGGTGAGCAAATACAAGAAATATTTGATGCAAAGCAAGGTGACTTTATTAAGGAGCTTAGAGCAAAAATGATTGAGATTGCAGATGTCGCAAAACTTATGAATGCAAAAGAGCTTCTTGGAAAAATGTCTGATGAAGACTTGTTAAAGTATGGTAGAGACTGGTCTACAGGAGTTAAGTTTGCTGCACCTGTTTTTGAAGGTACAAATCAAGCAGAATTTGACAAATTATTTGAGTTAGCAAAAATTGATTCAGATGGTAAGATGAACCTTTATGATGGTAAAACAGGTGAAAAAATGATAGAGCGTGTAAACGTAGGATATATGTATATGCTAAAACTTCATCATTTGGTTGATGAAAAAGTACATGCACGTTCAACTGGACCTTATTCACTTGTGACACAACAACCAGTGGGTGGTAAAGCCCTCTTTGGTGGACAAAGATTTGGGGAGATGGAAGTTTGGGCACTTGAAGCATATGGTGCGGCTCATATACTTAAAGAGATGTTGACTATTAAATCAGATGATGTTGAAGGTAGAGCAAAAGCATATAGAGCCATTACAAAAGGTGAGTCTGTACCAGAATCAGGTGTACCTGAGACTATGTTTGTATTGACAAAAGAACTTCAAGCACTTGGTTTAGATGTAGATTTATATGAGAGTAAAAAAGAAGTGGAGGGTGAAAATGAGTAAGTTTTTAGAGAATTTAACACCAATTGATTTAAACAAAGAAGAGAAACCAAAAGATATAGCAGCATTAAAGTTAGGTGTTGCAAGTCCTGAGAAAGTACTCTCTTGGTCTTATGGTGAAGTGAAAAAACCAGAAACAATTAACTATAGAACTCTGAAGCCAGAACGTGATGGACTTTTTTGTGCAAAAATATTTGGTCCAATTAGAGACTATGAGTGTCTTTGTGGAAAATATAAGAAAATGCGTTATAAAGGTGTAGTGTGTGAAAAGTGTGGTGTTGAAGTTACATCTTCTAAAGTAAGAAGAAACAGAATGGGACATATTGACCTTATTGCACCTGTTGCACATATTTGGTATGTATCTTCATTGCCTTCACGTATCGGTACACTTTTGGGTGTAAAAATGAAAGATCTTGAACGCGTACTTTATTATGAAGCGTACATTGTAAGAAACCCTGGAGAAGCTTCATATGATAATGAAGGTTTAAATCCATTGGTAAGATATGATGTACTAAATGAAGAACAGTATCAACAAATTGTACAACGTTTTGGAGAAACTGGACTAGATGCTCGTATGGGTGGTGAGATAGTCCAAGAGCTTCTTGCAGACCTTGATTTGGTTGAAATGTTTACACAACTTAAACTTGATATTCAAGCAACTAAATCTGAGGCAAAAAGAAAAACAATTGTAAAAAGGCTTAAAGTTATTGAAGCATTTTTACACTCAGGGAATAGACCAGAATGGATGATGCTTACACAACTTCCAGTACTTCCACCAGACCTTAGACCTCTGGTAAGTCTTGATGGTGGTAAGTTTGCTGTGTCTGATGTAAATGACCTTTATAGAAGGGTAATTAACCGTAACCAACGTCTTAAGAGACTTGTAGAGCTTGATGCTCCAGAGATTATTGTTAGAAATGAGAAGCGTATGCTTCAAGAAGCAGTAGATGCACTTTTTGATAATGGTAGACGTGGAAATGCTGTTAAAGGTGCAAACAAAAGACCACTAAAATCACTCTCAGAAGTGATTAAAGGTAAACAAGGGCGTTTTAGACAAAATCTTCTTGGTAAGCGTGTGGATTTTTCTGGACGTTCTGTTATTGTTGTTGGTCCAGATTTACGTATGGATCAGTGTGGTCTCCCTAAGATAATGGCAATTGAACTATTTAAACCACATTTGATGGCGAAATTAGAAGAAAAAGGGTATGCAACAACGCTTAAACAAGCTAAAAAGATGATTGAAAAGAAAGAGAATGAAGTATGGGAATGTCTAGAAGAGGTGGTTGAAAACTATCCTATTTTATTAAACCGTGCACCCACACTCCATAAACTTTCTATTCAAGCCTTTCACCCAAGACTTATAGAGGGTAAAGCGATTCAATTGCACCCATTGGTATGTTCAGCATTCAACGCCGACTTCGATGGTGACCAGATGGCGGTACATATACCTCTCTCAGATGAAGCAATTGCTGAAGCAAAAGTATTGATGTTAGCATCTATGAATATTTTACTTCCTGCTTCAGGTAAAGCAATCGCAGTACCTTCTCAGGATATGATTTTGGGTCTTTACTATCTTACGTTAGAGAAGAATGATGTTAAAGGTGAAAATAAACTTTTTGCAAATGTAGAAGAAGTTGAGATTGCTTTTGATCAAAATGCATTGAATTTAAATGCACGCATTAGAACTGTTGTTGATGGACAAATTACAAAATCAACAGCAGGTAGATTGATTTTAAAATCAATCATTCCTGATTATGTACCAGAGAGATATTGGAATAAAATTTTGAAGAAGAAAGATATTGGTACATTGGTTGATTATATCTATAAAATAGGTGGAGTAGCAGAGACGGCAAGTTTCCTTGATGACCTTAAAGATATGGGTTTCAAATATGCAACAAAAGTAGGCGTTTCTATTTCTATTGATGATATTATAATCCCTGATGAGAAGGTACCTAATGTATTGGCAGCAAAAGAACAAGTGAAAGAGATTCAGAGACAATTTGGAGCTGGACTTTTAACGGATCAAGAGCGATACAATAAAATTATTGATATTTGGACAGATTCTAACAATAGTATTGCAGAGAGTCTTATGAGTCTTATTAAGGCGGACAAAGATGGTTTTAATTCTGTACATATGATGGCAGATTCAGGGGCAAGAGGTTCTGCTGCACAAATCAGACAACTCTCAGGAATGAGGGGTCTTATGGCAAAATCAGATGGATCTATTATTGAAACACCTATTACATCAAACTTCCGTGAAGGTCTAAATGTACTTGAATACTTTATTTCCACGCACGGGGCTAGAAAAGGTCTTGCCGATACAGCACTTAAAACTGCCAATGCGGGTTACTTGACTAGAAAACTTATTGATGTTGCACAAAATGTGAAAGTTGCAATGACAGATTGTGGTACACATGAAGGGGTAGAAGTATCAGATATTGTTGTCGGAAATGAGATGATTGAACCACTTTCAGATAGAATCTATGGTCGTGTATTGGCAGAAGATATTATTGATCCAATTACATCAGAGGTCCTCGTTTCAGAAGGTACAATGATTGATGAAGAAACATCGACACGGGTACAAGAAGCAGGTGTGCGTTTAGTGGTTATAAGAGCACCTTCAACCTGTAAGGCACCTAAAGGAATTTGTGCAAAATGTTACGGGCTTAACATGGCAGATAATATGATTGTTAGACGTGGTGAAGCCGTTGGTGTAATTGCTGCACAATCAATTGGGGAACCCGGTACACAACTTACCCTTCGTACTTTCCATACGGGGGGTACTGCGACTGCTGGTAAAGAAGAGCGTTCGGTAGTAGCAACAAAAGAAGGTTTTGTCCGATACTACAATTTAAATGTGTATAAAAATACAGAAGGTAAACTTATTGTAGCAAACAGAAGAAATGCAGGAGTTCTTTTAGTTGAACCTAAAATTAAAGCTGTAGCTTCTGGTATTGTTTCTGTAGTTGTAACGCATGATGAAGTGGTTGTTTCTGTAGTAGCAAAAGGTAAAGATGAAGTAAAATATAATCTTAGAAAGTCTGATGTTGCTAAATCTAATGAACTTGCCGGTGTAGCTGGTAAGGTTGAGGGTAAACTCTTTTTACCACTACAAAATGGTGATACAGTAGAAGAGGGTGATTCTATTGTTGAAGTGATTAAAGAAGGTTGGTCTGTACCATCACGTGTCCCTTTTGCTTCGGAATTAAAGGTAGAAGATGGTGCACCTGTAACGCAAGAGGTAGTGTCTGAATCTAAAGGAACTGTTAAGTTCTTCTTGCTTAAGGGTGATTATCTTGAAGCACATGAGAGTATTAAAGCAGAAATGAAAGTAGAAGAAAAAGGTCTATTTGCGGTTGTTGTAGATGATAACAACAGGGAAGCAGCAAGACATTATATTTCAAGAGGTTCAATTATTAAAGTAGACAATGATGCTAAAGTTGAACGTGGAAATATACTTTCTGCCTCAGCATCAACAGCTCAAGTTGTTATTGCTGAGTGGGATCCGTATTCTGAGCCTATTATTGCGGAGCAAAAGGGTACATTGAAATTTGAAGATATTATTCCGGGCGTAACGGTTGTTGAACAGTTTGATGAAGTGACTGGTGAAACAAGATTGGAATTGAATGAATATATTCCGACAGCATATAAACCAGCTATTATTCTTGCTACGGATAGTGGAGAACTGGTACGTTATCAGCTTGATCCGAAAACAAGCCTTTACGTGAATGATGGAGATACTGTAAGTATTGCAGATATTTTAGCTAAAACACCAAAGGCAGCTATTAAATCACAAGATATTACTGGGGGTTTACCAAGAGTTTCTGAACTTTTTGAAGCGAGACGTCCCAAAGATATTGCACTGATTGCTCAAATTGATGGTGTTGTAAGCTTTGGTAAGCCGTTACGTGGGAAAGAGAGACTTATTGTCTCTGGAGATAATGGTCAGATAACGGAACAGTTTGTAGATAAAAATAAAGTAGCACTTGTAAATACAGGTGAATATGTACATGCAGGTGAGAAACTTACAGATGGTATTATCTCATCTCATGATATTTTAGCGGCACTTGGGGAAAAAGCACTTTATGAATATATTGTTGCAGAGGTTCAGATGGTTTACCGTCGTCAAGGGGTTAATATCTCAGATAAACATATTGAGATAGTTACATCACAAATGATGAGACAAGTTAAAGTAGTTGAATCTGGTGACTCTAAATTTATTGCGGGAGATATTATTTCTCGTCGTAAGTTCCAAGAAGAGAATGAAGCGGTGATTAAGTTAGCTGGTGAACCAGCAATTGCAGAGCCAATGTTAGTTGGTATCACACGTTCAGCTGTTGGAGCAGATAGTATTATCTCTGCGGCATCCTTCCAAGATACTACAAAAGTATTGACATCAGCATCTATTGCTGGGACTGTTGATAAACTTGAAGATCTTAAAGAAAACGTTGTTATTGGTCGTCTTATTCCAGTGGGTACTGGTATGATTGATAATGATGATATTGTACTTACAGAAGCTGAATAGCTTATCAGTAGGGTCGATTTTATCGACCTTAGGGTACTTTATTCTTTTCAAAAGAAAAACCAAGAATATTTCGATATAATATGCCTCCAAAAATTTATGCGAATTAGGCTAGATAAAAGCGTTTTTTAGAACGTTATTATGTGGTGTAAGAACCCAGATTTAAGAGAGCGATCTCAATTCAAACTAACCATAAAACATGAAAATGGAAAATGGAAATACATAAAAGGAAACGATTTGCCTACAATTAACCAATTGATTCGTAAAGAACGTAAAAAGCAAGTGAAAAAATCAAAATCACCTGCACTTGTAAAATGTCCTCAAAGAAGAGGAGTATGTACAAGAGTTTACACAACAACTCCAAAGAAACCTAACTCAGCTTTAAGAAAAGTTGCAAAAGTTAGATTGACATCAGGATTTGAAGTAATCTCATACATCGGTGGTGAAGGACATAACCTTCAAGAACACTCTATCGTACTAGTACGTGGAGGAAGAATTAAAGATTTACCTGGTGTAAAATATCACATCGTACGTGGTGCACTTGATGCTTCAGGTGTTCAAGGTAGAACAGTTGCTAGATCTAAATACGGTACAAAAAGACCTAAAAAGTAGACTTAACAATTTAGTTTATTTAGAAGTGTAAAAAGTAAAAGTTTAGTCTGGGAACAGACTTCGGACAGGTGTTGTTAACAAATCTTAAAAGATTTACCTTAGGGAACAAGACTTGAGTAAATTTATATAATTGAAGGAAATCTCAAATGAGAAGAAGAAAAGCTCCCGTTAGACCGGTATTGCCAGATCCTGTACATGGATCAAAAGTATTAACAAAATTCATCAATGCTATTATGCTTGGTGGTAAAAAAAGCACAGCACAGAAAGTTATGTATTCTGCGTTAGAAAGAATTGAATCAAAATCTGGTGAAAAAGGCATTGAAGTTTTCAACAAAGCAATGGAAAATGTCAAGCCTGTAATGGAAGTAAAATCTAGAAGAGTAGGTGGAGCAACCTACCAAGTGCCTATCGAAGTTAGACCTGTAAGACAGCAGTCTTTGGGTATCAGATGGATAGTAGACGCTGCTAGAAAAAGAAACGAAAGAACAATGATGGAGCGTTTGTCAAATGAATTGATGGAAGCTGCAACTGAGAAAGGTTCTGCTTTCAAAAAGAAAGAAGATACTTACAAAATGGCTGAAGCGAACAAAGCGTTTGCTCACTATAGATGGTAAGGAAGTAAGTTATGGCAAGAACGCATAAACTTGGAGACGTAAGAAACATTGGTATTGCTGCACACATTGATGCTGGTAAAACTACAACAACAGAAAGAATTCTTTTCTATACAGGTGTTGAACATAAAATTGGTGAAGTACATGATGGTGCTGCAACAATGGACTGGATGGAGCAAGAGCAAGAAAGAGGTATTACTATTACTTCTGCCGCTACTACTTGTGAGTGGAACAAAAAACAGATTAACATCATAGATACTCCAGGACACGTTGACTTTACTATTGAAGTTGAACGTTCTATGAGAGTACTTGATGGTGCAGTATCTGTATTTTGTGCAGTTGGTGGGGTTCAGCCACAATCTGAGACAGTATGGAGACAAAGAAACCGTTATGGTGTACCTTCAATTGTATTTGTAAACAAGTATGATAGAACGGGTTCTGACTTTTATGAAGTTGAAAGACAAATTGTTGAAAGACTCAAAGGAAATCCTGTTCCAATTCAACTACCAATTGGTGCAGAAGAAAATTTCCAAGGGGTTGTTGATCTTGTTAAAATGAAAGCAATTGTTTGGGACAAAGATGCAGAAATGGGTTCTAACTACCATGTAGAAGAAATTCCAGAAGACATGATTGAATTAGCGGACAAGTATCGTGAAAACTTGATTGAGAAAATTTCTGAAGCAGATGGTAACGATGAACTTATGGAAAAATTTCTTGAAGGTGAAGAGCTTACTGAAGAAGAGATTGTAGCTGGAATTAAAGCTGCAACTATTGGTATGCACATTGTTCCTATGACTGTTGGTTCTGCCTTTAAAAACAAAGGTGTTCAGACTTTACTTGACGCGGTTGTTGACTACCTTCCATCTCCTCTTGAATGTGCAGATATCAAAGGTACTATGATGGATGATGAAGAGAAAGAAATTGTTGTTCCTTCATCTGATGATGGTGCATTTGCATCATTGGCATTTAAAATTATGACTGATCCATTTGTTGGACAGTTGACATTTATACGTGTATATCGTGGTTCTTTAGAGTCAGGTTCATACGTACATAACTCAACAAAAGATAAAAAAGAGCGTATCGGTCGTATCATGAAAATGCACGCTATTAAGCGTGAAGAAGTACAAGAGATTTACGCAGGTGAAATCGGCGCGGTTGTTGGTCTTAAGAACACTACAACTGGTGATACACTTTGTGATGCTTCTGATAAAGTTGTTCTTGAAAGAATGGACTTCCCCGATCCAGTTATCTCTGTTGCGGTTGAGCCTAAAACAAAAGCCGATCAAGAGAAAATGGGTGTAGCCCTTGGTAAACTAGCTGCAGAAGATCCATCTTTTCGTGTATCTTCAGATGAAGAGACTGGTCAGACTATTATTTCAGGGATGGGTGAACTTCACCTTGAAATTCTTGTAGATAGAATGAAAAGAGAATTTAACGTTGAAGCTGATGTTGGTGCACCACAAGTTTCTTACCGTGAAACAATTAAAGAAGCGGTTGATCAAGAGTACAAATATGCTAAACAATCTGGTGGACGTGGACAATTTGGACACGTATATCTTAAAATTGAACCACAAGAACCAGGCTTTGGTTATGAGTTTGTTGATGCTGTTAAAGGTGGGGTAATTCCAAAAGAATTTATCAAGCCTGTTGATAAAGGTATCCAAGAAGCTATGGCTAGAGGTATCCAAGCAGGTTACCCTGTCGAAGATGTAAAAGTAACGGTTTATGATGGTTCTTACCATGATGTCGATTCATCTGAAATGGCGTTTAAGCTTGCTGCTTCTATGGGATTCAGAGAAGGTTGTAGAAAAGCCAAGCCAATCATTTTGGAGCCTTTGATGAAAGTTGAAGTTGAAGTACCTGAAGATTACATGGGTGACGTCATTGGTGATGTTGCTAAGAGACGTGGACAAGTGACAGGTATGGATGATAGATCAGGAAACAAAATTGTGAATGCATTTGTTCCACTTTCTGAAATGTTTGGTTACTCAACAGACCTACGTTCTATGACTCAAGGTCGTGCAACGTATGCGATGGAGTTCGATCACTATGAAGAAGTGCCGCAGAATGTAGCAAAAGAAATCATAGAAAAGAGAAATAGTTAATATTTCTTTGATTTGCATCCATCTTTGAATGATGGGTGCAGTCACTTACCATGTGTAAGCTTCTTTACCCAAACATTCAAATCTGAATACAACTCAAAAAAATCTTTAACTATTTCAAAATCTAAATATTATTCTATTTTAATTTTAAATTAGCATATAATAGTATTTAAAGGCAAAGAATCAAAGGATAAAAATTGAAATATATCATAGACTTCATAGAAGATGTACGTGAACAGATAGGGAACCATGAAGCGTATGTGGTTACTGCTGGCTTGTTGAAAGAAGATGAAAGTGATAGTTCCAAACTTATTTATGCGGGTGAAGCAGCTTTGAATTTGGCAATTTTAAATGATGAAGTAAAGCAACTTAACTTTAAAATAGATGATAGTGAGAAGATAGTGACCATAGGAGCATTAATACCACCTCTTTTGATACTTGATATGCACGTGATGATGTATGAGCTTAGAATGGATGTAAGTGAGCAGTATAAAGAGTTGGAAATAGTAGGTTTTGGTAAAAATGATGAGCAGAAGAAATATATCTTATTTATAAAGATATAAGTCTTCTATTTATGTTATGCGTAAATAGATTCTTTCCCAAATTCTACAGTAAGAAGTGCATAAAAGAGTGCTCTATATTTACTTCTATTTGAGCTTCCCATTTTTTCACATACTTTTTTTATGGCTGCATTGTATTTCGCATCATCATTGGGTACTTGTATCTTTTTTGATAAAAAGTTTTTTTTGACAGTGTCTAGTTCACTTTGATCAGAACATGATACAAGCTCTGTATCCGCATTATAGATAACAGGACCAAGACCTGTGGTTACTTTTTCTATAAGATCATCAGATAATCCTAAGCCTAATTTATTATTTGCTGCTTTGTAAAGTGCTAATTTTTCTTCTTTTGTTGCCATTTTTCTTCCTTTTATAAAAATTGTTACTATTGATTATAGCTATAAATTTTATTTAGGTCAAATATTTAGGTTTCTGTGCAAAGAGTAGCCAATTCATATTAAGCTTATTCTGTTTTGAATAATAAGCTATAGATTCATAAGGTATTTTCTTTCTTTTTTTAATGACAGCATAATTTTTAGGGTCTATTTTGAGTGCATGTGCCACATCTTTATCTAATACTTTTTTTTTCTTGGTTTCGGTGGACAGAATGCTTTTCATTCTTTTCATAACTTCGTAAAAATCTATCATGTTTTTCCTTCATTTTCATATGAAGATATCATAATGTATTTTTGGTAAAAGTAGTAAAAATATGGCATATTGACATATTTTTATGTATATTTTAATTTTGAGAGCTATCTATTTCAATGACTGTATGTACATTGCCTCTAGGATTAAAATTAGCTACGAGTTTCATAAATCTTGGTTTGAGTTTATCGTAGAGAATATCATAGATTTCATTTGTAGAGTTCTCATGTGAAACATGTCTATACATAAATGAATTGATATAGAGTTTTAGTGCTTTGAGTTCAATAACAAATTCATTGGGTTCATAAGAAAGTGTAAGTGTAGCAAAGTCTGGATACCCTGAACGAGGGCATAAACACATAAATTCAGGAAGTTCTATAGTGATAGTATAATTCTTTTTATGTGTATTTGGCCAATAGTTTTCATCACTATTGATGTCAAATTCATGTATTTCTTTTTCACCGTATTTCATCCGTTTCCTTCTTTAATTATAGCTATGAATAAGTGCTTGTTCACTTACTGGTTTACTGATACCAAAACCTTGAACATAGGAAATACCTAAAGTACTAAGTTTATTTTTTTGTTCATCGTTATCAACCCATTTAGCTACAGTAAGTATATTTAAATCTTGAGACATGGTTATAAGTGAAGAAAGCATTGCCAAGGTTGTTGTATCTTTCAAGTTTGTGACATAGCTTCTATCAAATTGCACTATATCAAATTTAAAATTCTTCATATATTCCATAGAAGCATTTGATGAGCCAAAATTATCTATACAAATGCGAACACCTTTTATTCTGAAAGTAGAAAGGGTTTTGAAATATGAAGAGAGATCATGGTGTGTTTTTCGCTCGTAGAGTTGAATGATAAGACGAGATGTTTTAATCTTATGTTCTTCAAGTAGTGAAAAAAACTTTTCTTGAAAATGTTTATTTCTTAATGAAAAAGGAGAAAGGTTAAAGGTGAATGATATTTTTTCATCAATAAGTGGTAGAAGTTTAATAACATGTTCAACAAGAGAAAGGTCATATTCTACCCCTAATCCTAACCTATTAATAATAGGTAAATAGACTCTAGGCAAGATGTCTTCTTGTTCTGCACTTTTTAGTTTAGAAACGATTTCATAAATTTCTATTTGTCCCGTCTTTGTACTTTCAAGGGGTCTAAATGACATTTTAAATTGTTTGTTTTTAAGTGCTTCTATAATACTTTGTTCTGTTCTACCCAATTCTTCAGCAGGTTTTACTGTATTTGATTTTTTATCTGTTTCTTCTTCTGTACCAAGAATATCTTTGAGTTGTCCTAAGATTTGTTCTATATTTTCGCCTGTATTGGTAGCTGCAGAAAATGCATAGTCTACTTCTATATCGATAATGGTATGATTTTCAGAAATAAATTTTTCAAAAATCTCTTTTACATCATGGTCTTCTTTGTTTATGGCAATGAGGAACTCTGCTCCATAACGTCTTCCTATCAGAGGAGAACGTATACCATATTGATTGAGTGTGGTATTGAGTTTATGGATAATAGTATAGAGAAGTAGGTCAACTTTTTCTGCACTATAATTATCATTAATAGTATAGAGGTTGTCTACAACAAGTAAAACTAAAGTTTTAGGTTTGTAGACATGCAATTTATCAAGAAATGCTTTTTCATTAAAACTTTGTGTGGTGTTGTCAATGATACTTTCTTTAACACTCATCTCAATGAGAAAATAGTTAAAATAAATGGTAATAAAAACAATAGCTGCAATAAGAGAACTATTGATTAGATTAAATGTAAAAACCCCTTCTTGTGTGAAGAGGGAATAAAAAACTAAAAATGTAAGTAAGAGTACAGGGATACCAGCTCTCAGAGCCAATTTAAAACGTCGTTCCCTTTCATTTAGTTCGGAAAGTAACATCTAAACATCCAAGTGTTTTACATCTTTAGCGTGACTCTCTATATAGTTTCTTCGAGGTTCAACTTCATCTCCCATGAAGAGAACAAAAGTATCTGCGGCAGATTCGTCATCACCTATTTTAACTTGTAAAAGTCTTCTATTTTCGGGTGTCATAGTTGTTTCCCAAAGTTGTTCGGGGTTCATCTCTCCAAGACCTTTGTATCGTTGGATATAAGCACCTTTTTTTGCACTTGATTCTACAAGTTCAAAGAGTGCAAGTAAATCTTGATTTTTAAATTCATCTGTGATGTGTTCTTGTATTTTTTGGTTGATATGAATAGCTTCATTGTAATGAGGGTTTGTAAAGAGTACATCATCGACAATGAGTTCTTCAAGCCCATCATTGGTTTGAACAAATAAATGAATGGTATCATCCGTAATTGATTTACTTAAAATGTTATATCCAAGGTCTCCAATGAATTTTTCTATAGTCTTTGCAAGTTTTTTGTTATCCGTACCTACGACATCAGGATTTTCAATCATATAGCGTAATACTTCAGGCAATGCAAAACGTTTTTCAATCTCTTTAAGTGTCATACGGTAGTATGCAACCAATTTAAAGAGATCTACTAAATCAGCTTCACCCATAGTGGTACTTTCTATAGCTGAAATACCATTTTCTATAAGGTAGTCATTAAGCGATTTCTCATCTTTAAGATAAATCTCATTTTTACCTTTTTTATAGCGGTAAAGAGGTGGTTGAGCAAGATACAAGTAGCCTTTTTCAATGATTGGTTTTAAAAATCTAAAGAAAAAGGTAAGAAGTAATGTTTGAATGTGGCTACCATCGACATCTGCATCGGTCATAATGATGACTTTGTGGTAACGGAGTTTATCTTCATTAAACTCTTCCCCGATACCACAACCAAGAGCGGTAATCATATTTTTTATTTCATCAGATTTAAGGATTTTTTCTAAACGGGCTTTTTCAACATTTAAAATCTTACCCTTAAGCGGTAAGATGGCTTGAAATACTCTGTCACGTCCTTGTTTTGCCGAACCTCCAGCAGAATCCCCTTCTACTAGATAAATCTCAGAGATTTCTGGGTCTTTACTTTGGCAGTCTGCTAGTTTTCCTGGTAAAGTACCGATACTCATAGAGTCTTTACGTTTTACTAAATCTTTAGCACGTTTAGCGGCGTCACGACCACGGGCAGCAAGGAGTACTTGTGCCATAATAGCTTTGGCTTCTAGTGGATTTTCTTCTAGGTACTTGTTGAAGTTTTCTGAGAAGAATTTTTGTACTAAAGGTCGTACATAGGAAGAACCTAATTTACCTTTGGTCTGTCCTTCGAATTGTGGCTCAGGGACACGTACTGAAACAATAACAATAAGACCTTCTTTGCAATCATCACCAGTTATCTTTGTATTTTTCTCTTTTGCATTAGCATTTTTAGAAATATAAGATGCCATAGAACGAGTAAGACCTGCTCTAAACCCAGCTTCATGGGTACCACCATCTGCTGTTTTAATGTTGTTTACAAAAGAGAGAGACTTTTCAGAGTCGGCATCACAGTACATAAGGGCGATGTCTATCTCAATATCATCTGCTTTTCCTTGAAAAAACTGTGCATTTGAGATAGGTTCTTTGGTATTCATGTCTTCTACAAACTGTTTGATACCACCAGCAAAATGGAAAAGTTCTTTTGTACCATCACGTTCATCTTTGAAGTCAATAGAGATTTTAGGGTTAAGGTAACAAAGTTCTTTGAAACGCTTCATTAAAATCTCTTTTTGGAAGGTCACGGTTTCTGTGAAGATACTCTCATCAGGCCAAAACTCTATTTTGGTACCATGCTTATTTGTCTTATCTCCCGTAGTTAAGATAGCCGTAGGGATACCTTCTTGGAAACTTTGTGTATGAATCTCTTTATCTTTAAAAATAGTCAGGTGCAAATCTTTAGAAAGTGCATTTACAACGGATACACCAACTCCATGCAGCCCACCAGAAACTTTGTAAGTATCTTTGTCAAATTTACCACCAGCATGTAGTATGGTCATAACAACAGTTGCGGCAGACATTTTTTCTGTAGGGTGTTCGGTCACAGGGATACCACGACCATTGTCTTCTATAATCGCTGAACCATCTTTGGTAAGCGTGACCTTGATTGTGTCACAAAAACCAGCCATTGCTTCATCAATAGAGTTATCTACAACTTCATAAACAAGGTGATGAAGACCTCTTGTTGAGGTGTCACCGATATACATACCAGGTCTTTTTCTTACTGCTTCTAGCCCTTTGAGGACCTTAATATTACTAGCACCATATTCTGCCATGTTTAACTCCATTTATGTGGGTTTATAATAGTAGATATTTTATCTAAATTTGGCTTAGAAAAAGGGGGTAAATTAGATGTAGGGTTTTGTGCCTCACAACACCTTGAATAAATACGCATTTAATTGGTGTTGTAAGGGTATAACACCTTACAAAAGCATTCCTGATTGTTGTTTTTTGGTACTTGTAATGTCAATTTTATTTGGATCTATAAATTGCTTTTTTTCATAGGCATGAAGGGCATAACGCCCAATCATTGCGGCATTATCAGAGCAATATTCTAAAGGAGCAACATGCATATTTTTTTCAAACTCTTGACAGAGTTTGAGATAGGCATTACGTAGGTATTTATTTGCAGAGGCTCCCCCAACAATAGCGAAGTCTTTTATGGGGTCTTTGGCAAATATTTTTTTGCTTTTCTGGAGTAGGTGAAGTTTAACTGCTTTTTGAAAAGAAGCTGAGAGGTCAGCTTTATCTTTTTCACTCATTTTTTCTTTTCCCCCACAGGCTTCTACTTTAAGCCGTACAGCATTTTTGAGTCCAGAGAGGGAAAAGGCTATGAGTGGAGAGTTACGTAATGGTACAGGAAGCTCAAAACGCTCTTCATCCCCTTTAAGTGCAAGTGCCTCTATAAGTGGTCCACCTGGGTAGCCAAGACCCATCATTTTGGCACATTTATCAAAGCTTTCACCTACAGAGTCATCCATAGAAGTGGCAAGGATTTCCATACGTTCAAAACTTTCTACGCGTATAACCTGTGTATGTCCTCCAGAGATAAGAAGTACAAGTAGGGGCAGGATAGCCTCTTTTTGGATGAATAATGAATAAATGTGACCTTTTAAATGGTGTACAGGAATGAGTGGTACATCAAGTAAGGAAGCCAATGTTTTTGCCATAGTAATACCTTCTAACAGTGTGACACCAAGTCCAGGTTGATTGGTTACAGCTATGGCTTTAAGTTTGTCAAAATAAGGTTCTGTCTCTTTGAGTATTTCTGGTAAAGCAACTGCATGTAAACGAGATGCCAACTCAGGGACAACACCACCATAACACGAATGTTCAGCCTCTTGAGATATTTTTTTATGGTAAATAAGTTTTTTAGTGGCTATCTCTGTGATTGATATAGAGCTATCATCACATGAACTTTCTATACTTAAAATCATACATATCTCCGTAGGGTGTTGTCCCCTGACAACACCATTAAATGATGCTGGTTATATATGTTGGTGTTGTGGGGGTGCAACACTCTACAAAATGTTATCATTGTTTCTCCAGTATAAGTTTCTCTATATATTCCCATTTACCATACCCAGAGTCTGCATTGATGTGTCCTGCATTTTCAAGTACGGTAAATGACGCATCACATTGCTTGGATATATGTTTTGCTTCATCAAGTGCTACCCAAGGGTCATTGTCAGAGACTATCATTTGTACTTCTTTTGCATAAATATTTTTAGGAAGGGGACAAGGAAAAAATGTCTTAATTGTTTTTTCTTTTGTCTCTAAGCTTGGGGGCGAGACCATGAAAAGTCTATTTATTTCAACTATATCCTCTTCTTCACAGAGCCACAGCCAAAGGTTGTTTGCAAGTGAATGGCAAACTACCGTGTTTGGTTTAAAGTCTAAGAGTATTTGCTTTACCTGTTTAACCCATCGGTTTTTAGAAGGGAAGTGACAGTTATCAAGTAAAGGGAAAGAGACAGTCCCATAGTTTTTGGCTATTTCTGAGGCAAGTTCTGCCTGCCAGTGGGGAGCATCTGAGCCTCCCCAGCCGTGTAAAATAAGTACCTTATCTTGTTTTTGCATAGGCTCTCACCTCTGTATCTATCTCAACAATTTCATCTATGTTTTTAGCTTGAACATCTCTAAACTTTTCATAGGTGTCTAATACAATTTCGCTCATTCCGAAAAATGAACATTGTTCTTTTTTAAAAGCAGTTATAGCTACTTCATTGGCAGCATTGACTACCACACCTAAATGAGAGTTCTTTAATAGTTGTTCTTTAATGTTCCATATAGGGTAACGATTAGTTTCTATAGGTAAAAATTCTAGACTACCTATGTTTAGAAGGTCTGTAGGAGGAAGTATTTCATCTATGATTTCTCCATTTAAAGCAAAGGCAATGGGGAGTTTCATATCGACTCCTGCAAAGTGTGCAGTAGTAGAGCCATCTTTAAATTCACATAAGGCATGAATAATAGACTTTTTTTCTATAATAGCATCTATATTAGAGGTACCAAAAAGCCATTTTGCCTCTAGTAGTTCAAAGAGTTTATTGGTCATAGTTGCTGAGTCTATGGTGATTTTATTACCCATAGACCAATTGGGGTGTTTAATGGCATCTGAAAATTTTGCATCTTTCATTTTGTCTAGTTTCCAGTCTCTAAATGCACCACCACTTGCCGTAATGTAAAGCTTAGAAATAGGACGTTCATTGATGAGATACCACAGCCCAAAATGTTCAGAGTCTATGACTGTTATCAGAGACATGTCTATAAATTCACCTGCTACGACAAGTGACTCTTTGTTTGCAAGGGCTACATGTTTACCTAGACTCGTGGCCTTAAGTGTAGGTGCCAGTCCTGTATAGCCTACAAGAGCATTTACAACCATAGGGCTTTGTGACTCTTCTATGAGTGTGAGTATTGCTGCGTTCCCACAGTGTACATTAGAGTGATTAACTTTGTGTTTGTCTCTTTCGTGGGCAATGACAACGGTTTTGGGCAGGTGTATAGCTATTTGCTGGTTCAGTAAGTCAATATTTGAACCTGCGACAAGGGCTTCTATGTGTATGTTGTATTGTTTTGCAATGATGAGGGTATTTACCCCAATAGATCCTGTAGAACCTAAGAGAACTATGCTAGACATGACTTATAAGAATGCTCTAAGTGTTAGTATCATTATAGGTGCAGCAAAAAGGTAACCGTCTATTCTATCAAGAATTCCACCATGACCAGGGAGTAAGTCTCCAGAGTCTTTAACACCAGCTTCACGCTTAAGGTATGATTCAAATAAATCTCCAAATATGGATGCAGTTGCAGTTACTAACGTGATAATAAGTGCTGTCCAGAATGGAGCAATATAAAGACCTATGTACGTACCTAAAATAGTTGCTAGTACGATGCCTCCAAATACACCTTCGAGTGTCTTGTTTGGACTGGTGTCAGAAAATTTGGTTTTACCAATGAATTTACCTACAAAGTATGCACCTACATCTGTAACTGCAACGGTAACTAAGAGCCAAAACATTGCTTCTATTCCATAATCTGCGTAAAGTACAAGAAAAAATAATATTCCACTTACAGGGTAGAGAAAAGGGAGTATCAGTCTTTTGTCAAAGTTGTGAAAATAGGCAAGGGACGAGCCAAAAATAATAGCAATAAGAAAAAATAAATCATCAGGGTTTGGATAAAAAAATGCGATAAGCCATAGCAATACTGCCCAAACATATGCTCCTGCAGAAGTGAGTTTAAAAAGTCGCATTGCTTCATGAAAGGCAAAGATGTAAAAGGTGCCTAGAAAGACCCACATCACAAAAAAGCTATCCATCCAGCCTATAAACCCTGCAAGTATTAAAAGTCCAAGACCTGTAAGGGAACGTTGTTGTAAAGAACTGAGGTTATCTAGCATATGTATTTTCCTAATTAAATTATACTTTAATTATAGCATGCTTTGCGTTAAAGCCTAATCTCTACACCTTCTTTGAGTACAGAAAGGGTTTGATATTTATCATACTCAACACTTGAACCTTCTTGGATTTTGACAAATTTTCGCTTAGTATAGTCTACTAGGTAGTTACCAGGTTGGTTTGTGGAAAAGTCAACACAGAGTTTAGCTGCAGCTTGTATAACAGTCTCTGGTAGGTTTTGTTTGTCTGTGCGTATGATAACATGGGAACCGGGTATTTCTCTTGTATGCATCCAAATATCGTTACTTTTTGCTATACCTAGTAGTTTTTGGTTTTCGTTACTGTTTCTTCCTACAAGTACTTTGTAGTCTTCTATCCAAAAAAGCTCTCCTTCTCTTAACTTCTCTTTTTTACGTAAAGATTTGGCACGTTTTGGTACAAGAAGTTCTAGTTTATAAGGGGTACTTGCCTGTTCTAGTGCTGCATAAATATTTTCATAAAATATTTTTTTTGAAGAAAGGTTGTCTTGTTCTATATGTACATTTTTAGCTTTAGACTTTGCACGTTTAGAGAGGTTGAAGTAGTAGTCAGACATACGGTTTACTTTGACATCCTTAGGTAAAGGTATGCTCACTTCTTTGCCTTCAAAATCATATGTTTTAAGCTTGGTGTCATAGGGTTTTATTTGATAGAGGTTTGCTAAGATGAGGTTACCTGTTTCATTGTGTGTCTTGGCGTTTTGTTCTAGCTTTTCTTTATTGGGTAGCTTGTCTAGGAGGTGCTTAAATTTCTTCACCTTCTTTGCTACAGTAGAGAGTTTTTGTTTTTTTATCTCTAAGAGTCTTTTGTTTTGTATATATTGAAATTTTTCTTCAAGTATACTGTCAATATTTGTAGGGTGTTGTGCCCTCACAACACCATTACTATGGTTCAGATTCTTGGTGTTGTCAGGGGACAACACCCTACGGGGGATGGCAAGCAGTTCCATCCCTGGACGTACCACACGAAATGAACTGTCAGAGTCTATGTGCCTAAGAGCTTCAATAGTGACTTCGTTGTCATCTAGCAGTATGGCATTGGTGTTTTTACCTGTAAACTCTAGTTGTAAGTAGATGGTCTTGTCTTTGTAAGAACTTTTAGGGGCGATGGTAAAACGTAAGATACGGTCGTCATTTGGTACGTCAACATGTAGAAGTTTAGAGCCACTTAGAAGAGAGTGGAGCAGTGTATCAAAGGGTGCATTGTACCCTTGAAGTGGTCTTTGACTGGCAGCTTTGTAGACCAGGCTATGCCCACGGACCATATTGAAAAAATAGCTTTCAGATTTGTCAAACATAATCTCTAAAGTGTTGTTTTCTATACGTCTTGCACGGCTTATGAAAGTAAAGTTATTTAGACGTTTTGCGATGGCTTTGAGTTCGTAGAGTTTTATCATTTTATGTCTTCTTTTTCCGAAACACTGCTCCGAAAAAAATCCCTTTTACTAAACAAGCTTCGTCTATGGTGATATAAATAGAGAGGATATATTTTATTTTTCTATAATTTTAGCATAATTTTATTTTTGACTTAATGAAATTTTTGTGTTGTTTGGGTTAAAATATTTTTCGCTATAATTCGCGTAATAATTTATTAGGACAGTAAAGTTGATAATGTGACTAGTCGCATTATCAACTACTTAAGTTGTCTTTGAGACAATTGGACCTTGTTCAGTTGTTGTTCTATCTGAAGGATAATAAATATGCAACAAACTATGACAGAAAAGATATTTTCAGAACACGCAGGACGTGAAGTCAAAGCAGGAGAGATTGTACGTGTAGACATCGATATGATTATCGGTAATGACATTACTACGCCTATCTCCATCAAAGCATTTGAAGAGAGTGGTGCAACTGCCTTGGCAAACCCTGATGCTTTTGCTTTGGTTATGGATCATTACATCCCAGCTAAAGACATCGCTTCAGCCAATCAAGCAAAGATAAGTAGAGAGTTTGCCTACAAGCATGACCTTAAGTACTTCTTTGATGAAAAAGACATGGGCATAGAACATGCTTTACTTCCAGAAAAAGGGCTTGTGCTTCCTGGAGATGTCATCATCGGTGCAGACAGCCATACTTGTACACATGGAGCATTGGGTGCATTTTCAACAGGTATGGGTTCAACCGACCTTGCCTTCGGTATGATAACTGGGGGTAACTGGTTTAAAGTGCCTGAGACCATCAAAGTAGAGCTTACGGGTAAACCAGGTGAACACATCTACGGGAAAGACATAATCTTAGAACTTATCCGTCAGATAGGTGTGGATGGTGCGTTATATAAAGCCATTGAATTTGTGGGAGATGCCATACAACACTTAGGGATGGCAGACAGGTTTTCCATCGCGAACATGGTCATAGAAGCAGGGGCTAAAAACGGCATCTTTGCTGTAGATGATGTGACACTTGCTTACCTAGAAGACCGTAAAGTTGCAAATGGTGGACTTAGAGCTGAACCTAAAATCCACGCTTCAGATGCTGATGCAAAATATTGTCAAACCATAGTTATAGACACAGCAGTACTTAGTCCTGTAATAGCTTACCCATTTTTACCATCTAATGGTAAGCCAGTAGAACAAGCTGTAGCAGATGACCTCAAAATAGACCAAGTGATGATAGGTTCATGTACTAACGGACGCATAGAAGACTTACGCATTGCAGCGAAGATAATGGAAGGCAATAGAGTAGCAAAGCATACACGTATGATAGTTACACCTGCTACACAAAAGATACTTCTTCAAGCACAAGATGAGGGCTTGATGAAAATCCTTATAGAGGCTGGTGCTGTAGTTTCTAACCCTACTTGTGGAGCTTGTCTTGGAGGGTACATGGGAATCTTGGGTGACGGTGAGCGTTGTGTCGCAACTACCAACCGTAACTTTGTAGGGCGTATGGGTGCTAGAACATCTGAGATATACCTTGCCAACTCAGCTGTAGCAGCTGCATCAGCAATAGCTGGCAAGATAGTTGACCCAAGAGATATCAAATAATATTTATAAGTGAAGGAAAGAAATGTCAATATCATTCAAAGACAAGATAGAAGAAGTACAAGGTAAGCAACTACAAAAGGTATTGAATTCTAACCTTTCCAATATACCTAAAGCATGTAAAAAGATGGGTTTTACACCATTAAAAGAAATAGATGGTGTACATATAGCAAATAAAGGTAAGGTATTTGATTCTATCATAGTTGGCTCTGCTAATAGTACAACCTATGCTATCATGGTAAGAAAAGGGGGAGACTTTGTCCCTATTACTGACCCTGAAGATAAAATTTCTGATTTTTTAGATGCGGGGTTTGAAGAGGGTTTGAATAAGTCTCAAAAAGTAGCTGCAGTTGCGACTAAGATTGCAGAGCTTATTGCGTAGTACCAATTTATTTTAAATTTTTGGACTTTATAACATTTTTTATAAGATTTGAATTTTTTGGTAGTCTCATAAAACCTTTTTTGGTTTTAATGTCGTCTGTTAGAGGTAAAATAGCCAGAACTTTTCCAGGATATTTTAAATCTTCTCTTTGATAAAACATCTCTTTAAATTTGGATAAGCGTACTTTTGTGTTTCCAAAAGAGGGATCGGCTAAATAAACATAGGTATTATCCATGCCTTTAAAAACTGTAAAATGTTCGTTTTCTCTAATTTTTATATAGAGTATTACTGGTATTTTTAACTTCTTTAGAGCATTTATATCTAGTGCTAACCCTAAGGTATTAAACTCTTTTGTTTGTGCAAATTTACTTAAGTCCAAAAATGATAATCCATTGGCTTTTTTGTATGCCTCTATGGAGCTTTTTTTATTTAGTCCTTTTATTTTCATTACCGTATCAAGTATTTCTTTTTCTGAAATATTTTTATTATAAAAATGTTTCAATATCGTTGCTAAGGAGGCACTACCACAGGAATAGTCTTTTTCTTGTCTGACTAGGTGTTTATTTTTTATCTCTATCCATGACTTTATAGGTAAATGTAAAGTGGATGCTTCTGTGAGTATATGCATTTTTGCTAGCAACCCTATGCTACTAAGAGAAATGATACAAAATAATTTGAATATTCTTTTCATTAGAATTTATAAGATAGTGTCATTGAAAATGTATTTTGAGAGACCTGATGAGAGTTAAGAAATTCTGCATTAAGGCTAACAAATAGTTTTGACGAAAGTTCATAGCTTAATCCTATTAAAAAAGAGAGGTTTGATCCTGAATTACCTATAGTTTTATTATTAGCTTTAGTTTTTCCAAAATGGGTATATTTTATTCCCCAGTTGATACTAGAATAGGGGTTAACAGCAAAATATACTTGCGGAGAGATAGTTAATATATCAGCATCCACTCTTTTAAAAGCTCCTAAATCTTTCTTTCGATTAAAACTATAAGATGTATTTAGTAGAAACACTACAGGATCAACAGTATAAAATGAAGTTGCAAATATTCTGAAGTTTTTAAATTTATTACTATGATTTTTGTCATTTATTTTTGTTTTTTCATATATTTTACTTGAAGCTCCTATAAGTAATGCAGGGGTGTCATTTTCAGCTTTTATTTGATAAGTAAAACCTAGGCTTAATGCATTAAATCCTTTGTTACTTTGGCTTTTAAACTTTCCAAATATATCATTTTTAGTATTTGAATTATAGGCATTAGTTGAAGCAAAAACCTCTATATCTTTACTTACTCCATAACGTAAGGTAAAATCATAATTGAGGTAATCTGTATTGGTTTTGTTTTCACCCAGATAGACAGGCAGATTTACAACATCCCCATTTTTGGTTTGAAATGTTTGTATCGCACTTAGGTTAGTTGCAGTTTGAATATTACTGTAAGCGAGTGTAGTATCTAGTCTAAAGTTATTTTGTTGTGTTAGGATTTCATCTATTTTAAGGGGTTTTGCCATTAGAAAGTAAGACGAGACTAGGAGGGGTAAAAGTATATATCTTTTCATATTTCAAACCTTTATTATTCTTAACGGATAATATTATCCATATTTATGTAATAGCTAGCTTAGGGTTTATGTAAAAAAAGAGAAAAAAATACTTACTTAGAGAGGGGGGACTCACTATTTTATAATATGTCTAAGTTTAAATTGAACAATTTATATATAAAGTACAACGAGTAAAATAATGTTTAAGGTAGAACAAATAAAAAAGCATATATTCGTGTATGTTCAGTAGGCATCCTTTTTAACTTTAGTAGACCTAAAAGAATAACTATTGAAGCTATTTTTTGTTCAATATTATTATGTTCAAAGTCTTCTCCAATCAAAAGTTTTGTTGACCTTTGATTTACTTACATAGTTTATTTTGTTATATTGTACTCTTTAAATATTGAACTCAATAGGTTATTATAATTTAACTTTCCTAAATGCAAGTCATCTATACTCTTGTTTAAGTCTTCTATGGCATGTTTTACCATAAGAGCATATAGTGTATAGTTCTTTCTCTCTTTATTAGTATCTAAAAATTCTTTAGGGTTATGATGTACAAGTTTGTTTTCTTCAATATATTCAGCGTAGCCCTCACTTACCCAATAAGGTATTGTAAATTTACTCTGAATCCATCCTCCATATTTCATAGCTTGTAATGTATGTATTACTTCATGTTGAATCTCTTTAGATAAAGCATGGTATTTATTTTTGCTTAATTCAATGTCTTTATTTCGAATACTAATATAGTCAAGTATGTTTATTGCTATTGTATCCATATGAAAAGGTGTTGCCATAAAATTGTATAATAAGTTAGAATCAACCAAATATATTTGTACGGCATAGTTTTTGTTATAAAGGGTATTATTTTTTAATGTTTTTTCAGCATCTTTTAAAGTATGTATGAATTTTTCATCATCAGCTATATTAGTGTTGGAGTAGATAGTTATATTTTTTGTTTTGAATCTGTATGAATAAAAAAAACTTGAGAATAAATATATGCTTATAAATGAAATGACAGTTAACATCATAAGGGTATTTAAACTGATATAGACTTTTTTTAGGAAAGAGAGGTTCTTTTTTTTAAATTCCAAAAAAGGGAAGATACTATATTTTATTTTTTCAAAAAATGTTGACATATTAAATATTTTCCTGTTGTTAATTAAGATAAAACTACTAATTTTTAAGATTAGTAGTTTTAAGGGTTATTTACCAGATTTTTCCAGGAACAGCATACCCAAATGCACCAGTACCGTTATTATTAACACCATTATTGTCATTATTATTACGGCGTGAATCTCCTGCTGCAAGAAATGCTACTACTGCTGCTACAACCCACCACCAGGCTTCACCCTCAGTCTTAGCCATCTCGGAATTGTCTAGTACTGTAACATTATTCATATCTATGCCCGTTTTATTAAACATCATTTGTTTTTGAGACTTACTTACTTCTACCGCGTATGTTGTTGAACTTAATAATAGCATAAAAGCCATTAATGTCATTATGATTTTTTTCATCTTTTCTCCAATAAATTTTGATGATTGACCCTTTTAAAATAAGAGCAACTTATTATCCTAAACGAATAATAATAGCCATTATAAACTTAAATAAAGTCTATTATTTACTTAAAAGTAGTCAAAATGGATAAAAAATGGATGTCGTAGAAAAAATTAATTATCTTATTAACGAAAAGGGAATGAATAAAAAAGAGTTTTCTATAAAATTACAAAATTTAGATCCAAGACTTAAAAGTACAGGGGCTATACCTAATATTCAAACAATTTATGGATATTTAAATGGTAAACGTGAAATTAAGATAGAGCTTATCCCTTATATATCTGAAGTATTAGGAGTTCAAGAGCAGGAACTTTTTAATTTTGATATAGAATATGCAAGTGAATATAATATCCAATACTCTAAAGAAGCACGTGAGATTGTTTCTCTTTTACCTTATGTGCCTAGACCTTTTATTTATGAATGTATAGCACTTTTAAAAGAAACGAAGAAAAGTTATGAGCACAACTTGAATGAAATGAAGCTAAAGATGACAAAATTAGAGGGGTAAGAGTTAAAACCCAGCATTAGGATTAAATCCAAAATTAGGTTCTCCAAAACTTTGGGTTGTTATAGTTGGGTCTTTATGCCCATGCTGTAGAGACTTCCCTCGTAACATCATGATGTCCATTTTTGGGTCTATGCCTTTTGGACAAGCGAGAGTACACTCCCCACATAAAGTACAGTCCCATACGCCATTATTTTGTACATTATCTATAATGGCTTTAGGGTTTGTGTCTCTTTTATCAGTGCTGTATCGGTAGGCTCTCGTAAGTGCAAAAGGTCCTAAGAAATCTGGGTTTACCGCGTACACAGGACAGGCTGAATAACAAGAATCACAGAGTATACAGTCTGTTTGACGTTCTGTGAATTTTTCATCTTTATGTGTAAGTGAAGCTTCTTGAAAACTTTGTAACCATGCAGTACTTTTTTGAAGTGTCTCTTTGGCTTTGTTTTTGTCCACTTTAAGATCACGTAGTACGGGATGATAGTTTAATGGTTCTACGACATCTCTATCTTGTACTTTATAGGCACAGGCTAACTCTTCTTTGCCATTGACTCGTACAGCACACGTACCACACACAGAAGCACGACACCCAGCGGTAAAGGTGAGTGTAGCGTCAGAAGTAGCTTTTATATGTGTGAGGGCTTTAAGAAGTGTGCTTTCGCCTTTTGGAAGTGTATAGGCTTGCATTGTGTTTGTCTCTGAACGTAAGATAGTTATTTGCATATTAATTTTTCTTCCTTTGTAGGATGATGTTTTTAGAAAAGTTCTCATCGTCTTGTGATTCAAATCCTACTTTATAGTGAGCACCACGACTTTCATCTCTGGCAATAGCAGAGGAGATAATACTAGGAGCCAACAAAAGAGCATTTGAAAATTCTAACAAGTCTATAAGATTGCTATTGTTAGTACGACTTTTATCCGCAAGACCCATCTGTCCTAACTCTGCTTGCATGGCGAGAATCTCTTCAAGGGCTATATGCAATGAAGTGTTTACCCTTACGATACCAACTGCTTCATAAAAGAGTGTACCTAGCATGTCTCTTTTTTCATAAAAGTTAATAGTAGGTTCTTTGTTATAAAGTATATCTATCATTTCTTGGTCATACTCTTCTTGTGTATTATCAGCTTCCATGATAGTATTTTCTTGTGTATATGTATATGCATTTTCTCCTGCATATTTTCCAAAAGTAGTGATTTCAAGTAAAGAGTTTCCTCCTAGTCTGTTGGCACCATGTACTTTGGCATTGGAACATTCCCCTACAGCAAAACAGCCTTTGATGCCTCTTATTTCTAGCTTAGTGTTAACATCTATGCCACCCATAGTGTAGTGAGCTACAGGCTTGATAGGGATGAGTTCCTTGGCGGGGTCTACGTGTTCGTGAAGCTTACAAAGAGCTACTTCTTGGGGCAGAAGCTCCATGAGTTTTTCTTCTCCCAAGTGTCGTACATCTAAAAAGACTTCTTGACCTTTCTTAAATTGTTCATAAATAGCACGGGCTACTTCATCACGAGGTTTAAGTTCATCTATGAACCTTTCACCATCTGTGTTTACCAAGTACCCACCTTCTCCTCTAGCACTTTCACTTATGAGTATACTAGAGCTTTTGAGTGCTGTGGGGTGAAACTGTATGAACTCCATGTCCGACACAGCACCACCTGCACGTATGGCAGCAGCTATACCGTCACCTGTGGAGCCGTAAGCGTTGGTAGTGTAGCCATGATAAATACTACCGTAGCCACCTGTAGCAATGATGACAGACTTGGCATTTATCTGCTTGACAACGCCCGTTCGGATGTCAAGAAAGGTAGCACCTCTCACTGTCTCTTCTCTTATTACGAGGTTTAATAGGTAATGTTCATCTAAAAAGTCTATGTTCTCTTTTAAGCAAGTGTCATAAATAGTGTGAAGTATCTTCAGTCCTGTGTAGTCTTGTGCATAACAAGCACGCTTGGCTGATGCTCCTCCCATTTGACGTTGTGCAATGGTATGTATACCAGATTTGTCATTGTCTAAACGTGAAAAAGGCACACCAATACTTTCTAGCCATGTTATAGCTTCTGGAGCATCAGAACACATCTGTTTTACCATAGCTTCATCACATAAGCCCCGTGCAGATTTAATCGTGTCAGCGATGTGTGCGTCTATACTGTCTTCTCCCACGTTAGCTAGGGCAGCGTTCATACCGCCTTGTGCCATAGAAGTTTGTGAGTTTGTGGGGTAGGCTTTTCCGACTACAAGCACAGAAGCACCTGCTGCTTTAGCTGAAAGTGCGGCAGTTAAACCAGCACCACCAGAACCGATGATGAGTACATCTATCATATGTTATTTCTCCAAAAATGTTTGTATATTTTCTACTATGCCCTTAAGTAGCTTTTTTCTAGCTTCTATACTTGTCCAGGCAATGTGTGGTGTGATGAGTAAACGTTCTTTATGTTTGACTTCATTAAGTCTATTATTTAAACTAAGTGGTTCTATTTCTAGTACATCTAATCCTGCATATATCTTACGTCTGTCAAGTTCAAATGCTAAGTCTGTTTCATTAATGATACCACCCCTTCCTAAGTTAAGAAGAATAGCCTCTTCTTTGAGGAAAGAAAGATTATTTTCATTGATGAGGGCATAGGTTCTGTCATTGAGTGGTGCATGGATAGATATAATATCGCTGTCTTTTAAGAGAAATTCTAAACTTTTATGGGGATAGGCATGATGTAGGTTTTCACCAGAAGTAGAATGATATACCACTTCCGCACCAAAAGCTGTGGCTACTTTTGCTACTTCCTGTCCTATGGCTCCAAATCCTATGATACCCCAAGTTTTACCTGCTATTTCATAAAAAGGATGGCTTACATCTGTAAAAAGGTTTGATTCACCCCAAGTGCCATCTTTGACTGTTTTGTCATAATAAGACAACTTCTCTAGCAAATACAGAGCCATAGCAAAGGTATGTTGGACAACGGACTTGGTAGAGTACCCTGCGACATTTTTCACTTCAATACCTTGAAACGCTGCTGCTTTTAAGTCTACATTATTCATACCCGTAGCGGCAATACATATGAGCTTAAGTTTTGGCACTTGGGCCATAACATTTGCAGAAATAACGACTTTATTGGTGATGATGATATCGGCTATCTCTATACGTTCATGGAGCTCATTGTCTGTGGTTGTTTCATAAACAGTAAGTTTTCCAAACTGTTCGAGTATGCTAATGTCTAGGTCTTTTCCAAGTGTTTTTGCATCAAGTATGACGATATGCATCGGTTTCCCTTAGTATGTGGTATTTTCAATCACACGAAGGTGATTCAGTAATGGTTATGGCACAGCCAGGTTCTGTTGTAGCAGAAAATAAGTCTGCAGGTAGACCCAAGGCACTACTAGTTTGCACTGATTCTGTTCTGTCTTCTTTTTTTGTTTTTTTAAAATGTGCGATGATTTTTTTGTCGCCTGTTAAAAGACTAATGCCTGTGTTATTTTTAATGACCAAAACAGGAATATTTGAAATGTCTACAAATTTTAAAAATGATCTAGCATTTACTTCCTGTATAGAGATAGGGGTATAGGCTATGTTATGTTCTTCAAAATATTGTTTGACTTTTTTACAATGTCCACAGGTATTAGACTGTATGAGGTACATGCCTTCACTGCTAACAAAGGCTTTATTTTTCGAGATGGCAAGTGTGTTTAGTGCTAAAAATATGGAGAGCATCACCGCCAAGACTACGGCAAAGTTCCTAGGTTTAGAAAAAAGAGCAATGCTGAGTAAGGTAGAAAAGATACCTAAGCAAAAAAGACAAGGTTCCGGGTTTGAAATGAACTGGTAAAAGAGTATAGTTGTTTCAAAAGCGATGGCAGCATAAAGTACCATAAAGAAGAGACGTTCCATAGGTTTATGTTTAAGTGATGCATAGCCTAACAAAAGTAGTATACATACTGAAAACATGCCAAAGTAATTCAAATACATAGGGTCAAAACGAAGTAACTCACCAGCGAGTTTACACCCGACATCTCCACAGAGTGAAGTATGTTGTAGTTTTAAGTATGTTTCTATGGAAATATAGAGGAGCAGTAAAAAAGGTAAAAACACTCTTGAAAAAAAAGCCATCTTATTTCCTACTTGTCTGATATTTGACTAACAATTTCAGTGGCTTTTGTTTTAGCTGCTTCAACATCGTCATCTAACACAAGACTCACAGCCATACGACGACCTATATGAGACTCTGGCTTTCCAAAGACTCTTACA
>Ga0256834_1000274_pt1 | contig 37730 bp, 39 predicted proteins | sample 4281140metaG_FD_190536 | JGI IMG/M metagenome (GOLD analysis project Ga0256834, IMG submission 190536) | Hydrothermal vent microbial communities from East Pacific Rise, Pacific Ocean - 4281-140 | ecosystem: Environmental > Aquatic > Marine > Hydrothermal vents | place: Pacific Ocean: East...
AATAAATAAATTTAAACTAATTATTTCTCTGTCTCCAATTGATACTTGGAGGGTGAGTCAAGGTGCTTGCTAAGCTCTTTTTTTACCCACTCCTCAGCTTTATCTCTGTCAGTAAATGCTCTGGCTTTTTCAATAAATGACAAAGCCATTGATACTAGTTTATTACTTAAAGTTTCAACTATAATATCATTAGGAATTACATAAGCCTGACAATATAGTCCGCTTTCTACAGCCACAGGGTAATATGATTGCTTTAAAAAGTCCACCCCTTTCGAAAAAGAGCCATATATCTTTGTTATGTCAACAATTGAGCCTTTAACCTCATTTTTAGAATAAAATTCAATTACAGCCTCTAAGTGCTTAATACCTAATTCAACATTCGACCTTCCTTTATATACCGAAACAAGAATCTTTTCCTGTGGGTAAAAATGAGTTGTAACGAAAGAATTTCTAGCAATTAACATCTTATAAGAACCTGATAAACGAAAGTTTAAATTTTTAAGTGATTTCTACAGCTACGGGATAAAATGACTTGCCTGAACGAGCCAGTGCTTTTAAAAAGAAATAATATATCTTGAAATCAATAATGGGAGCCAAAAGGCCAAAGGGCACATCACCATTACCTCTACCTTTGTAAGTAGAAATAAGTAATTTCTTGTATCCCAAACACTCTGTAAGGCCTAATTTATCTTCAATTATAGTCATTATTAAAAAATAGCAATAGCACAATTTACGAATTTATTTTTAAACCTGCTAACTTCGTTGTAGATGCAAATAAGATTTGAAAAATACCAAGCCGCAGGCAACGATTTTATTATAATTGATAATAGAAAAAGTGTTTTCCCAAAAGATACTTCTCACATTGAAAAACTCTGTGATCGAAAGTTCGGAATTGGGTCTGATGGTTTAATCTTAATTGAAAACTCTGACAAGGAAGAGTTTGAAATGATATTTTATAACCCCGATGGCTCTCAAAGCCTTTGTGGAAACGGTTGTAGGGCAGCCATAAGATTTGCAGAATCCTTAAAGATAACCTTTGAAAAAACTTCGTTCAATGCATTTGATGGTTCTCATCAAGCCATAATAAAAGGAAAAACCATCAATTTACAAATGGCCAATGTACAAAATGGCAGACAAATAGAAGGTGCCCGCCTGCCGGACGGACAGGGCATTTTTCTTGATACTGGCTCACCACATGTTGTTTTATTTGTTGATAACGTTCAACAAGTTGATGTTGTAACTGAAGGAAGGAAATGGAGAAATTCTGGCCTTTTTGGATCTAGTGGTGCTAATATTAATTTTGTTGAAATTTTAGATAACGCCCACTTATTTGTACGCACCTATGAAAGAGGAGTAGAAAATGAAACTCTTTCTTGTGGTACTGGAGTAACAGCAGCAGCTTTGGCAGCATTCACAAAAGGATGCTCTTCACTACTAAACATCAAAACAAAAGGTGGGCAATTGGCAGTTAGTTTTGAACCTACTAAAGATGGTTACAAAAATGTATGGTTAGAAGGTCCCGCAGAACATGTTTTTTCAGGCAAAATACATCTCTCAGACCATTAAAAGAGTGTACCTTTGACCCTTTAATTTAAAATTGTAAGTAAACAATGGCTAGTTTTTTTAGCAAAACCGTTGCCAAGATATTTGGCACCAAATCAGACAAAGACATTAAGGCAATAATGCCCTATGTAGTTAAAACCAATGAGGTTTTTGATACATTGCAACCTTTAAGCAATGATGAACTAAGGGCAAAAACTGAAGAGGTTAGAACTATCATAAATAACCACCTCCAATCCATCGATGATCAAATTGCAGCTCTCCAAAAAGAGGCCACAGAAGATAAATCTCTTGATGTCCATCAAAAAGAAGCACTGTTTAACCAAGTTGATAAACTTGAAGAAGATAGAAATGAAGAGCTTGAAAAAGTATTATTAGATGTTTTACCAACGGCATTTGCCATTGTAAAAGAAACCGCCAAGCGATTTACTGAGAACGAAACCTTAGAGGTAACAGCCACTATGCACGACAAGCAATATGCTGCACTTCACGACCATGTAGAGATAAATTACGATAAAGCTATTTGGAAAAATAGGTGGCAAGCGGCTGGTGTTGAAATGGTTTGGAACATGATTCATTATGATGTTCAACTCATTGGTGGTGTGGTTCTACACCAAGGAAAAATTGCTGAAATGGCTACGGGGGAAGGTAAAACATTAGTTTCTACCCTCCCGTCATTTTTAAATGCCTTAGCTGGTAGAGGTGTTCATTTAGTTACTGTAAATAATTACTTAGCAACAAGGGATTCGGAATGGATGGGGCCTCTTTTAGAGTTCCACGGCATTAGTGTTGATTGTATCGATAAATATGAACCCCATTCTCTAGAAAGAGTTAAAGCGTATAAAGCTGGGGTTGTTTATGGAACTAACAATGAATTTGGTTTTGATTATCTAAGAGATAATATGGCTAAAGAGCAAGATGACTTAGTTCAACGCAAGCATCACTTTGCTATGGTAGATGAAGTGGATTCGGTATTAGTAGATGAAGCTAGAACTCCATTAATTATCTCAGGCCCTATTCCAAAAGGAGATGAGCACGAGTTTTACGACTTAAAGCCAAGAATTCAAAAGTTAGTTGATGCTCAGAAAAAAATTGTACATCAATATTTACTAGATGCAAAAAAACAATTAGCTGATACGCAAGAAAAAGAAGGAGGATTAGCATTATTTAGAGCTTACAGAGGCCTGCCTAAGGATAAACCTCTTATTAAATTTTTAAGTGAATCAGGCATTAAACAAGTTCTGCAGAAAACGGAGAACTTCTACATGCAGGATAACTCCAAAATGATGCCTGAGGCAGATGAGCCTCTTTACTTTACCATAGATGAAAAGCATAATAGTATTGACTTAACTGAAAAGGGTATTGACCTAATTACAGGAGAAGGAGAAGACTCAAGTTTCTTTATCTTGCCAGATATTGGGGACGAGGTATCTAAGCTCGAGAAAGATGAGTCGCTATCTCCAGAAGAAAAGGTGAAGAAGAAAGATGAAGTAATTCAAGATTACTCCATTAAAGCACAACGGATTCATTCTGTTAACCAGCTATTAAAAGCATTTACCTTATTTGAAAAAGATACTGAATACATACTCGATGATGGTAAAATTAAAATTGTAGATGAGCAAACTGGCCGTGTTATGGATGGCCGTAGATACTCCGATGGATTACACCAAGCCATTGAAGCTAAGGAAAATGTAAAGGTGGAGGATGCTACTCAAACCTATGCAACCATTACCTTGCAAAACTATTTTAGAATGTATCATAAGCTTTCGGGTATGACGGGTACGGCCGAAACTGAAGCAGGTGAATTATGGGAAATTTACAAGTTAGATGTAGTGGTGATTCCTACCAATAGAAATATTGTGAGAGATGATGCTGAAGATAAAGTGTATAAAACTGTTCGTGAAAAATTTAATGCAGTTGTTGAAGAAATAATAGAGCTAACGAGCAAAAAAAGACCCGTGCTGGTAGGTACAACGTCCGTAGAAATATCGGAATTACTAAGTAGGATGTTGCAGCTTAAAAAGATTGACCACCAAGTATTAAATGCAAAACAACACCAAAAAGAAGCCGACATTGTAGCTGCGGCAGGGAAGCCAGGCACCGTTACCATAGCCACCAACATGGCTGGTAGAGGTACCGATATAAAACTAGCTCCTGAATCAAAAGAAGCAGGGGGTTTAGCCATTATTGGTACTGAAAGACACGAATCTAGAAGGGTTGATAGGCAGTTGAGAGGTAGAGCAGGACGACAGGGAGATGTTGGCTCGTCTCAGTTCTTTGTGTCATTAGAAGATAACCTAATGAGGCTATTTATGCCTGAAAGAATTGCGAAGCTAATGGATAAAATTGGCTTGCAAGAGGGGGAAGTAATTCAGCATTCAATGATTACTAATTCCATTGAACGTGCACAGAAAAAAGTAGAAGAAAACAACTTTGGTATTCGTAAACGTTTGCTTGAGTACGATGATGTAATGAACTCGCAACGTGAAGTAATTTATACTCGTAGAAAAAATGCACTAAATGGAGAACGACTTGAGCTCGATATCCTCAACATGCTCTACGACACATGTGATGACATTGTGCTAAATCATAAAGGAACCAATGATTTTGATGGTTTTAAACTTACCCTGTTAAGTTCTTTACAAATAGACTTGCCCATTACCAAAGAAGAGTTTGCCGAAATTGGGGAACAAGAGCTTACGGAGAAAACCTATGACTTAGCGTTAGAGCACTATAAACGTAAGAATAAGGCTATTACCGAAAAGTCTTTGCCCATTTTAAAGGATATTCAAAAAACAAGAGGAGCCACTGTTAAAAACATTTTGGTGCCATTTACTGATGGTAAAAAACAAATTGGAGTAAGTGCAGATTTAGCCAAATGTGTAGAAACAGAAGGTGTGGAATTGATTAACGCCATGGAAAAAATGATTGTGCTAGCAATCATCGATAATCTGTGGAAAGAGCATCTACGTGAAATGGATGACCTAAAGCAGTCCGTTCAAAATGCTGTTTATGAGCAAAAAGACCCTCTTTTAATTTATAAGTTTGAAGGGTTTAATCTTTTCAAGCTATTTATTGCCAAACTTAATGAAGACACCATCTCATTTTTAATGAAGGCAGAAATACCGGTACAGGAGGCAGACGAAGTTCAAGAAGCAAGAGCTCAACGAAGGCAAAAACTTAATGAGCAAAAAGATGAAAGTCGATCTGCATTAAGTGATGGTCGCCAAGCTCATGACCCAAGCAAAACTCCTCAAAAAGTAGAACCTGCCAAAACACAAAAAATAGCTAGCAGAAATGAAAGAGTAACCGTTCAGTATGCTAATGGCAATGTTAAAAAAGATGTAAAATTTAAGGTGGTTGAAGAAGACGTGAGACAAGGTAATTGTGTTATTATTGAAAGTTAATGATTAGAGTTAACCATATACTGATACTTATTTTAATGGTTTTAGGTACTGCTTGCCTATCAACGGTAAAATCTAATAAGGCAAATTCTTCCACCTATTCAGAAGACCTTAGCGCATATTTGCCTCCTGATCCTGTAGATTCTACCTCAGAAATTACAAAAAAAAATACTCCAGTAGTAATTGATACAACACTTATCATCACAGCGCGGCTAGACTCGGCCTTGCAAATAGTTAACAACTATAATTCCAATAAAACAACCTATGTGGAAGGGCTAACAATTCAGTTATACTCAGGCCATGATAGGTCTAAAGCCAAGGAGGTGCAACTTAGAGCATTTAGACATTTCCCAGAGAGTAAACCGAAAATTATATTTGACCAACCCAATTATAAAGTTAGAATGGGATACTTCTACAGCCAGTTAGAGGCTTACCCGGTCTATAAATCAGTGCAATCTAAATTTGGAAAAGCAATACTTGTACCAACGAGAATTCCTGTATCCAATAAATAAGGCTTATTTTAGTATAACAATTTTAAGCTATGGCCGATTACAAAAAATTATTGAGTTTTTTAAAAGTAGATTCTATTTTTGAAGATATAGTTGCCATTGTTGAAGCCAAAGTAGAATTACTAAAAATTGAGCTCAAAGAAGAAGCCGCCAAAACAGCTTCCAAAATAATCAGTGCTGTTTTTTTAGGCATAATGGTATTTCTGATAGTAATTTTTTTAAGTGTAACAATTGCTTCACTAATAAATTACTTTATGGAAAGTAATTATTGGGGATACGCAATCGTAACTTTATTTTACATTTTATTACTTGTTGGGTATAAAGTGTTTAATGTGGGCAAAAAGTTAGAAATACGAATAGAAGAATCTTTGAATAATTTACATAAGAGCGAAGAAGAGGATGACCTTGAATAAGCTAGTGTGTTAATTACTAAATTCATTCACTATTTTTGCTTATATTTTTACTTTGGACAAGGCAAAAATTGAAAGCATAGCAGCGATACGGTTGAAATTTTTAACACAGTACAAAGGGAAAAGAAAGGAAAAATAGTGAATGAATTTAGTAATTAACACACTAGAGCAAGAAAAGGCCGAGCGTAGAAAGGAACTTTTGGCTATTCTTGAAAGTAAGAAAAAAGAGTTACAAAAGCACTTTGAAGAAAGTGCCAATAAGTCGATTGATGCAGGTAAAGGGCTATTAGTAATTGGTACAGGTATATTGTTGTTATACACCATATTCGACCGATTTTTAGAATCTAAATTTAGAGTAAAGCACACTGCTAAGGAAGCTTCTTCGAGTAAAGCCGTACCTAATAAACTGCTTTACCCTATTTTTTCAATGATGCTTCAGCAAGGTTCAAGCCTATTATTTAATGAAAGCCAAAAAAGGCTAGTTGATTATCTAAAAAATAAAAGATCAAAAAATGAACGTATATCAGCAAGTATTTCAATCAAAAAATAAATCCTTTGCTGTACTAATTGACCCAGATAAAACAGGGCCGTTTCAAGTTGAAACCACATTAAACACTATAAATTCTATTAATGAAATTAGTGCCATTTTTGTTGGTGGTAGCTTAGTTGCCGATGGGAGCACCCAGCAGCTCATTCAATATATTCGAAAAAACACGACTAAACCTGTTGTCTTATTTCCAGGAAATGTAAATCAAATTTGCGAAGCAGATGCCATCCTCTTTTTAAGCCTTATTTCAGGAAGAAACCCTGAATATTTAATCGGGCAACATATTTCGGGTGCTCCACTTATTAAAAAGCTAGGACTAGAGGCCATTCCTACCGGATATTTACTCATAGGAGAGCCTTCTAGTACCGCTTATGTTAGCAATACAACACCAATCCCCAATAATAAACCAGACCTTGCAGTAGCAACAGCTTTGGCGGGCGAAATGCTAGGTCAATCACTCATTTATATGGATGCTGGCAGTGGGGCTACAAACCCTATTTCTGAAGATATGATTTCGAAAGTATCGGGTAGTTTAAACTCACCACTGATAATTGGTGGGGGAATTCGAACTTATGAAGACGCAAAAAAGGCCCTCATTGCTGGGGCCCATTGTATTGTAGTTGGTAATGCGGCAGAAACTAACGCTGCTATTTTATTTGAAATAGCCAGTGCCGTTTCTGATATTAACCGAAGTTTAGAGGTTCATCAATGATTCTCTGCGCCTCATTTTTCCTGCAGGAATACCGAACATCATTTTAAATCTTCGGCAAAAATAAGCCGTATCCTTATAACCTACTTGCTTACCAATTTCTCGAATGCTATTTTTTGAAGTTCTTAATAAATTAACCGCCTCTTCCATTCGTTGGTATTCAATGTAATCCTGAGGGTTAATTCCTGTTAACATTTTAAAATACTGACCCACATAATCTTCAGAAACATTGGCAACTTCTGCCAATACTTTATTAGACAAGTCCCCATTTATATTTTCTCTAATAAAATTGAATATATCAATAAGACGAGGATCCTTAAAATAAGTACTATTTGTTGCTAGCTGCTCAACAAACAATCTGTTTTTAATAACATAACGAATAATTTCAACTACAAGCTGCTCAGTTTTTAACTTAACAACTCTACTACTTCCTGGTTCATCAGATATCGACTCTAGAAATAACTGCTTAATTGTAAAATTGATATCATCGCTCTTAATCACAAATGGCTCAATATCTAACGAAGCAAAAAAGTTAACAGAGTTAAAGACCTTCGCTTCAAAAGTTACAACAATCATCGAATCTGTTACCGTAGGGTCCACAGCAACTCCTTGAGTATGAGATTGAAGGTAAAGTTCTTTCTTTGTCACAAACTCTTCCGCAGTTAACTCAGCTTTCGCATTGCTTCCGTAAGTTAATTTGGTTCGTTTTCCACCAGGAATAAATATAACCTCTCCTTCTTCGGCCTCTACCACGCCTGTTGAGTCTTCAAAACTCAGTTTACCAGATTTTACAAAAATTGCGGTATTTTCAACATCATAAAAATTAGAAATACTAACAGGCTGCTTAACATTTATGCTTTTAGCCTTAATATACCTTACCCCTAACGATTCAATTATTTTATTATAATCTTCCATGTAATTTAGTGTTTAACCATCAAGAAACAATTGTGCAAAAAATTCTTGGACAAATCTAATACGCAATTTTTAAAATCCGAAATTTTAATGAATCTTTTTTGTACTATTATAAGAAATGGCTCTTTTCTACTTTAATAGCTCTCTTGCAATAACTATATTTTGGATTTCAGAAGTGCCCTCATAAATCTGGGTAATTTTCGCATCTCTCATAAACCTTTCTACATGGTACTCTCTTACATAACCATAACCTCCATGAATTTGAACTGCTTCAATAGAAGCATCCATTGCGGTTTTTGAAGCAAACACTTTGGCCATTGCACTCGCTTTTGTAAAATCCTTATGTTGGTCTTTTAAATAAGCTGCTTGCAAACAAAGTAACCTAGCAGCATCAATATTTGTTGCCATTTCTGAAAGCTTAAACTGAATAGCCTGATGTTTGGATATTTCAACCCCAAAGGCTTTACGTTCTTTTGAATATTTCAAGGAAAGCTCTAATGAGCCAGCAGCAATTCCCAGCGCTTGAGAAGCGATACCAATTCTGCCTCCACTAAGCACTTTCATAGCAAATTTAAATCCAAAACCGTCTTCGCCTATTCTATTCTCTTTAGGAACTTTAACATCTGTAAACATTAGGGAGTGAGTGTCGGAGGCTCTAATACCCATCTTTTGCTCCTTTTTTCCTACCACAAAACCTTCCATGCCTTTCTCAACAATCAAAGCGTTTATTCCCCTGTGCCCTTTTTCAGGGTGTGTTTGCGCAATAACAATATAGTATTCTGCTGAGCCACCATTCGTAATCCAGTTTTTGGTACCATTAAGTAAATAATAATCTCCTTTATCTTCAGCGGTTGTTTTTTGAGAAGTTGCATCTGATCCAGCTTCAGGCTCACTTAAACAAAAAGCGCCTATTTTTTGACCGGAAGCCAACTGAGTAAGGTATTTCTGTTTCTGATCTTCCATTCCAAACTTTTCAAGTCCCCAGCATACCAACGAATTATTTACTGACATTACAACCGAGGTTGATGCATCAACTTTAGAAATCTCTTCCATGGCCAACACATAGGAAACCGTATCCATTCCCCCTCCTCCATACTTAGGATCAACCATCATTCCTAAAAAGCCAAGTTCTCCAAGTTTTTTTACTTGTTCTGTAGGAAACTGTGCGTTCTCATCTCTTTCAATTACTCCTGGTAAAAGTTCGTTTTGAGCAAAATCTCTGGCTGCATCTCTAACCGCTAATTGCTCCTCGGTAAAATCAAAGTTCATAATACTTTTAATTAATTATTTGTAAGGGGATGCCTAATCCCTTCCTCCAAGAAAAATCATTACATAATATAACAATGTTGTTAACGCTCCCAAAGCAGCAACGACATAAGTCATAGCAGCCCATTTAAGTGCATCTTTCGACATTTCATACTCTTGGGAAGTAACAACATTATTTGTTTCTATCCATTGTAATGCACGTTTACTAGCATCAAACTCTACAGGTAAAGTTACAAAAGCAAATAATGTAAAAACTAAATTAACCCCAATAACAACCAATAGTACGAGTTGCATTGGAAATACGCTTGTTAAAAACATACCTCCAAATAGCATTGCAAAAAATATGATGTTCATTATTTTACCGCTTGCATTTTGCAGAGGTACTAAGGTTGTTCTTAATGTTAGCATATTATAGGCTGTTGCATGCTGCACAGCATGCCCACATTCGTGAGCGGCAATGGCTGCCGAAGCTGCAGATCGGCCCATATATACGGCTTCACTCAAATTTACAGTTTTATTGGCAGGGTTGTAATGGTCTGTTAAGCTACCTCCAATATGAACTACACTTACATCATAAATACCATTATCTCTAAGCATTTTTTCTGCCACTTCTTTTCCAGACATCCCAGATGCTAATGGTATTTGAGAATATTTTTTAAATTTTCTTTTTAACGTATTACTAACAGCAAAACTGATAATAGCAAAAACGATGAATATAATAATTAACATAATAATTTATTTAAAGTTAAACATCAATTTTATTCTTTTTTACCCTCAAACTAATAATAAAGCTTAACCCACCAAATAACAAAATTGACAATGTTTGAGAGGAGTGAATTAAAGTTGCGAAAAAATATCCATCCTTCTCAACTACTCCATACAACCCTAACACAGAACCAACCAAAATATGGTAGGTTCCAAACCCTCCTTGTACTGGTGCAGACATACCCAAACCACCCATAATTAAGATTGACAATCCTGCCAATAAGCTAAGGTGGGAAGTTGTGGGTAGTGCAAAAACCACTACATAGGCCATAGCAAAGTAAAACACCCAAATCAATACTGTTGAGCTCCAAAACCCTACTTTGTTTTCGAGTTTTAGAACGCTGCTAAACCCATCATATAGTTCAATTGTAAAAGATCGTAGTTTAAAATAGATGGGCAACCGCATAATTTTTGCCCGCATCCACCATAAAACTAAAGCAACAAATACAATTACCACACCAAGTACAATCATTAATTGAATAACCGAAGAATTTATGTCAACACCTGCAGTTTTTGAGTTAAAGAAATCCAGCATAAACCCACTCAGCCTATCAAACTGCAAGGTTAGGCCAAGCAATATAATAATAATTAGCCCAAGTAAATCCACTATTCGCTCTGCAACAACACTACCCAATGATACTGACATGTTGACACCATCATTCTTTTTCATAATGCCACACCTTGTAATTTCTCCAGCCCTTGGAGCTAACAGGTTAACAAAATACCCAATCATAACAGCCAAAAAGGTTCTAAATGTAGTTAAGTGCTTATATCCAAGAGGCTTCAACAGCAAATTCCATCTATAGGCTCTAATAACATGGCTAATAATTGAAAGAAAGACTGAGAGAAAAACCCAGGAATAATCTACTTGCTTAAACCTTTCTAACAAATCGCTTAAATCCCAATCTTTAAATACATAATAAAGAAGGCTACCAGCTATTAGCAGCCCAACAGAGTATTTTAAAAATGTAATTAGCTTATTTTTCAAACCTATGAAACAAGTTTGTTATTATCATCAGGGAAAATTATTGTAGGCACATGTGTCCTACCTTCCTCTTTGTTTATCAATCCATAAGTAATTAATATAACCACATCCCCTACTTGGGCAAGCCGTGCAGCAGGGCCGTTTAAGCAAACTTCACCCGTACCTCTGGCTCCAGTAATAACATAAGTTTCTAAACGCTCTCCATTATTTATGTTTACTACTTGTACTTTCTCGTTCTCAACAATGTCCGCAGCATCCATCAAATCTTCATCCACAGTAATACTACCTACATAATGTAGCTCAGCTTGAGTGATTTTTACTCGGTGGATTTTGGATTTCATTACCTGTATTTGCATTCCTTATATTCAAAAATTATGTTATCAATTAACCTTACACCTGCAACAAATGCAGCAACACACAAAGCTAGCCTATCTCCTTCACTTACTTTAGTTTTAGAAAGAAGAGTTTCTTCATCAACAATTTCAAAGTACTCTAGTTCAATACCATTCTCCTCTCTAAACACTCTCTCTACATTATCCAGAACCATTTCTTGAGTGTATCCTTCTATTAATTGTGCCTTTGCTAGATGCAAAGCAGAATATATCGTAGTTGCGATTTTGAGTTCAGCATCATTTAGCCTCCTATTTCTAGATGACATAGCCAACCCACTCGTTTCTCGAATAATAGGCACCAAGTGGAGCTTGATAGGTAAGTCAAAGTCAGCTATTAAAGTTGAAACAATTCTAAATTGTTGCAAGTCCTTTTGTCCAAAAAATGCACCCGTTGGTTCAACCAATCCAAATAGTTTCATTACAATAAGTCCCACTCCATTAAAATGACCGGGGCGATGTTTACCTTCCAATATTTCCTCTAAGTAACCAAAGTTTAGTCCTATGGTTACTTCTTTCTGGTAAATTTCTTTTACCTCCGGAATAAAAATCACATCACAACCAGTTGCGCTTAGTTTCTCAATATCAGCCTCTTCTGTTTTAGGATACTTTTTAAGATCCGCCTTATTATTAAATTGAGTAGGATTTACAAAAATGGTAGCAATTGTTACATCGTAATGTTGGTTTGCCGTTTCAACTAACTGCAAATGACCTTGATGCAAAGCACCCATGGTTGGAACTAACCCTATACTAGCACGCTTGCTTTTTATATTTTTTATTACGGCTTTAAGGTCATATTTAGACCTAATTACTTGAGGCATACCGCTTGTTTTACAATATTGGGTGGCAAAAATACGTTTTTCATTCAAATTAATATTGATAACAGCTTAAAAAAGGCGTATCTTTGTGCACCCATTTTATGGTCATATTAAAAATCAACATTTATGTCGAAACTTCGAATACTCTATGTGGCAAGTGAGATTGATCCGTTTTTGCAAACCTCAGAGGTAGCAGACTTTGTAAGAAAGTTACCCCAGGCAATGCAAGAAAAAGGGATGGAAATACGAATTTTAGTGCCAAGATTCGGACTTATTAATGAAAGAAAAAATAGATTACATGAGGTTGTAAGACTTTCAGGAATCAATATATCTGTAGGAGAAGAAGAAAAGCCATTGGTTATTAAGGTTGCTTCTATTCCTACGGCAAAACTTCAAGTATATTTTATCGATAACGAAGACTATTTTAAAAGAAAGTTCGTTTTTAACGATAAGGAAGATAAATTTTATGAAGACAATGACGAACGAGTTGTTTTCTTTTGTAAAGGTGCTTTAGAAACGGTTAAAAAACTTGGCTGGGCTCCAGACATTGTTCATTGTAACGATTGGATGACGAGCTTGATTCCATTATATATAAAAACTACTTACAAGAACGACCCTATTTTCCAAAACTCAAAAACTGTATTTACAGTTTATGATAATAAATTTAATCATAAATTTAATGGCGATTTGTTTAGCAAGGTTAAGATGATAGATGTTGAAGATGAAAATCTTAAAAATCTTAAATCGGCTGATTACTCTGGTTTTATGAAACTTGGCATGGAATATTCTGATGCTGTGATAAAATCAAGTGATGACCTTAATAAGGAGCTTTTACAATTGTTTGATGATTGTGAAGAGAAGAAGAAGATTAATACCATTGAAAAAGACGAAAATTTCACCGAATTATACTTCGAATTATATAATGAACTTATTGGTTAAGAAATTTAAGGTTGTAGCAGTAGTTCTGCTCACTCCTTTATTTTTTGTTTCGTGTGAAGACCCGGGTAAAATTGGATTAGATGTTGATCCCAAAAACAGTGTAATTTCTACCAAATACAAGGAGTTTGTGTTACCCAGTATGCAAGTTCAGTTTAATCCCAGGTCAACAACAAACTCTATTTCATTGCAAGCAGGAATTTACACAGATTCGGATTTTGGAACAATTTCATCTAAATCATATACGTGGCTCGGAATTCAACCCTCAATACCGATATTAAGCTCTAGTGCTACCTATACTGGTACTTCACTATCAATCCAATTTGTTTCAATTTATGGCTCGGAAGGAGAGAATGATGAAATTCAGTCGTTTGATATTTACCAGCTTTCAGAGCCTCTTGAAGAGGGTGTAGATTACACAAGAGTGGATGAATTACAAGTTGGCTCTTTACTCGGAACTGCAGATATATTTATCCAAGAAAATGACACCCTTGCAACCGATTCATTATTCCAATTCGATATAAGTGATGATTTCGGAAAATTAATTTTCAACAAAATGGTTGCTAATGATCCTATTTTTGAAAATGAATCTACCTTTAACGCCTTTATTAATGGAATCGCAATAGTACCAAGTTCTAATAATAATAAAATCCTTCACTTCAACACTTCAACATTCAGGATTAAAGTTAATTATACCGAAGTAAATTCAGCAGGAGAGCTCGTAGATCGCTCCTATTCTCTCGACATAGGCAGTACAAATTTTTATCATATAGATTCGGATTTAGCCGGAACTCCCCTTAACGGAATGATACCTAATAATCAAGATTTTGAACCAAGTAATGATTACAGGTATTTACAAGCAGGTACTCTGATAGGTCTAAAAGTAAACCTAAATACAGTTTACGATTACCTAAATAATGAGATGGCCTCTGATACTGTAAGCAATATAATTATACAAAAAGCAAGATTTGCTTTAGGCGACATTTCAATTAACAAGTCTGGGGCAGATTACCCGTTTAGTTTACTCGGCTACTTTACTGACTCCGAAAATACTTGGCCTACGCTTGCATTACCACATGAAGATAGCCTTTTAAATGTTTTACAAGGAGAAATTATTGGAGGTAATACACCAACCTTCCCTGGTTATTATGGCGTACCGCAAGAGATTCTCTTTGGAACAATCGATTCATTGGGCTATGATGCAACAATGTCAAATTTTTTCCAAAATATTATAGATGGTGGGTACAACACAAGTGAAACACCGTTGGAGCAGGGAGGTGAAATGATATTGTTTGTTCCTTCTAGTGTAAAAACCCCACAATCTGCCCCAAGCCATTCACAAACAAACTTTTTAAAAGTACATAAAGATAGTATTCGGGTAAAAATTGATTACTCTACTACAAACTTCTAACCAACCAAACTAATGTGTGGAATCGTAGCCTATATAGGCAAACAACAAGCGGCCCCTATTATCATAAAAGGTCTTAAAAGACTAGAATATAGAGGTTATGACAGCGCTGGGATAAGCGTTTTAAATGGAAACTTAAACGTCTATAAAAAGATGGGAAAAGTATCTGAACTTGAATCTCTTGTTAAAGACCAGTCATTAAAAAGTTGTATAGGAATAGGGCATACTCGATGGGCAACTCATGGGGAGCCAAATGACGAAAATGCTCATCCACATAAATCTAATTCAGGAAACCTCTCTATTATTCATAATGGAATTATAGAAAATTATGCTACCATAAAACAAGAACTGGTAAATAAAGGCTATAGTTTTAAAAGTGAAACTGATACAGAAGTACTTGTTAATTTTATTGAAAACATTCAAAAAGAAAGGGACTGTTCTCTTGCTCGAGCTGTACGTATTGCACTAAACTCAGTGGTTGGCGCCTATGCTATTGTAGTTATGTCTAAAGACAACGATAATCAATTAATTGCAGCTCGTAAAGGGAGTCCCTTAGTTGTTGGTGTTGGCAAGGGCGAGTTTTTCTTCGCTTCTGATGCTACACCCATTATAGAATATACAAATGAAGTTGTGTATCTTAATGATTATGAAATTGCTATTGTTGAGAATGGTAAGCTCTCGATTACAGATCTAAAAGACGTTGAAAAAACACCTTACATACAAACGATAGAGTTAGAGCTTGAGGCTATTGAAAAAGGGGGTTACGATCATTTTATGATCAAAGAGATTTATGAGCAGCCTAAATCCATTAAAGATTGTATGCGTGGCCGGCTAAATGCCGATGAAAACAGATTAGTTATTGGGGGAATAAGGGAATACGCCAACAAACTCACAAATTCTGATCGAATCATCATTAATGCTTGTGGTACGTCTTGGCACGCAGGTTTAGTGTCAGAATATTTCATTGAAGAGTTTTGCAGAATACCTGTTGAAGTTGAATATGCTTCAGAATTTAGATATAGAAATCCAATTATTAATGAAGGAGATATTGTCTTTGCCATTTCACAATCTGGTGAAACAGCCGATACGTTAGCAGCCATTGATCTTGCGAAGTCGAAAGGAGCTATTATTTTCGGACTTTGTAACGTTGTGGGTTCCTCTATTTCTAGAGCTTCGCACGAAGGTGCTTATACACATGCTGGACCAGAAATTGGTGTTGCAAGTACAAAGGCTTTCACAGCACAGCTCACAGTTATGTTTATGATTGCCTTAAAAATGGCCTATAAAAAAGGAACCATTGGTGATAGTGTGTTCAGAAATATGCTTTATGAGCTAGAAAATATTCCTCAAAAAGTTGAAAAAGCTTTACAACTTAATAATCAAATTGAAAAAATTGCTGCAAAGTTTAAGGATGCTACAAACTTTTTATATTTAGGAAGAGGATACAATTTTCCTGTTGCGCTTGAAGGAGCCTTAAAGCTTAAAGAAATTTCGTACATACATGCTGAAGGCTACCCAGCTGCAGAAATGAAGCATGGCCCAATCGCTCTAATTGATGAAGACATGCCTGTTGTTTTTATTGCTACTAAAGACAGTGGCTACGAGAAAATTGTGAGCAATATTCAAGAAGTTAAAGCTCGTAAGGGCCAGGTAATTGCAATAGTTACAGAAGGCGACACACAAATTAAAGACATTGCAGACTATACCATAGAAGTTCCAGATACTTTAGAGCCTCTTATGCCATTAATTTCTGTGATACCACTTCAATTATTGGCCTACCATATTGCTATTATGAGGGGTTGTAATGTTGACCAGCCGAGAAACCTGGCTAAATCTGTAACCGTAGAATAAAATTTATTATCTCATTTATGAAACAAGAGTTAGGCTTGAGCAATTTTATTCCGGCTTTTTCGTTACTCGAGTTGATGCGATTTTTTATTTTGGCTTTATTTTTTTTACCAACCATTACTTTTTCTCAAGTGGAAGAAGGAGGTGAAGACGATATGTTCACCATTTCTACTCCTATTACTATTGACCTAGGTAAGGAAGAAGAGGTTTATGAGAAGAAAAAAAAGAAGAGAAAAAAGAATGTTTATTACGGGCTAAAAACAAGGAAAAGCTTTGCAAGAAAAGGTGTTGGAAGCAAGGCTACTTTGGAGCTCTTCAACACCCTAAAGACACCACAAACACCTGACCCCTACGTTAGAGATATTTATTATTACGACACCGAACGTAAACAAATACGCAAAACCAGAAAATACGACCCTCGGAAAGGCCCTTTATTACACGGGCCATATTCAAAAAAAATAGGCGATATTACTTTAGAAGAAGGCATTTTTTATATCGGCACCAAGCACGGCAGGTGGATTAGAAAAGACAAAAAGGATATTCTTATTGATAAAGAGAAGTATTACAAAGGCTGGCCTAAAGAGTCGAGAGTAAGTTTTTATGACCCAGAAAGAACTAAGATTAAAGAAATTATTCCTATTGAATATGGCGTAAAAGAAGGCAATTACTTCTACTTTTCATCTACGGGCGTTATTGCTATTACTGGGGAATTTAGGTATAATAAAAAAGTAGGGAAATGGTCTTCTTTTTACACGAATAGAAGAGGAAGAAAAATTCGAGAAATTCAATATAGAAAAGACCCTTTTGATGATAAATTTAAGCCCTATATTTTAAGAGAGTGGAATACCCGGGGAAAGCAGATTTACGACTACGTAAAAGACAAAAAGCGTCCTCAGTAGAAAGCATCCTCAAAATGCTTAACATCTAAGTTATCTCCACCTGTTAGAATTGAAACAATATCAAACCGAATGGATCCATGCCAATTTTTCTCGAATAAATAAGCTTCTGCTCCTTCTATTACCTTATTGGCTTTAGCTCCACCCACAAAAGACTCTGGGTGCCCAAACTTTATGCTAGATCTTGTCTTAACTTCAACAAATACAAGTAGATTATCTTTCTTACAAATGATATCTATTTCAGATTTTCCTACTCTATAATTCTTTTCTAAAACAGAAAATCCTTTACTTTTTAAGTAATTAACAGCTAACTGCTCACCTTTATCTCCTATTTCTTGTTGAATTGCCATGTAAAAACCGATTGCGGCTCAAATTAACGGTAAGATGTTTCATTATCAACAACCAAAACTCTTTTTTTGCAGTATGCAATCAATAAACCCAACCCAAACTAACTCTTGGACTTCTTTATCCTCCCATTTCAAAGAACTAGAATCATTAGAAATAAAACAATTATTCAAAAACGATTCAAATAGATTCAATGAGTTTCACATCTCATTTGAAGATATCCTGATTGATCTTTCTAAAAATAGAATTACTTCAAAAACATTAACTTATTTACAAGATTTAGCCAATGAATGCCAGTTGCATGAGGCCATTTCTTCTATGTTTAATGGCTCAGAAATTAACCATACTGAAAAAAGGGCTGTTCTACATACTGCACTTAGAAATAGAAGTAATACACCTGTTCTTGTTGATGGAGCTGATGTAATGCCTGATATTAACAAGGTACTGTTGAAAATGAAAGCCTTTTCGAACAAGGTGCATAGTGGAGAATGGAAAGGATTTACTGGGAAAAAAATTACGTCAATTGTAAATATTGGTATCGGAGGCTCTGACCTTGGCCCTGTAATGGTTACCGAAGCATTAAAGCCATACAAGGTAGAAGGAATAGAGACCTTTTTTGTATCGAATGTAGATGGAACACATATTGTAGAAACACTTAAAAAAGTGAACCCCGAAACCACCTTATTTTTGGTAGCTTCTAAAACATTTACTACCCAAGAAACTATGACCAATGCGCATTCGGCACGTACTTGGTTGCTTGATTATTATAAAGATGAAAAAACCGTAGCTAGTCATTTTATAGCATTATCGACCAATGCAAAATCAGTGGCAGAATTTGGCATAGATACCAATAATATGTTTGAGTTTTGGGATTGGGTTGGTGGTCGTTACTCTTTATGGTCGGCCATAGGGTTATCAATTGCACTTACAATTGGCTATGATAATTTTGAGCAACTTTTAGAGGGGGCTCATGCTATGGACAATCATTTCAAGGATACAAGTTTCGATAAAAACATTCCAGTAATTCTTGCCCTTATTGGTATTTGGTACACCAATTTTCATAAATTTGAATCAGAAGCAATCCTTCCATACGACCAATATATGCATCGTTTTGCCGCTTACTTTCAGCAAGGCAATATGGAAAGTAATGGTAAATACGTAGATAATAATGGTAACAAAGTAAACTACCAAACGGGCCCTATTATTTGGGGAGAACCTGGCACAAATGGGCAACATGCTTTTTACCAGCTCATTCATCAAGGCACCAAAATAATTCCTTGTGATTTTATCGCACCTGCAAAAAGCCACAATCCTATTGGCGACCATCACCCTAAATTAATGGCTAACTTTTTTGCTCAAACGGAAGCCTTAATGAATGGAAAAACGAAAGAAGAAGTATTAGCTGAACTGCAAGAATCAGGTTTATCCAATCAAGAAATTGAAAAACTATATCCGTACAAAATATTTGAAGGCAATAGACCCACCAACTCCATCTTAGTTAAAGAAATAACACCATATACCTTAGGCTCTTTAATAGCTATGTACGAACACAAAATATTTGTGCAGGGTATAATTTGGAATATTAACAGTTTCGATCAGTGGGGCGTGGAACTAGGTAAAAAATTAGCAGGTAAAATATTGCCAGAGTTAAATGGGAAAGAACAAATCACTTCTCACGATAGCTCAACTAATGGATTAATTAATCAATACAAAGCGGTAAGAAATGACTAAACCAGACCTGTATCCTTTAAAATTTGAACCCATCTTAAAAAATAAAATTTGGGGTGGCACCAAGCTAAAAACTGTGCTAGCTAAACCAACAGATAGCCTGGATTGTGGTGAATCCTGGGAAATATCGGGCGTGCATGGAGATATTTCTGTGGTAGCCAATGGAGCCCTAAAAGGGAAATCGTTAGTAGAATTGATTGAAAAGTATAAGGGCAGTTTGGTGGGAGAAAAAGTGTATAAAAAGTTTAACACTGATTTTCCACTGCTTATCAAATTTATAGATGCCAATCAAGACCTCTCCATTCAGGTGCACCCAGATGATGAAATGGCTAAAGAACGGCATAATTCCTTTGGCAAAACGGAAATGTGGTATGTAGTGGATGCCGAGAAAGGAGCCAGTTTGATTGCAGGCTTTAATAAGCCCACAACTAAAAAAGAATACCTTGAATATTTCAATAATGGCAAATTAACTGACCTCCTAAATCAGGAGCAGGTTGCCAACGATAATGTATTCTTTTTACCTGCTGGGCGTGTGCACACCATTGGCAGAGGACTGCTTATTGCAGAAATTCAGCAAACCTCTGACATTACTTATCGCATTTATGATTTTGACCGAAAAGATGCTAATGGAAACACTCGAGAATTACATGTAGAAGAGGCTATTGATGCCATTGATTATGAGTTTTATGGTGAGTATAAAACGGCTTATAATAGAACTGCTCAAGAAGTTGAGCTTGAATCCTGTGAGTATTTTACAACTAGCAGGCTGTTAATTAACAAAGAGGTTTCTAGAGATTATTCAAACCACGATTCATTCATTATTCTAATGTGTTTGAAAGGAGAAGGGCAAATTAACTACGGGGGAGGAGTGATAGATTATAAATTAGGAGATAGCATTTTGATTCCTAATCAGCTTAATAGTATAAATATTAAGCCCTTGTTGGCAAGCGTTTTTTTAGAAGTGTACGTACCTAGATAATAATGACATTCAAAAAAAACCTCTTATTTGCTGGTTTGCTGTTTGTTGTTGCAAGCTGTAACCAAGCGAGTATAGAAACCACCAATATTATAAGTGAAATTTTAGCCAATGGCCAGCATATAGAGGTTGAAAAAACAAATAAAGAAACCACTTCCATTGGCATTATTACAAAGCATAATTATGGCACTACCCATAGCTTTAGGTATAAAATTACGCTTGATGAAATGGACATTGAGTGGAATGGAGGTAGTGGAGAACCCAAACACCTACTTTTTTGTAAAGACACCGTTTATATCCACTTTCTGAAAAATAAATGGGTTGAAGTAGAAACAATTGACAGTGTAAACCAAGCCTCAAATGGGCAATACCAAATTCAAGAGGCCTACCAAGTGTATATTGATAAGCGGTACTTTTTTAAGCTTTTGGGAGATGGCTATTGGGTTGATACTAATCCAGAAAAATATCGGAGGCAAAAATTAATTTGCAACGAATTTCAGGTACCAAATGATAATGAATTGGTGTTAGAGTAGTGTCTGTCCATAAAGTCCGCTATCTGCGTTATGCTCATTAAAAAAATGCTCGATTACCCCGGTAAACTCCGCTTTTTTGAATTTCACAAGCCTTGATAGCAAACTTTCTGAATCAGATACTGAGTTTATAGACGAACACTAGAGTAGGGGTTGAATACCCTGACTCAGGATTCTTATACCATCCCCTTTAAATACTCCTTCTTTAACAAAGGGCAAATTTTATAACGTTCGTCTTTGGTATCTTCAAAAAGTGCATCAAGTACTTCATACACATTATTAATGCCCCATTTAGCTGCCCACTCAAACGGCCCCATGGGGTAATTAGTACCCAGTTTCATTCCTAAGTCAATATCTTCTTTGGTTGCGGTACCTTCCATTACCGTATAAAAGGCCTCGTTAATAATCATGGCAATAATTCGAGGAGTCACCATACCCACTCGGTCATCAACCACTTCAATGGCCAAGCCTAGATCATTCATTAATTTTTCAAGGTAGATTTTTTCGTCTTCATTAAACATTGAAACTTCTAATAAATTACGTTCAATAAACGTAGGATGACCATTGAAACCAAAAAGCTTACATTCTACCTTAGTTTGATACACGGCTTGCTCTGCCAAACTAAAAGTAACCGCATTTAAAAAAATAGCTTTCTCAGGGTAGTTTACATATTGCTCAAGTGCCTCGGGGTTCTCTTCTATACTAAAATCAAAAATAACATCTGCTTTTTCTAGGTGCGATTCGGATAAAAATCCTGAAAACAATAAGGTGTGATCTCCTGTTACTTTTCCTTTGATTAATTCAGCCTGCGCTTTAGAGCCAACAACAATTATGTTCATCTGTTTTTATTTAAATACAATGCTCCTATTGAATCATTGACTAATTTTGCCAAAAATACAATAAAACATTATGGATAAGAAAATCATAAATACAAGCAATGCTCCAGCTCCCATTGGTCCATATAGCCAAGCTGTGGCATCCAATGGTATGCTTTATGTATCAGGACAAATTCCTTTAGACCCTGCTACGATGGAGCTTATTACTTCAGGTATTCAAGACGAAACCCACAGGGTTATGAAAAGCTTAGGAGCCATATTGCAAGAAGCAGGAATTAGTTTCGATCACGTAGTTAAATGCAGCATTTTTGTTGCTGATATGGGTGATTTTGGCGCTATTAACAAAGTATATGGAAGCTATTTTGGAGAGAACCCTCCTTCACGAGAAACCGTTGAAGTAAGCACGCTTCCCAAAAATGTAAATGTGGAAATTTCTTGTATTGCAGCGTTAAATTAATTTATACAACAAGGCTAAAATTTTCATCGTCATTCTGAACGTAGTGAAGAATCTGCTTATTGTAATTTAGTGTACAATAAGAGATTCTTCGGCTCCTCAGCATGACGCTTTTATACTATTAGTATTGCACTTAATAATTCAATAATGATTCGAGTTCGATTTGCTCCCAGCCCAACAGGAGGGCTCCATATTGGAGGCGTACGTACCGCCTTATATAACTACCTTTTTGCCAAAAAACATGGGGGTAAGTTTATTTTACGAATAGAGGATACCGACCAAAAGCGTAAAGTTGATGGAGCCGAAGCCTATATTATGGAAGCTTTAGACTGGTGCGGAATTACTCCGGACGAAAGCCCATCAAACGGAGGAGCTTATGGCCCATACCGTCAGTCGGAACGGCTCCATTTATACAAACAGTATGCTCAGCAACTGTTAGATGCCGACTTTGCCTATTATGCCTTTGATACCCCAGAGGAACTGGAAACAATGCGTACTAAATTGCAAGAGACAAAAGCTGCCAATCAACAGTATAGTTCTATTAATAGAATGGAGATGCGCAATTCGCTTACGCTTGAGAAACCCGAAGTAGAGTCGCTTCTTAATTCAGGAACTCCTTATGTGATTAGGATTAAATTAGAAGGCGATAAAACCGTAGAAGTAAATGATATTATCCGAGGTAAAGTAGTGGTTAATACCAATACAATGGATGATAAAATTTTAATGAAATCAGATGGTTTCCCTACCTACCATTTGGCCAATATAGTAGATGACCATTTAATGGAAATTACCCATGTAATTCGTGGCGAAGAATGGCTGCCTTCAGCTCCACTTCATGTACTTCTGTATCAATATTTAGGATGGGATGCACCTACATTTGCTCATTTACCATTACTCCTTAAACCAGAAGGAAATGGAAAGCTAAGTAAACGAGATGCTGATAAACACGGGTTTCCCATTTTTCCGTTAAATTATTCCGATGCCAAAACTGGAGAAGTAGCAGAAGGGTTTAGAGAAAAAGGGTATATGCCAGAAACAATGGTCAACTTTTTGGCGCTTCTTGGCTGGAACCCTGGTACAGAGCAAGAAATTTTTTCGTTACACGAATTAGCAGAGGCTTTTGAATTAGAACGTATTAGCAAAGCTGGAGCTAAATTCGATATTCAAAAAGCCAATTGGCTTAACGAACATTATTTGAGAGCCACTCCAAAAGAAATTCTTTCAGGTTATATAATTAAAAAAGCAAATGAGGAAGCTATTTCTTGCTCATTCGCAAAGGCCAAAGCGATTGTTGATTTGCTAATTGAACGAAGTACATTTATTCAAGACTTATGGAACAATGGGCAGTACTTTTTTGTTAGCCCAACAGAGTACGATGCTAAAACAGTAAAGAAAAAATGGAAAGAAGAAACTGTTCAAGCACTAAAATTATTCATTTCAAAAATTAAAGACTTAGAAAGCCCAACTCCTGAAACCTTTAAAGAACATTTTGAAAAGACTGTTAACGAATTAGAGCTTGGCTTTGGTAAAGTAATGCCAGGCTTACGATTAGCATTAACAGGCCAGGGGGGTGGGCCAGATTTAATGGGTATATTAGCAGTGCTTGGCGTAGAAGAATCAATAAAACGAATTGATACTGCCATTAAAACTATTAAGTTATGAGTAAGCAAAAAAAAGACAGCCCTAAAGTACATAAGGACTTAGAGGGGTTTGATATTAAAATTGATAAGTTTGGCGAAATTAAAGGCAACCTAGATATTGATAAAATAAATGCCTTTTTAGACAAAAACTTAGATGATAAAAAGTTGAAAAAAGAGGACTAGGATGCAATCTGTCCTCTTGTCTTATATCAGCCTCTTATTCGATAAACTCAAATCTTTTTGGGAAAGTAAAACGAGCTCTTATTTAATAAGTGTAACACTCGTAGCAAGTTTTGTGGTGCTCACCTTATTAAGTTTTTTAGTAATAAAAGACATCATTACCCTTGGGTCATTCACTTCAAAGTTTAAAAATCCGTTTTTCTCTATTGAAATAGTATTTACAATGCTATTAATTACAGAGCTTTTTGGGTTGATCTTTATTCTTCCCACTTCCGTTTCCAAGTCGGTAAGTAAACAATTTGAGCTTATATCGCTCATATTTTTAAGAGATGGATTTAAAGCCTTTAGTCATATGGGCTCCGATTTTAGTTGGGGAGCCACGTATGAGCCTCTCAAAGAAATGATGGTTTACGGCTTTGGTGCAATAGCTATATTTCTCATTCTAGGCTTAAACTCTAAGCTTCAAAAGCATATAAAAATATCAACTATCGAAGACGATCAGTATCAATTTATTCAACTTAAAAAAATGCTATCCTTGCTACTGCTTGTAGCTTTTGCAGTAGTTGGCTATATCGACATAAACAGGCTAATACAAACGGGTCATTATCTTCATTCCTTCCATACATTTTATACAATCCTAATTTTTAGCGATATTATAATTGTGCTCATTGCCCTACGATACACTATGAATTATTTCAAAATTTTTAGGTATTCTGCATTCGTTCTAGCCACTATTCTTATCCGTATTTCTCTTTCTCTTGAAGTGCTATATGATGTACTTATAGCCGTATTGGCCGCTGTTTTTATTCTGCTGTTAACACTGGTCTATAATTATTTTACCAAAGAAATAGAAGAGCATCAACTGTCAGAACCTTAGGCCTTAGAGATAGTAAAAACACCCATTAGTTTGCCTAAATAGAACGAAAGAATTAATGTAACAAAATTTAGAAAACTAAAAATCAGGAGGGGCATCAAACCTTCTTTTGGTAAGTGCAGCTTTTTAGATAAAAAGAACATTGAAAAATAAAGGGTCACAAAAACCAAAGTATTTAACATTCGTTTTAGCGAAGAACTTACTAGTACAGGCTCTCCCCATATTCTAAGTATTAATAGTAAACCTAAATTTAACCCAATCAGTGCACCTGCTTGAAACCCTGGAATTACTGAGTATAGAAAGGCCAAAATAACCGGAGCAGCTAAGAACAATACCGTTATTTTACTTGTTGAAAATTCTTCTTTTAAGCCTGTTAATTTATAAAGCTTATTAAATCCAATACTAAAAATTAAGCCTAACACTAAACCCAAGCTTACATCTCCTAAATAGTGCATTCCTAAATACATTCTTGATATAATAGTGAGAGTAATTAATGATACACTTACAACACAAAGCCACTTTTTCCGAAACAGCAACGCCATTCCTAACCACACAGCAGTAATTATCATCGTATGACTAGAAGGTAAACCATGTCGCATAATCTTACTTGTCCTCGTTTTTAATAGCAACTCATCCGAAAATCCTTCAAAAAAACGAGTCGGTTGTAAAGCCACTAAGTTTTCAGGGGTCTTGTCTCTACCAAAACTTTCTAACGTGGCATCAACTGCCAAGGGTCGTGGGTAATCGAAATAGTTTTTTGCTCCTAACATAAACAAAACGCCCCAGCCTAATATGTTTAAAACCAAGAACCCTTTTCGCACATTTACTCCGCCAATTAAAATTAATATTGTTAATAAAAGCATATAAACTGTTCCCATAAACGAAACTATTTCCATAAACTGATGCAAGGGTTGTGAGTCGAAAGATTGCAAAAAATGGTTTAAGTCGGTTCTAAACATATTGTAATATTAATCAGGTTCCGGTTATTAGTATAATTGGCTAAAACAAAAAAAGCCTGGCATTTGCCAAGCTTTTTCCTATATGTTAATTATCTTTTATCCTCCAAAATCATCGAACGATACATTTTCTGGAGGTACACCCCAATCGTCACACATTTTTTGAACTGCGTTATTCATCATTGGTGGTCCACAGAAATAGAATTCAATATCTTCAGGAGAGTCATGTTTTGATAACTGTTGGTCAATTACCGCATTATGCACAAATCCTAAGAATCCATCTCCATTAGGGTCATCCATATCTTTTTTCTCTACCCAATTATCTTCTAGAAGCGGATCGGATAACACCACAAAGAATTTAAAATTAGGAAAGTCTTTTTCTATTTTTCTAAAATCTTCTACATAAAACAGCTCTCTTTTTGAACGACCTCCGTACCAATAAGTAACTTTTCTTCTTGTTTTAAGCGTATGAAACAAATGAAATAAGTGAGAACGCATTGGCGCCATTCCAGCACCACCGCCTACATACACCATTTCAGCATCTGTATCTTTAATAAAGAATTCGCCATAAGGGCCAGAAATAGTTACCTTATCACCAAGTTTACGAGAAAACACATACGAAGAACAAATTCCAGGATTCACATCCATCCATCTGTTTTTAGCTCTGTCCCAAGGTGGAGTAGCAATACGAATAGTTAGCATTACAATATTGCCTTCGGCAGGGTGATTTGCCATAGAATAAGCTCTGAATATTTCTTCGTCATTCTTCATTTTCAAATCCCACAAACCAAACTTATCCCAGTCTTCTTTAAACTTATCTTTCCCTTCTGGGTCACTTGGGTCGGGCTCAATATTCATATCCTTAAAATCAACTTCAATTGGAGGCACATCTATCTGAATATACCCTCCTGCTTGAAAATCTAAGGTTTCACCTTCGGGCAACCTAACTATAAATGCTTTTATAAAAGTGGCTACGTTATAGTTCGAAATAACCTCGCACTCCCATTTCTTAATCCCAAAAATTTCATCGTCAACCCTAATGTTAAGATCTTGCTTCACTTTAACTTGGCAGGCTAAACGAACATTATTCTTTTGCTCTTCTCTGCTCAAATGCCCAACTTCGGTAGGAAGAACTTCACCACCTCCCTCTTCTACAGTACATTTACACATACCGCAAGTACCACCACCTCCACAGGCAGATGGTAAAAATATTTTGTTAGCTGTTAATGTTGTTAACAATGTGCCCCCTGCTGGAGTTACAATTGCGTTGTCCTTATCATCGTTAATAACAATATTAACATCGCCTGATTGCACTAGCTTAGACTGTGCAAATAATAAAATTAGCACCAACAAAAGTATAACTAGTGAAAATGCGACTATTGCAGAAATTATTACGGTACCCATGGATCAATCTTTAACTGTTATAAGTGGCACAAATATATTCAATAAACGGACAAATAACCACGCTAACATGTTAAACCTTATACCTTGTTAATCATACTTAAAAAAATAGCTGCTTATCCAGTTAAAGACCTTGAGAAGGCAGGTCTAGTGTTAAAAACGCTTAAGCCTAACTTCTAAATAATTGCTTCCAAGTACTTTTGTAATAATTGTATTTAAGTGTACTCGGTAACGCTTTAAACCAGTATTTATTTAGCTCAACACTAAAAGAAGGTTGCATATAACAGTTAATTGTACACCCTTCACAGGCTGGAAGTTTCCCTTCGCTTCTAACCAACTTTTTAACTTCCTCTGTTCGATATAAATCTTGAAGAGAGTCCTCAATTTTGAAACTTTTTTTACCTAGATGATAACATGGCAACACAAGCTCATCTTCTGGTGAAATAACTACCGTTGTACTCGCTGCTTTACAAACAGGGTTTGCAGTAGAGTTGCCTCCATTCTTACGAAGTTCTACAAATGCCTCGTTCAAATACACATTCTTTTTCTTTCCCCACCTGCTTAACTCTTCTATTTGCTTCATAGATAAGCCATCATCAACACCCAACCCATTATATTCAAAAGCAGGGTTTAAGATTAGTACTATGTTATTGGGCAGCACAATTTGCTCATACACAGGCTCAATTTGCTTAAAATTGCCTTTGAAAACCGTAAATAAAATATCGGGTCTTTCACCAAGTTTAGTTGCAATCTTTATCGACTCCATTACGTAATCGAAACAAGCAACACCTCTCATTTCGTTGTGCTCTTCGGCAATAGAAGAGTCGAGCGAAAAATGAAACATATCTATGAGGCCAGCCAAACTTTCTGCTTTTTTAGGATAAAGTAAACCGTTTGTGGTAACTGTTGTAATAAATTTAAGCTTTTTAGCTTCTGCTAATATTTCTGGTAAATCAGGATGAAGCAAAGGTTCTCCTCCTGTAAAATCAATTACTTTGACGCCTAATTTCTTAAGGTCTAAGAAGTTTTTCTTAATGGAATCAAGCCCCGCATACTTTGATGGAATTTTCCAAATATCGCAGAAACTACACTTAGCATTGCACTTGTAAGTAAGGTAGTAATTGCAGAGAATAGGGTGATTGATGAGTCGCATTACCTTATTAAGTTCGTAGTGTCTAAAGTATGAAGTGCCCTAAAGTTAAACTTTAAAAACGCTAAATACTCTGAACTTAAGGTACTTAAGATTTTATCATTTTCAAAAGCTTAGTCAACCTAGCTTTTAAATCTCTTCTATCAACTATAAAATCTAAGAAACCATGGTCCAACACAAATTCTGAACTTTGAAAACCTTTGGGTAAATCTTTACCAATGGTTTCTCTAATAACACGTGGCCCAGCAAAGCCAATCAATGCTCCTGGCTCTGCGATATTGAAATCACCTAACATAGCAAACGAAGCCGTAATCCCTCCTGTAGTTGGATCCGTTAATAGAGAGATGTAAGGCGTTGTAGTTTCAGAAAGCTGCGCTAATCGAGCAGAGGTTTTAGCCAATTGCATTAATGATAAACTTGCCTCCATCATTCGAGCTCCTCCAGATTTCGATATCATTAAAAAGGGCACATCATTTTTTATAGAATACTCTATCGCTCTCGCAATTTTTTCGCCTACAACCGAACCCATAGAACCTCCAATAAAAGAAAAGTCCATACAGGCAATATTAATATCCATCCCATTGATTTTGCCATAAGCAGTTCGCACGGCATCCTTCAGGTTAGTCTTCTTTTTTACCGCTTCCAGTCTTTCAGTATATGGTTTTGAGTCAACAAAACCCAATGGATCAGCAGACTCCATGTCCGCATCCATTTCGGTAAATTTATTATGATCGAATAATAGCTCGAAATATTCCTTAGAACCAATACGTACATGGTAGCCATCTTCTGGACTCACATACGCATTGTTTTTTAATTCTCTTGTATGAATTATTTTCCCTTCTGGTGTTTTATACCATAACCCATCAGGGGCTTCTTTTTTAGCTTCGGTTGGGGTTAATATCCCTTTATCTTTTCTTTTAAACCAGGCCATAATTATAATTTGAGGTCAAAAAAATACTAACTGGCAATTGTAAAGGTATAACAAAAAAAGACCAATTGAATAAATCCAATTGGTCTTCTAATGTTACGTTAGTAAACTTATTTTCTTTCTTTGATACGTGCAGCTTTGCCCTGACGCCCTCTTAAGTAATAAAGTCTAGCTCTTCTTACTTTTCCTTTTCTAAGTACTTCAATTTTATCTACATTTGGAGATAAAATTGGAAATATTCTTTCAACAGCAATACCATTAGAAACCTTACGTACTGTAAAAGTTTCGCCATTAGTATTTACATTTTTACGTTGCATTACGGTTCCTTGAAATTGCTGAATTCGCTCTTTCTCCCCTTCTTTAATTTTATAATGCACGTTAATTGTATCTCCTGATTTAAATTCTGGATGATTACCCCTAGCTGCTGCGTTTTCTTCTTCTACTAATTTGATTAAATCGGTCATTTTTATACGGATTTATATTCGATCTAAAAATCGGACTGCAAATATAGGATTATTTATAATAAATAGCATAGCAGGAGATAAAATTTGAGTAAAACTTATGCTTAAATATATCAATGAAGTAAAAATATCAACTATAAATATCTATTTTAGAATTATGCTACAAAAACAAACCATTAATACGGCTCAAAAGACCGCTGCGGTACTCATTACATTAACAGCAATTACTACCATTTTCTTGTTTTTCAAAAACTTTCTTCAGCCACTTGTAGTTGCACTTCTGTTTTGGTTTATCATTATTGAAGTAAGAGGGGGATTGAGTAAAATTAAGCTTTTCAAAAAATCTTTACCTCGCATTATTCTTACCATATTAAGTACGGGCATTGTATTTTTTAGTTTTTATGTTTCCATTAATATTATTGTTACTAACATTAATAAACTAACCTCCAACTTTGAATTATACACTACAAATCTCATTGCATTACTAGAAAAAATTGAATCATTAGTTGGTATAGAAGATCTTGGCAAAAACCTCGAAAATCAAAAAGGAGCATTTATGCAATCTGCAGCAACAGCCGCTTCCTCTTTGGCATCATTTATTGGCAGGTTACTGCTTGTGTTTTTTTATGTGCTATTTCTTTTGCTCGAAGAAACCAAAATCAATAAAAAATTAGAAAAAATGTATGGCAGTGCCACCGAGTCTAATCGTATAACAAAAACGTGGGAAAAAATTCACAATTTGTTACACGACTATTTAACCATTAAGTTACTAACTAGTTTTTTAACAGGTTTTTTAAGCTTTTTCGTCTTATTATTTTTAGAGATTGAGCTGCCTGCTCTATGGGCATTTATCATCTTTATATTAAACTTTATCCCAAGTGTAGGCTCTATTATTGCAACTGCATTTCCTGTGCTTTTTTCTATTGTTCAATACGCAGATATAAAGCAAACTATTAGTGTTTTGGTTGGCGTGCTAGCAATACAGGTACTTGTAGGTAATGTAATAGAGCCTAAATTAATGGGTAATAAATTAAACTTAAGTCCATTTGTGGTTATTATTAGCCTAGTATTTTGGGGCTCAATTTGGGGCATAATGGGTATGCTCTTGGCTGTTCCTATAATGGCCTCCTTAATGATTATTTTCAGCCAGTTTCCTAATACCAGAAATACGGCTATCTTCCTTTCTCAAAATGGAGAAATTGATTTAATTGCGAATGATGAAGATTAGCAATGATTAATGAGAAAATATTCAGGCTTTAACTTTCCTTGAGCTAAATAACTAATTAGGGTTTTTCATAGACTCTGCCATAATAGGGTTATTAAAGAGTATAAATGAAACATGCTTACTGCATAACTTTTAGAAGGCTCTCTCCCTAACGCTCCTAATAAGTTGGTGGTAGGATTACCAGCTGCAATGCCAAACCAAATTAAGTGGCCGAGCGTGTCATCATTTTAAAATTATCACCAAAGTTGGGACCACCTACGCAGTCTAAAATTAAATCAACCCCTTTTTCATCTGTATATTCAAGTACTTTTTCAACCACATTTTCTGGCAGCTATTCCTTATCCCGAACTCGGGTTACTAAATGGTGTATCCTCCATCGGCTGTAAATACAGCGCCTGTACAATACGAGCCAGCTTCTGCGGCTAAGAACAAGGCCAAACTCGCAATTTCTTCAGGTTGACCTACGCGCTGGGCTGGCAACTCTTTCATAAACGCATTCATAACTTCTTCATTGCTCCATAGAGCTTCGCTAAATTTGGTTTGAATAAGCCCAGGGCAAATTACATTCGCTCTAATACCAACTCTGCCCCATTCTTTCCCTAACACTTTGGTTAACGAAATAATGGCAGATTTACTTACACTATAAATGCCCAACATAGCTTCAGGAGATAAGCCTCCAATGCTACTTATATTAATAATAGAGCCTCCACCTCTTTCTTTCATTATTGGATATATGAGCTTTGCCAGTTCAAATGGCCCTTTCACGTTTACATTCATTATTTTATCAAACACATCGGCATCTGTATGTTGAACAGGCCCAAAACTTGGGTTAGCTGCAGCATTATTAACAAGAATGTCAACGCCTCCAAAATGTGAGTTGGCTTTATTTACTAAGTCAACCATGCTTTGCCCATTTCCAATATTAGCCGCAACTGCCAATACCTCTATTCCTTCGGAATTAAACTCTGTTGCAACTTCATCTAAAGCCTCTTGTTTTCTACTAGAAATAACCACTTTCGCTCCTTTTTGGCCGAAAGCCTGCGCAATTGATTTACCTATTCCTTTACTTGCTCCAGTAACCAAGGCCACCTTGCCTGTTAAGTCAAATTTTTGATCTATGTTCATTTAAAGAATTTCTTATTGAGAATAAAAATTTGAAGATACAGAAATTGCCAACAATATGTGTCCAAACACTTGAATTTAGAGCAGAAGTCTCTTTTCCAAATTTCCAATTTTTTGAATAATTACCTGAAAAAACTTATTTCGCTCTTTCTGGGAAGCGACACTTATTAAGCTTGATTTTTTAATGATATTTTTTAACGTTTGATGTGTTTCATTACAAAACTCAGGATTGCTTGTTGTTAAAATATTAAGCACATTATGGGTTATGTTGGCCACTTTTTGGTTGCCCATATCAAAAAATATGGTATTATCACCTATGGTTACTTCATTATAATACAGCTTATAGTTTTCTTTATCTTTAGTAGTTGGGTGTACTAAAGAAGTTTTATAGCCAAGTTCTGCATCTTTTTTAACATGCAAAACCAATTGTTTCAATTCATCAAAAATTGATTTCAATAATTGAATATCCTTAAAATAGCCACAGTCATAATAAAACTCAATTTGGTTAAGCGTACTATTGATAGACTCCTTATTCCATATTTCTACTGATGGAATTTTCATATAAGCACCACGAATTTGTCTTCCCGTTTCAAAAATTGAATTTGGAATTAAGGAAGGATCATACTGGTCGGCAGCAAAACTCTCATCTTCTAGGATAGTTTTATACCAGAAGAAAAGCTTAAAAGCAGTGATTTTAGGGTATTCAAAATATTGAACCAGAGGTAAGTCTTTAGCTACATAAATCAGTTCCTTTTTATCAAAACTAGCTACCTGTTTAAGGTTCACCAAAATGGAGTTAAAATAAGCCTCAAAGCTAATATTGCCATTAATAGATCTATAATTGAACGAAATATGGTGGAGGTCGTTTCGGAGCAACGAATCAAACGAGATATGATAAGCCGTGCCTAGTTTTAATAGCTCTTCAATGGAAAGAAATTTTTCGCCTCTAATTCTTCGATAGGCACTGTCGTTGCTAATACCTAACTGTAAAGCCAGTTCATCCACAAAAGCAGTTTCTGCAGGCAGAAGCTGCTTTATTTTTTCAAATATCCGATTTTGTATTTCTATGGCATTTGGCATTGGTCTAAAGTTAGGAATTTTAAAAAGCAATTATTTGCATTTTTTGCAAATCTTAATTTTTGAGTTGCAAAAACTGCCAAGGGTGTATTGTAATTGGTTTCTATATTTAGACTACCAAACCAGCACAATATGAAAATTACTTTATCCTGCTTTTTTGCCCTTTGTCTAGCATCCTGCTCTCCCATATACTATGCCCCCAATGCACATAATGTTCCTCTCTTTAAAAAAAAGAATGATTTAAAAATAGCTGGACACTATAGTATGGGAGAAGATATGAAGGCTATTGAGATACAGACTGCTTATTCATTTGACTCTTTATTTGCTTTTCAGATTAATGGCATGCATACTATTGACAATGAAAAAGCTAATGGTTCATACCTTGATTTTGGCATTGGACACTACAAGAAATTACCTTATAATTGGGTGTTTGAGTTTTATGTTGGGTTTGGCACAGGTGTTGTAAATTGGTTATATGGAGATTCATACAGCAATTATTTTGGTTTAGATAACCCAAAATCCAGAGTAAAATTTAATAAACTCTTTCTTCAACCCTCCATAGGTTATGCTGGCACTAACTTTAATTTTGCGTTTTCTTATAAATTTGGCTTTTTGAGCTACAGCAGTCTTTCAACTAATATACCATCAGATCAATGGGCAAATTATGACTTGCCACTTATAAACGGAAGTTCATACCTTATGTCAGAACCTGCACTTACCCTTAGGTTTGGCGAAGAATTAATAAAATTCCATGCTCAACTTGGTTATTCAACAAGTCTTCAAAATAATGATTTTAAGTATAACCAAGATAACTGGAATTTGAATTTTGGCTTACAGTTTAGCCTTAATAAAAAGACATTAGGGCTTTGAAAGCTCACTTTCCCATTCCAGGTCTTCGCTCCTCTGTTCTTTTAACTGCTTGGTCGTGCCTCCACTCTTCTATTTTTTTAGCGTGGCCAGAGAGCAAAACATCGGGGGTTTTGAGCCCTTTATATTCAGAAGGTCGTGTATAAACAGGAGGAGCCACAAGCCCATCTTGAAAAGAATCGGTTAAGGCAGAAGTTTCATCGGAAAGCACTCCTGGTAATAAACGGATAATGCTATCTGCAATAACGGCTGCGGCCAACTCACCACCGGTGAGCACATAATTACCAATGCTTATTTCTCGCGTTATCAGATGCTCGCGCACCCGCTCATCTACCCCTTTATAATGCCCACATAAAATGATAATATTCCCTTTTAAAGAAAGCTCATTACTCAATGGTTGGTCAAGCATTTGCCCATCAGGGCTGGTGTAAATGATTTCATCGTAATCGCGCTCGGTCTTTAGCTTGGAAATGCATTTATCGATGGGCTCAATCATAAGTACCATTCCCGCACCTCCACCAAAGGCATAATCATCTATCTGTCGGTATTTATTTGTAGAATAATCTCGCAGATCGTGAAGCACAATTTCTGCTAGGCCTTTGTCTTGGGCTCGCTTCATCATCGAATACTCAAAAGGACTTTTGAGCAAATCTGGCACCACTGTTATGATATCAATCCGCATCATCTGACAAATATATGTCTAGCAATCCATCGGGCAATGTGGTGTAGATAGTTTTTGAGGGTTTGTCCACTTTTGTAACTACCTCATCGGTAAGTGGAATGAGCACTTCTTTTTCTTGGTATTGCATGGCAATAAGGTCTTGGCTTCCTGAATCAAACACTCCTGAAATTTGGCCAAGCTCACCTTCCTTGCTATCAATTACTTTAAAGCCAATAAGCTCATGAAAATAGTAGCCATCTTCTAATTCGGGCAATACATCTAGAGGGAGATAGATACGAGAACCTTTCAGTTCTTTAGCTTGTTCAATGGAATCAATTTCTTCGAACTTAATAAAGGCTTTGGTACCATTTAGTTGAATTCGCTCAATAAAAAATGGAACCAGTTTTTTGTTGACTTCAACAAAAACCGATTCCATCTCATTGTATTCTTGTGGATTGTCAGCGTCTATTACAAGCACCAACTCTCCTTTTAATCCATGTGTTTTGAGCACGTACCCCAACTGGTAGCAGGACTCAAAGTTCATAGCTTAACTTATTTTTCTTCTTCTTTAGGAGCCTCTTCAGTAGCAGGAGCTTCTTCCTTTACTTCCGTCCCGACAGTTGTCGGGAGAGCCTCTTCTTTTACTTCAGCAACAGGTGTTTCTTCTTTAGCTTCTACTTCAGGTGCAGCAGCTTCTTCTGCTGGAGTCTCTTCTGCAGGTGCTTCAGCAGCCACTTTAGCAGCTTCTTCTGCTTCAACAGCAGCAATTGCATCTGCAGCTTTCTTCTGAATAGCTTCGGTACGTGCTTCTTTTACTTTGGTTTCAGCAGCCATTCTTGCTTTAGCCTTAGTAGCCTCTTCTGCTGAAAGTCCATCAAGTTTCGCTTGAACCTTAGCCTCTTTATCTTTCAACCACTCTGCATATTTTTTGTCGGCAACTTCTTGCGTAATTGCGCCTTTATTAACACCTACTTGTAAGTGTTTTTTCATCATCACACCTTTGTATGATAAAATTGCTCTTGTTGTGTCGGTTGGTTGTGCACCATCCATTACCCATTTAAGTGCGCTTTCTTCGTTTAATACAATTGTTGCTGGATTTGTATTAGGATTGTAATTACCTAATTTTTCGATAAAACGACCATCTCTTGGTGATCTTACATCTGCTACTACAATGTCGTACATTGCATGTGCTTTTCTACCTCTACGGGCTAATCTAATTTTAACTGCCATAACTTTTATTCGTTTCTCGTGCGGATCTCGTCCGCATTTTTTGTTAAATGAGGTGCAAAAGTAATTGATTGTGAGGGAAAAGCAATGGTGAGAGATATTATTAATAGCTAGGCCAGAAGATTGAAGTCAGAAGCTAAACTTTTTAAATTGACAAATATTCAATTCTTGCTTAACCGCTTATACGGTTTTTTAATATCAAACACAAACCATACCTTTGGCAACTTATTAGGCAACAAACCGTTATGGACAAGTATTCCTACATTGCCAATGCACATGGCAATTACCTAGATGAAGTATATATTTCGTACAAACAAGACCCTACCTCTGTTGATGAAAGTTGGCAGCGATTTTTTGAAGGTTTTGAATTTTCTCAACAAACATTTGGCAAAGATGAACCTGCTCCTGCAATTGGAAATAAAGAAATCAACGTTAGAAACCTAATCCACGCCTACCGAACACGTGGGCATTTAGAAGCTACCACTAACCCTGTTCGACAACGAAAAGATAGAGGAGCACGATTGGCTTTGCAAGACCATGGTCTATCTGAATCTGATCTTGATACCGAATTTGAAGTTGGAAACGAGCTAGGAATCGGGAAGGCTACGCTACGTAAAATTGTTGAAGCCCTACGTTCAACCTATGCAGGAGCTATTGGCTTCGAATACATGTACATTCGTGATCCGGAAATGCTCGATTGGTTTAAGCAAAAAGTGGAACGTGATGCACAAACATTTAATCCATCAACCAAAGAAAAAGAGCGGATATTAAGCAAGCTTAATGAAGCGGTTGTCTTCGAAAATTTTCTTCATACCAAATATATAGGACAAAAACGATTCTCTTTAGAAGGAGGCGAAAGCACCATTCCTGCCTTAGATGCGATGATTAATGCAAGTGCAGAACTTGGCGTAGAGGAAGTCGTGATTGGCATGGCTCACCGTGGCCGGTTAAATGTGCTTGTAAATATTATGGGCAAAACCTACGAACAGGTTTTTAACGAGTTCGAAGGAGAAGTATTGCCGGATATGACCATGGGAGATGGGGATGTGAAATACCATATGGGGTATTCCTCCCAAATCATAACTGAAACGGGTAAGAAAATAGATTTAAAACTAGCCCCTAATCCATCTCACCTTGAAGCTGTAAACCCTGTTGTAGAAGGCTTTGTTAGGGCCAAAGCAGAAGGGCAATACGATAAAGATTTCGACAAAGTGCTTCCTATTCTCATTCATGGTGATGCCGCCATTGCTGGTCAGGGCATTGGCTATGAGCTTACGCAAATGAGTATGTTAGATGGTTATCATACAGGTGGAACCATTCATTTCATTATTAATAACCAGGTTGGGTTTACCACTAATTTTGAAGATGCCCGATCTAGTATTTACAGCTCGGATGTAGCCAAAATTATTGATGCTCCAGTACTTCATGTAAATGGAGATGATCCCGAAGCGGTTGTGTATTGTGTTAAAACGGCTGCTGAATTTAGAGAGCGCTATAACCGGGATATTTTCATCGATATGGTCTGCTATCGTAGGCACGGACATAACGAAAGTGATGAGCCCAAATTTACACAGCCACAACTTTATAATATCATTTCGAAGCACCCTAACCCAAGGGAAATCTATAATAAACAATTAATTAGCAGGGGCGATATTGATGCAGAGCTTGCCAAAAAGATGGACAAATCCTTTAGAAATGAACTGCAAGACAGACTAAATCTAGTAAAACAA
>Ga0256834_1000275_pt1 | contig 37673 bp, 29 predicted proteins | sample 4281140metaG_FD_190536 | JGI IMG/M metagenome (GOLD analysis project Ga0256834, IMG submission 190536) | Hydrothermal vent microbial communities from East Pacific Rise, Pacific Ocean - 4281-140 | ecosystem: Environmental > Aquatic > Marine > Hydrothermal vents | place: Pacific Ocean: East...
CCCGAACTCAGAAGTGAAACGGTACATCGCCAATGATAGTGTGGGGCTTCCCCATGTGAAAGTAGGTCACTGCCAGGCATTTATTCCAAAAGCCCCGTATCTTGTGCAGATACGGGGCTTTTTCTTTTTTATTGTTCCGGGTGCAGACCAGAATCCGGAGCTATATGGATTTAGCTTTTTGGCCCGCCGCACCTGAGTCCTGCGATGATCTCTGCCGAGATCTGGGCATATTTACTGGTGCTGAATTCTTTTGCAAAATGAATGGAGGAAGCAGACTCCACAGTCAACCTTACCTGTTTTCCGACAATGAGGTCTTTGGTAACAACTAAGGCATTTTCTGACTGGATGATAGTGTCCTGGGTGTAGGTGCCGGAGATTTCGGGGCCGGTTACACATTCTACTATTGGCTCAGGGCGCAATTGGAAGCTTGCGGAAACAACCTTGTCAGTATCCAGGGTGAGATTGCAGATCTCATCCGTGCCGGAACAGTTTCCGGCCCAACCAGTAAAGTAGTAAGCTGTGTCGGCCAAGGCCTCCAGCGATACAGTTGAGTCGCTGGTGAATGGTATTGTGCAATTACCGATACAATCTACGCCGGATCCAACGACCTTTCCTCCGCTACTGGTGCTGATGGATAGCTCCACCAATGGCTGGGTAATGGTAAATCCCAGATCCCGCATGGAGTGAAGCGTTGTATTACTGAAAAATATGGGCTGATTTATCCAGCCGGTCATCAGCTCATAAGTCATAGCTCGGCCTTGGTTGTCTGAGATGCTGCTGTCTTCGTTCCAGTGGCCATCAGCTGTCCCTTCACCACCTTCGTCTTCCACGGGAATATAAGACCAGGGCGCATTGGGTGCAATGAACTCAGCATTCCAGGCGTCAATGCCATTTACCCCAGTGTACTTATAACTTCCTATTGAGTAGGACAAATTGTTAGACCATAGGGTGCCGATACCTAGTACATGTCCCATTTCGTGTTCGACTACCACCTGCAACATCCCATTGCTTTCCATCGCCGACATATCGGCGCTGTCGAATTCCATAATGCCTTTGGTGGCCAATGTGAAACCCGCTTGCTTAACGATGTTTGTGGGTCCCGCTTGTCCTAATATCCCTCCAGGGCCATCGGCGATGTCGCTTGGTAACAGTGATGCATCAATAGTAACGCCCGTAATGGAAATGCCTGGCTGATAACCGGAAAGACGGCTTTCCCAAGCTGCTTTCGCTTTTAGAAACGCATCTTTTTGAGTTTCTGTAAAATCGCTAGATAGATTTAATGTAATGCTGAAAGGAGTATTTACATTGAGAATGCTGTAAGCGCGAGTTTCCTCAAAACGGATATCTGGCCGTTCAAAATCAAGAAAGAGTGCCGGTGCTGCCGAGTATGCTGTTGCTACAGAAATACCCGCTAGTGCTATGATGTAAGCTGCTATTTTTTTTTGTTTCATAAAGTCTCTTTAGTGATTGAAACTAAACTAGGAAAAATGAGTGAGTTTTCTAGGGAAATTCTTATCAGGCTGTCACCCCGGCGCGGGCCGGGATCTAATGCCCTGATACTGCTGGGTTCCGGTATATGCCGGAATGACGCAGACAGACTTGATCAGAGCTTCCTTAGAATAAACTTCCACGATTCACTAAATTCTCAAACAGTTTAACCGGGCAAATCAGTTTTTTCAGAGGAGCTTTTTCGTTTTGTTAACTCAAGCAAGACGGCGCTATCCACAATGATTAATTATCGTATTACACCCAAATATCCCACCAAGCATCTGTTCCGGGTGAGCCTGACTATTCCCCAACCAGCCCCGGAGGGGCAGCAGCTGTGCATGCCGGCCTGGATACCCGGCAGCTACATGATTCGGGATTTCGCGAAAAATATAATTTCCATCAACGCCCTATGTGAAGGGCAGCCGGTTGCGCTCTCCAAGCTGGACAAGCAGACCTGGAAGGCGGCGCCGGTATCCGCCCCACTGGTGGTGGAATACGAGGTGTATGCCTGGGATCTGTCGGTCAGGGGGGCGTATCTCGATACCACCCGTGGCTTCTTCAATGGCACCAGTGTGTTTCTCCAGGTGCTTGGTCAGGAAGACATGCCGTCGCGGGTGTATATACAGAAGCCTGCTGGCAAGGCATATCAATCCTGGAAACTGGCGACGAGTATGCAGCCGGCAGCCGTTGACCAATGGGGTTTTGGCTCCTATGAGGCGGATTCCTACGCGGATCTGATCGATCATCCCGTGGAAATGGGGCATTTTCAGGAGCTGGAGTTCGAGGTGGATGCGGTTCCCCACCGTATGAGCATCAGCGGAAAATGCCAGTTTGACGCTGAAAGGCTCTCTGGTGATTTGCAGAGAATATGCAGTCATCATGCGCTTTTTTTTGGCGAACTGCCGGTAACGTCCTATTTGTTTCTGGTTCTGGTCACGGGAGATGGCTATGGTGGCCTGGAGCACATGGATTCCACCAGCCTGTTGTGCAAGCGGGATGATCTTCCTCCCCGGGGGATGCAGGCAATCACCGAAGACTACATGAAGTTTCTGGGCTTGTGCAGCCACGAGTATTTTCATCTTTGGCATGTAAAGCGCATTCGTCCGGAGGTATTCAAGCAGGCGGATTTGTCCCGTGAGGTATATACGGAACTGCTGTGGGCGTTCGAGGGCATTACCAGCTATTACGATGATCTTGCCCTGGTGCGTTCTGGGTGTATTGAGCCAAAAAAATATCTTGGGCTTCTGGCGCAAACCATCACCCGGGTGATGCGCAGCAGCGGCAGGCGGAAACAAACCCTAGCCGAGTCCAGCTTCGACGCCTGGACGCGGTTCTACCAGCAGGATGAAAACGCCCCCAATGCCATCATCAGCTATTACAGCAAGGGTGCATTGGTCGCTTTGGGCCTGGATATGCAGTTGCGTGACTCCAGCCGGGAACAACGCTCCCTGGATCATTTCATGCGCAGGCTCTGGGAGGATTATGGCAAGCAGGACAAAGGCGTAACCGCGCCGGAGCTGGAGCGGCTGGCCAGCGAAGTGGCGGGGGAGGATCTGTCGGCCTTTTTTGCCCGGACAGTTCATGATACGGAAGAGTTGCCCCTGGAGGAATGGCTGGCCTCAGTTGGCGTCGGCTGCCAGCTGCGTCCGGCAAGAAACCAGGAAGATTGGGGCGGTGTTCGGGATGAACCCGAGCCGGTGGAGCCGAAGCCTGCTCTCGGGGCGCGCTACCGGCAACAGGGGGATCTGGTGGAACTCATGCAGGTTTTCGATGGCGGCTCCGCCCAGGAAGCGGGTCTGTCGGCAGGAGACAGGCTCATCGCTATCGATGGATTGCAGGTGAGCGCCAAAAACCTGGACAGGCTCATGGGGCGATTTGAGCCTGGGGAAGAAGTGCCGGTGCATGCTTTTCGCCGGGACGAGCTCATGACTTTCTCGCTGCCCATTCAGCTGGCGCCGCGGGATACCTGTGATCTCTGGTTCCTCCCCGAGGCGCAATGCACTCCTGTGCAGCTTGCCCGGCGACGCAGCTGGTTGAACGAGCAATGAATGCAGGGGAATATCAATTGCTGAAAGTGCTCGGCGACGCCAAATTCCATTCCGGAGAGGCGCTGGCCGGACGGTTTTCCGTTAGCCGCGCCGCCATCTGGAAACGGGTGCGGAATCTGAATCAGGTTCCCGGCATCGACATTCAGTCGGTGCGCGGCAAGGGCTATTGCCTGCCTGCTCCCCTGGATCTTCTCGATGCCGATGCCATACTCGCCCGTATCGGGCCTGCCCGGCGTTCACGATTGCTGAAGCTGGCGCTTTTGCCGGTCGTTCCTTCCACCAATGAATATCTGCTGAACCAGCGCAATCCGTTGCTGCACAGCGGCCATGCCTGTGTGGCCGAGCACCAGACTGCCGGGCGCGGCCGGCGGGGCAGGCAATGGGTGTCGGTATTTGGCAACAATGTCTATCTGTCCCTTGCCTGGCGATTCGATCTTTCCATGGCGGATCTCGCGGGGCTGAGCATCGCAGCCGGTGTGGCGGTTGCCCGGGCCCTTGCCGCCCGGGGCCTGCGGGGGCATGGCCTGAAATGGCCCAATGACGTTCATGTGCAGGGGAAAAAACTGGCGGGCATACTGGTGGAAGCCAATGGCGAAATGGAAGGTCCCTGTCTCGCCGTCATTGGCATCGGCCTGAATGTCCGGCTGCCGGCCTCGGCAGGCGGAGATATTGATCAGCCGTGGACGGACCTGGCGGCCTGTCTTGCTTCCCTGCCGGATCGCAATGCGCTGGTGGGCGACTTGCTCGGGGCGCTGGTGGATGTCTGTATTCAATATCAACAGCAGGGTCTGGCTCCCTTTCTTGAAGCCTGGAAGGAGTATGATATCTACATGGGCAAACCAGTGGAGCTGCAAGTGGGGGATGAGAGGATCACGGGTGTCTATGCGGGGCTGAGTGATCAGGGCGGGCTGGTGCTGGACAGCCCGGCGGGGAGGCGAACCTGGTATTCGGGGGAAGTCAGTTTGCGGAGCAAAACCTGAAATGGAGCGGCTGTATATCGACCTGGGCAATTCCCGGTTGAAATGGAGGCGCGATCAAGCCCCCATGCAGGCGCTGGCGTATTCTGCAAACCGCCTGCATGGACAGCTTACCTCCGTGTGGCGTGAGGAAACCCCGCCGGAGCAGGTCTGGCTGGCGTCCGTGGCGGGCCAGGTGGCCTATGACAACTTGCTGGGCTGGCTGGTGAACTGCTGGGGCCTTGTTCCCCATATCATGGAAGTGTCCGCTGAGGACTGCGGCCTGCGCTGCGGCTACCCCGAACCCCGGCAATTGGGCGTGGATCGCTGGGCGGCGATGATCGCCGCCCATGCCGCCTTTCCCCATGGCGTCTGCGTGGTGGATTGTGGCACTGCCGTCACCCTGGATGCAGTGGACGGGCGGGGGCGGCATCTGGGCGGATATATCCTGCCGGGGATAGATGCTATGCAGCAGGTATTGCTACAGGAAACCGCCATTGAGAGGGAAACCGGAGCGGCCGAAGCCGGCGGGGAATGGGGAAACAGCACCGTCAGCTGTATTGAATTGGGAACAGGAAAGGCGCTTGTGGCCCTTATCGAGCAGTCTGTGGAGCGCATGCAGGCCGCGGGCGCCTGCAACCCCGGACTGGTGTTGACGGGCGGTGGCGTTGGCGCGATTGAGTCAATGATGCAGATCGACTATCAGCGCCGGGACGCGCTGGTGCTTGAGGGAATACAATTGTACGCAGAAGAGAAAAGCCGATGATACGCCTGTTGCTGGGCCTGCTGATTGCAGGCAATGTGGTGCTGTTCCTGTGGATCCAGTATGGCGATAGCAGGAGGGACAATGAGCGCCAGCAGCAGGTTCGCCAACCGGATTTTGGCGAAATCCGCCTCCTGCGGGAAATCGATAGCCCGGAACCGCCCATGGGGGAGCAGCCTGCCCTGGCAGCCGATGAAGAAAGGGAGTCGCCGGTATTGGAGCAGCAATCATCTTATCTGCCGGAGCAGGTGTTGGTTGAGTCTGAATCCAAGGTTGAAGCTGAAGCTGAAGCCGAAGCCGCAGTTGAAGCTGAAGCAGAATCTGAAGTTGCAATCATCTATTGTGGTGAGTTGGGCCCTATCCGCAGCAGAAATATGGCGGAAGGCTACCGGCGCATACTTTCCCAAAATGAAGCTGCGAATGTACAGGTAGAAGCAAGAGCCGGCCGGGAAACCACGGGCTATTGGGCCATGATTCCCGCGTTGCCGGATGCGGCCAGCGCCGAAGCCATGCTGAAAAGGCTGCAGGCAGCGGGCCTGGAGGATCTGTGGCTGATCCGCAACGGGGAGCTCGAAAACGCCATTTCCCTGGGGCTGTATACAGAAGAGCGCTATGCAAAACGCCATGCGGACAATGTTCGCAATATGGGATTCGAACCAATCGTGATGCCGAAACAAAGAAAAACCCGCGTGTACTGGGTGGTGTTTTCCGCAGTGGAAGAAGAAGTGTTGAAAGCGTTCGAGAATGAAAAATTGCCCGTCAACGCGGTGTTGCGACAGAAAGATTGCAAACAGGCTTTGACTGGCAACTGACAAGCTGTAAAATACGCAGCCCATGCCGGTGTAGCTCAGTTGGTAGAGCGCCTCACTTGTAATGAGGATGTCGTGGGTTCAACTCCTATCACCGGCTCCAGTTTTTCAAACAAAGGCGTATGCACTTCTCCCGGTTTTGCCGGGGGATGTTTGCCGGCTCGCCGGTTGAGCCTTGTTTTCTCTTTTTACCGCCAGGCTGATTTTCCTGGGAACATTCTTTGCAATAGCCTGCTATTTTGTGCGAATTGCGTCTTGTGTCGGAAACGCTGAATCGCAATCCACTTCACTCAGACGGAATCAGGAATCCCAAAACCCTTCATGCCTGCCGGGTTTTAGCGGTTTCCAGGCTGTTACCATATGCGCCTGTGTACAATTCCAAGGTAAAAAAAATATGCGCAAGCTGCTGTTTCTACTTGTATTGCTGTTGCCCCTTCCGGTTGTTGCCGCCGTTACCAATATCGACAATGCAGAGCTGGAGAAGCTCATGAGCGAAGGCGTTCCGGTCATCGACATTCGCCGGGCGGAAGAATGGCGGCAAACCGGGGTGGTCAAAGGCAGCCATTTGATTACCTTTTTCGACAAGCGGGGCAACTACAATGTGCCTGCGTGGCTGGAGAAGCTGGCGCCCATTGCGGGCAAGGATCAGCCTTTCATCCTGATATGCAGAACCGGTAACCGCACCGGAATTTTGAGTAACTTTCTGGACAAGAAATTGGGCTACGCCAAGGTATATAATGTCCGGAAAGGGATCACCGACTGGATTGCCAAAGGCAAACCCGTGGTGAAGCCCTGAATACGACATCTATTGTTGCCGGGTATACAGCCCGAGCATAGTGGATTGCCGGGTTAATTGCCCGGCTGTCTCACCGGAGTACACTACCCATGGGTTTCAAATGCGGAATCGTGGGTTTGCCCAATGTGGGCAAATCCACCCTGTTCAATGCGCTTACCAAGGCGACCATCGCGGCAGAAAATTATCCTTTCTGCACCATCGACCCCAATGTGGGTATTGTCCCTATCGCGGATCCGCGCCAGGAGCGGCTTGCCGCAATCGTCAAGCCGGAACGAGTGGTTCCCGCCACCATGCAATTCGTGGATATCGCCGGCCTGGTGGCGGGCGCTTCCAAGGGGGAGGGCCTGGGCAACAAGTTTCTGGCGAATATTCGTGAGACGGACGCCATCGTGCAGGTGGTGCGCTGTTTTGAGAATGACGATGTGGTGCATGTGGCGGGCAAGGTCGAACCGCTGGCCGATATCGAGGTCATCAACACCGAGCTGGCGCTGGCGGATCTGGAGACCGTGGAAAAGGCCCTGGACAAGACCAGCCGTATGGCCAAGACCGGGGACAAGAAAATCCTGGCCCACAAGGCGCTGCTGGAGAAAGTGCGCGAGCATCTGGATCAGGGACTGCCGGTGCGCTCCCTGGGGCTGGATGAAGATGAGCAGGCGGCGCTGGTTGACCTGCATCTGCTGACCATCAAGAAAGTGCTGTATATCGCCAACGTCAGCGAAGATGGCTTCGAGGACAACCCCTTTCTGGATGCGGTGCGTGAACACGCCGTGACGGAAGGTGCGGAAGTCGTACCTGTTTGCGCCGCCATCGAAATGGAACTGGTGGAGCTGGATGAAGAGGACAAGGCGGATTTTCTGGCGGAAATGGGCCAGGATGAACCAGGCCTGAACCGCGTGGTGCGCGCGGGTTACCACCTGTTGGGCTTGCAGACCTATTTCACCGCCGGCGTGAAAGAAGTACGGGCCTGGACGGTGCCAGTAGGCGCAACCGCGCCCCAGGCCGCCGGGGTCATTCATACGGATTTCGAACGGGGCTTCATTCGGGCGGAAGTGATCGCCTATGAAGACTTTATTGCCTGCGGCGGTGAGCAGGGTGCAAAGGAAGCAGGCAAGCTCCGTCTGGAAGGCAAGGAGTATGTCGTCCAGGACGGGGACGTGATTCATTTCCGCTTCAATGTCTAGTGCTGAAGACAGGCCAGGGACTGATTGCTACCCAAAGCCAGCAAGAAAATGCCTTTCATGCCATGTCGACCGGGACGGCGGCCTTGCCTTTCAGAACTTATTCCGTATTTCCCAGACAGGTGCCCACCCGCTGCGCGCTGATGATCCAGGGATGATCGGTGGGCACCAGCTTTTTGTTGCCGGCGACTTCCCGTAGCGGCACGGGAATGGCGTGCTCGCCCCGGGCGGCGACCATGACGCCATAATGTTCCTGGGCGATCAGGTCTGCGCAGACTGTCCCCAGACGGGTTGCCAGAAGCCGGTCGGCGGCGGAGGGCGTACCGCCGCGCTGCAGATGTCCAAGGATGGTGACCCGGGATTCCAGCCCGGTCATTTGCTCCAGCTGCTTTGATAATACTACGGTGTGATTGGCGTATTCCTCGTTGAGCTGGGCCAGGTCTTCCCTGGCGTCCTTCTTTTCCTTTTTGCTAGTGGCATTGAGTTTGCGCTGCTCGGCTTCCCGAACCAGGCTGGCCTTGTCCGTAGGCAGGGCGCCTTCGGCCACGGCCACGATGCTGAAATTCTTGCCGCTGCGGGAGCGCTCGCGGATGGCGGCGGCCACCACCTCCAGATCGTAGGGGATTTCCGGCAGCAAGATTACATCGGCGCCGCCGGCGATGCCTGCGCCCAGCGCCAGCCAGCCGGCGCGATGCCCCATGATTTCCACCACGATGATGCGATGGTGGCTGTGTGCGGTGCTGTGCAGGCGGTCGATGGCGTCGGTGGCGATGCCCAGGGCGGTATCGAAGCCGAAGGTAACATCGGTCAGGGCGACATCATTGTCGATGGTTTTCGGCAGGGTGATGATGTTCAGGCCTTTTTCCATCAACTTCAGCGCATTTTTCTGCGTGCCTCCGCCCCCGATGCAAACCAAAGCATCCAGGTGGTTGGCGTGGTAGTTTTCCACGATCACATTCGTCATGTCCTGGATCTTGCCGCCGAACAGCATGCGGTGGGGCTTGTCGCGGCTGGTGCCGAGAATGGTTCCGCCCCGGGTAAGGATGCCTGACAGGGCATTGTCGTCGAGGCGCTTGAAACGGTTGTCCACCAGGCCGCGGAAACCGTCCTGAAAACCGATCATCTGCATGCCGTAATGCCCCTGGGCGGCTTTTCCCGCGCCCCGTATGGCAGCGTTCAGGCCGGGGCTGTCGCCCCCGGCGGTAAGTATGCCAATATGTTTGGTCATGATGTTGCCCCCTTGTGCCTTGGTGGGGTTACTATGCCAGCAGTCACGGAGAAAGCAAAACGATACAGATCAAGGTTTCCATACTCTTGTGCGGCATTTACCTGTGCTAATCTGTAGGCCGAATTGACTAGGGAAGAGCGGGATATGAGTAAAACAACCTGGCTGATTGTCATGATGCTGGCTTTGTCATGCCTGCCCATCGCCGCACCGGCTGGAGAAGGCGTGGGCGCGATTGGCGCTGGAGAACGCATCGATGCCGCCATGCTGCGTGCAGAGCTGGAAAAAGTGCAATCCAGAAAGGACTTGCTGCCGGAACGCCAGAAGGCCATTGCCAGCGTCTACGAAGAAGCACAGGACTGGCTGGCCCAGGCGGATCAATACAAGAGCGCCACCAAGCAATTTCTCGCTTCCCGCACCAGTGCGCCGTTGAAGGCCAAAGCGATTCATGAGGCGCTGGGCGGAAAGACGGAGAAGCTGCCGAAAGAAAGCCAGTTCAAAGGCAAGTCCCTGGAAGAACTGGAGCAATTGCTGGAAACGGAGAAAGCAAAACAGGCCGCCCTGGAAGCCCGGGTGGCGGAGATGGCGCAAGCGGTGGCCATGGAGGCGAACCGCCCCGATGCGGCGCGCAAGGAGCTGACGGAATCTGGTCAGCAAATGGATGAATTGCAAAAGGCGCTGTCCGCCCAGGAGTTGCCCGCAGACGCCATGACACTGGCGCAGTACCGGCGCAACCAGGCAAAACTGCTGGCGCTGAAAAGGCAAATTGCCATGCTGGAGCAGGAAATGCTTTCTCATCCGGCGCGCCTGGCCCTGAGCAAGGCGCAGCTGGAGCAGGCCGAGACTGAGGCCGCCCTGGCCGGCAAGCGGGTGGCGTTGCTGGAAGATCTGGTCAACAAGCGCAGGAAAACAGAAGTTGAGCGGGTGAGTAAGGTTGAAGAAAAGAAAGAGCAGGATATTGCTGAAAAATACCCTGCTCTGAAAGACATCGCCATGGAAAACGCCCGGCTTGGCAAGGAACTCAAGGACACCACCCAGGCCCTGGAGCGCGCCAGCAAGCGCGACAATGAACTGCGCGAACAGGCCCAGCGTATGGAAATGGAATACCGCAACACCCAGCGCAAGGTGGAAATCGCCGGGCTGAAAGAAGCCCTGGGGCAGATTCTCCTCGAGCACCGCAAGAGCCTTCCCGATCCCCGTGAATACAGGAAACAGGAAACGCGCCTGAGAAAACATGTTACGGAAACAGGATTGCGCCAAATCCAGTACAAGGAACAGCGCCGCCAGCTGAATGACCTGGAGGCTGCTGCCGCCAGCCTGCTTGGCGGACTGCCAAAGCAAGAGCGGGCCAGGCTGAAAGGCCCCCTCAAGGAACTGTTGCAGCGCAAGCGGGAACTGCTGGACAAGTTGGTTGCAACCGATGAAGCCTACCTGCGCGCCCTGAGTGAACAGGATGTCATGTTGCGGCGGGTGCAGGAGGTGTTGCGCACCTATGACGAGTTCCTGGCGGAACACCTGCTGTGGGTGAGAAATACCGCCGTGCTTGGCCTGGAAGACCTGAAAAAGATTCCGGCTGAACTGCGGGCGTTGTTTAACCTGCCGGCCTGGCTGGAAGTCTGGAGGAATTTTGCCCGGCAGTTGTCTGATTCCTACTTGTTTTATTTACTCCTATTGCCGGTGCTGGGCGCATTCTGGCTGAGGAGGCGCATCAGGAATGCCTTGATCGTCAGCAGCAATACCATTGGGAAGCCGGCCGGGGGGAATTTCTCTGCTACGTTAAAGGCGCTCCTGTACAGTTTTCTGCTGCCCGTGGCGCCTGCGTTGCTGCTGCTGTTGCTGGCATGGCAGTTGAAGCAGGACGCGGATGGTTCACCCTATGCGGATGCCCTGGCGGAGGCTTTTTACTGGGCCTGGCGGCCGCTGTATTCCCTGTTGCTGCTGCGTGCGCTGGCTTGCCGCCGCGGGGTGCTGGAGGCGCATTTCCGCTGGCGCAGGGAGAGCATCCAGCGCTTGCGCAAAGCGGTTGGCTTTCTGCTACTGTCCTTTATTCCCGTATCCATGCTGATGGTGATTCTGACCAATGTCGGGGAGGATGGTTTGGCCGGGGTGCTGCTCAAATTCACCTTCCTCCTTGCGGCGGTTTCCCAGAGTATTTTCATCTATATGGTGTTTCACTGGAAAAAGGGCGTGGTGGCGAGCTATTTGCAGCAGCATCCCGGGGGACTGGCCTGGAAATCCCGCTGGTTGTGGTTTCCGCTGATGGTGAGCATTCCCATGTTGCTGGTGGTGCTGTCCATGTTGGGTTATGTTTATACCGCCGCCACGCTTCTGAACCAGGTTATCAACACCCTGTGGCTGGTCGCTGGATTGGTGGTGCTGCAACAGCTGGCGGAACACTGGCTGCTGTTGAGTCGCCGCCGTATCGCCTATCAGGCCGCCCTGGAAAGACGCAAGGTGATGGCGGAAAAGGAAGCGGAAGAGCACTTGCCGGAAGCGGAAGCCGGAACCGAGCTCAGCGAGCCAAAAGTGGATTTGGTGACCCTGAGCAAGGAAAGCCGAAAATTGCTCAATGCGGCTATATTGATTACCGCGGTTATCGGCTTGTGGCTGATCTGGGCGGAATCCCTGCCCGCCCTTGGGTTTCTGGACACCATTCCTCTGTGGCAGCATAGCGCCGTGGTCAATGGCGTGGAGACCCAGGTGCCCGTAACCCTGGGAAACCTGCTGCTGGTCGTTGCCATTATTATTGCCACCCTGGTGGCATCCCGGAATCTTCCATCCCTGCTGGAAATTATTCTGTTGCAATATTTTCATCTGTCTTCCGGCAGCCGTTACACCATCCGCACCCTGACCGGCTACACCATTGCCGCAACCGGCATGGTGCTGGTTTTCAAGGCCGTCGGCGGCAGTTGGGACCAGATCCAGTGGCTGGTGGCGGCCCTGGGGGTGGGCATCGGATTCGGCCTGCAGGAAATTGTCGCCAACTTCATCAGCGGCCTGATCATCCTGTTTGAACGTCCCATCCGTGTGGGAGACTATGTGACTGTGGGCGACAGCAGTGGAACGGTTACGCGCATCCGCATCCGCGCCACCACCATACTGACCCGGGACCGCAAGGAATTGCTGGTGCCCAACAAGGAATTCATTACCGGGCGCTTGCTCAACTGGTCATTGTCCGACCAGACCACCCGCCTCAAGCTTGCCGTGGGCATCCCCTACGGGGCAGATGTGGAGCTGGCGGAAAAACTGATGGTGGAAGCGGCCGAAGAGCACCAGCTGGTGCTGGATGAGCCAAAGCCCTTCGTGTATTTCCAGAGCTTCGGCGACAGCGCCCTGCTGCTGGAGTTGCGCTGTGTAATCGATTCCGTGGACTACCGCGTCTCCACCCTGAGTGAGCTGCATCATGCCATCAACCGCAAGTTCCGCGAGGCAGGCATGGAGATTCCCTACCCCCAGCAGGATGTGCACCTGGATCTTCGCGGGCCACTGGAAGTAAAGCTGCAACCCGGATCCGGGCTTTCTTGATAATGTTATGATTCCGCACATGAAAATACCGCTCCTGATCTTTGCTTTGCTGCTTGGCGGCTGCGCCTATCAATCGCCGCCTGCCAGTTTCTTCGTGCTCAGCCCACAAGCAGAGGCGTCCCCGGCGACGCGCTCTGACCTGCTTTTGGGCGTGGGGCCGGTACATCTTGCAGATTATCTGGATCGCAACCAGATTGTGCGCAGAGACACGGAAGTGCGCCTGCGGATGGATGAATTCAATCGCTGGGCCGGCGACCACAGAAAGAACATTACCGCGGTGCTGGCGGAGAACCTTGCCAGAACCCTGGGTTCGGATGGCGTGCTGGCCTACCCCTGGGCCTCCTCTTTGGATCTGGACTATCAGGTGGTGGTGGACATCAGACGCTTTGACGCCGGAGCGGATAACCTGGTTGTGCTGGAAGCGCAATGGCAGTTGCTCAGCGCGCCCGGGAAACTGCTACGGCTGCGGCGCTCGCATATCGAGATCCAGGCGGCGGACAGCAGCCATGAGGCGCAAGTCGAGGCGCAAAGCCAGGCTCTGGCGGCGCTGGGAGAGCTCATCGCCGCCGCCGTGCGGGCAGCGGAAGAGACTTGAGCAAAATACGCTGCCGGCAAGCACGGAAAATCAGGTATAATCCTCACCCCGCCGCCCGTAGCTCAGCTGGATAGAGCGCAGCCCTCCGGAGGCTGAGGTCAGAGGTTCGAATCCTCTCGGGCGGGCCATATTGAAAAGCCCGCCGCGAGCGGGCTTTTCAATATGGCGTGTCCGGGGGCCGATTTGCACCTCTCCAGGTTCGACAAAAAGGCAGGAAAGCCTTTTTGAACGCCGGCGTCAGCCGGCGCCCCGCAGGGGTGAGCGCCAGGGAAGGCGCGAATCCATCCTCTTGAAGAAAACTCTGATACGCCTTGAACCCATATCTTGGGTATATTACGGGCATATATTCATGAGCCACTTGAGATTCAGCACCAAATATGGCTGATGTTGATAATAGCGTCATGGAGCCAACAAGAAAGTTGTGGTGAGGGTATTTGGGCTTGCCAGCAGATCATAAGGTGAGATTTGTGGTGGACAATAAAATGCAGGAACAAAAGCAGTGAAGGATATTGGACTCACTTCTTACCACAGTCAGTTATTCGCCTGGCAACTTACCCGGCAGACGGCTGGCGATGATGTGGATTCCTTGGGCTCCACCTTGGTGGATGCTCAGGTCGATCTGAATCCCCACCAGGTAGAAGCTGCGCTGTTTGCCTGCCGTAACCCCTTGTCCCGGGGCGTTCTTCTGGCGGATGAAGTCGGCCTGGGAAAAACCATCGAAGCGGGTCTTGTCCTTGCCCAGTTCTGGGCCGAGCGTAAGCGCCGCATCCTCATTATCGTTCCGGCCAACCTGCGCAAGCAGTGGCATCAGGAATTGCTGGACAAATTTGCGCTGGAATCGCTGATACTGGAGTCCAAGAGTTTCAATCAGCTCAGGAAGCAGGGCGACCCCAACCCTTTCGATACCAATCGTCCGGTAATTTGCTCTTACCAGTTTGCCAAATCGAAAATCGACGATATCCGAAAAGTGCCTTGGGATCTGCTGGTCTATGACGAGGCGCATCGCCTGCGCAATGTCTACAAGAAGAGCAATGTCATCGCCAACACCCTCAAAGAGGGGCTGTCCGGCGTCAAGTCGAAGGTGCTGCTTACCGCCACGCCGTTGCAAAATTCCTTGCTGGAGCTATACGGCTTGGTCAGCATCATAGATGAACGGGTTTTCGGGGATCTGGACAGCTTTCGCCGCCAGTATGCGCGGCTGAATGACACGGCGGTCTTCCAGCAATTGCGAAGTCGTATTGCGCCCCTGTGCAAACGCACCTTGCGCAAGCAGGTGGCTCACAGCATCGCCTACACCAAACGAATCCCTTTGGTAGAGCAGTTCATGCCAAGCAACGATGAGCAGGCTCTTCGTGAACTGGTCGCAGATTACCTTCGACGCCCGGAACTCAAAGCCCTGCCCAGCGGGCAACGGCAGCTCATTTCTCTGGTGCTGTGGAAGCTGCTGGCTTCATCGACGTATGCCATCGCCGGTGCTCTTGGCACCATGGCAGCTCGGCTGGAAAAGCTGTTGGATGATGCCGAAAAGGCGGAGTCACTTGTTGAATCCCTCGACAAGGACTACGAAGCCCTCGATGAAGAAGCGGAAGAGTGGGAAGTTGAGCAAGACAACGGTCAGCTGGACGAGAAGGAAAAGGAAGCCATAAAAAGCGAAATGGCCGAATTGCGCCGCTATGAAGCCATGGCCAGGGAAATCCGCAACAATGCCAAGGGAGAAGCCCTGCTAACCGCATTGGATCGTGCTTTCAAGGAACTGGACAGGCTTGGTGCGCCACGCAAGGCCCTGATCTTTACCGAATCCCGCCGTACCCAGAACTACCTGTTCTCACTATGGCAAGACACGCCTTATGGAGAAGGCGTTGTGCTATTCAACGGGACCAATAACAGCCCGGAACAGCGCCAGATCTACAAGGCCTGGCTGGAAAAACATGCCGGCTCAGACCGTATCACGGGGTCGAAAACCGCAGACACCCGGGCTGCGCTGGTGGAGTACTTCCGTGACCAGGGGCAGGTAATGATTGCCACCGAAGCTGGTGCTGAAGGCATCAACCTGCAATTCTGCTCGCTGGTCATCAACTACGACCTGCCCTGGAACCCGCAACGCATTGAGCAACGTATCGGCCGCTGTCATCGGTATGGACAGAAGTTCGATGTGGTGGTGGTGAACTTTGTTGATCTGACCAACGAAGCGGATCGCCGGGTCTATGAACTGCTGGAACAGAAATTCCGCCTGTTCGATGGTGTTTTCGGCGCCAGCGATGAAGTGCTGGGGGCCATCGGTTCAGGGGTGGATTTCGAGCGCCGTATCGCGGACATTTACCAAAGCTGTCGCGACCCGGAGACCATCCGTCAGAGTTTCGAACGGTTGCAGCAGGAACTGGCCGCGGAAATCAATGAGGCCATGGTCAAGACCCGCGAGGCCCTGTTCGAGCATTTCGATGAACAGGTACTGGAAAAGCTGCGTATCGACAGCCAGGAGACCCGCAGCCGATATGAACAAATGTTCATGGACCTCAGTCGCGTGGAACTGGGAGGTCATGCCCGCTTCGATGGCGACAACGGCTTCATTCTCGAATCACTGCCAGCCAACAGCCTGCGGGATACCGTACCCCTGGGCCGATACGAACTGCCCCGGCGGTCTGGCGAAGCGCATCTTTACCGTCTGGGGCATCCCTTGGGCGAATACATCCTGCAACAAGCCAAAGACCGCATCCTGCCGCCAGCACGGCTGGTATTTGACTACAACGCCTGGAAAGGTGGCCGCCTGACCACGCTGGAAGCCTGGCGAGGAAAACAGGGTGTTTTGATTGCGGAACTTCTGGCCATTCAGTCCCTTGGCGGAACCGAGCAACACCTCGTGATATCCGCCGTGACCGACAGTGGAGAGGTCTTGCCCGAAGATGACCCGGAGAAACTCCTGCGACTGCCTGTCATCCAGCAGCAGCCAATCGATGCGCCGGTTGTTAGTGCTTTGCTGGAATCCGATCAGAAAGAACGGAAGAATCGCTTGGCAAAGCATATCAACCAGCGCAATCTTGGCTATTTCTCGCAGGAAGTCGAAAAGCTCGATGCTTGGGCTGACGACCTCAAGGTCGGGTTGGAGCAGGAAATCAAGGAAATTGACCGACAGATCAAGGAAGTGCGGCGCACCGCCGCTACCGCCCCCACCCTTGAAGAAAAACTCAACTGGCAAAAGCAACAACGCGAGCTGGAGCGCAAGCGCAACAAGCTACGCCGGGAGCTGTTTGACCGGCAGGATGAAGTGGAAGAAAAGCGCAATCAGCTCATAGCGGAGCTGGAGGCTCAATTGACACAAAAGGCGGAAGAAAAGCGTTTGTTCACTATCGAGTGGGTACTTGAATAAGCAGTTCCTGTAGAATGACAGCAAGATTGGAGAGGCGATATGGCAAGCGGCAAGTTATTGAGGCAATTGATCAATGCTGGGGTCCGAGGGGATTCCGACGAGTTCCGTGCGGCCTCTGAAGCGGTCATCAGGGAAGAGCGGCAAAAGAAGCATCACCTGCTGGCCAATGACCTGGAACGCCTGCTGTATGGCGAACACCAAACCTCTGCCGTGGGAGCGGCAAGAGGCCAGTTATCCGAATTGCCCACCAGCAAGGACAACGGCCTGGAACTGCTGGAAATCCGGCCGGCCGTGCGGCAGGAAACGGACATCGTGCTCGCCAAAACGGCTCAAACCGCCCTCACTGAAATCCTGCAAGAGCACAATCGCGCCGATGTGCTGCGTTCCTATGGCCTGCAACCCGCGCAAAAACTGCTGTTCTGTGGCCCGCCCGGCTGCGGCAAGACTCTTGCGGCAGAGGTGCTGGCGCACAGCCTGGCCTTGCCACTGGTCGTTGTACGCCTTGATTCCGTTATTTCCTCCTTCCTGGGCGAAACCGCCTCCAACCTGCGCAAAGTCTTCGACTTCGTATCGGTCAACCCCGTGGTGGCGCTGTTTGATGAATTCGACGCGTTGACCAAGGATCGTGGCGATGCCGCCGATCATGGCGAACTCAAGCGCTCCGTAAACGCCGTCTTGCAAATGCTCGATAGCTACCGGGGCGAAAGCATCCTGATCGCCACCACCAACTACGAAACCCTGCTTGACCCTGCCGTATGGCGCCGCTTCGATGAAGTCGTGCGTTTCGATATGCCGGATAACAGGCAGATACGGCAACTGCTGGAACTCAAGCTCTCCGGTATCCGCCGCAACTTCGACACCGATGACGCCAGGCTGCCCAAGCTGTTCAAGGGATTCTCCCATGCCGATATCGAGCGGGTACTCCGTCGCGCAGTCAAGGAGATGATTCTCTCCGGGCGGGAATTTCTTGAAATCGACCACCTGAAGGATGCGCTGGCCCGGGAGTACCGTCATAAGCAGCAATAAAGGAGCAAGGAGAGGAAAGGTAGATGGAAATCGATAAGTCTTACGATGGAAGAGAGCACTCCTTGATAAAGCATGAGCTGCTCGGGAGCTATCTTGAAAAGTTGCTATATATTGTCGGGGGAAGCGGAGAAAAAGAAATTACTTATGTTGATTGCTTTTCTGGGCCTTGGGCAGATGATAGCGATGATCTGCACGGAACATCCATTGCGATCTCCCTTGATATAATAAAGCGCGTGCGTGAGGGCCTGGCAGCGAAGAATAACAACATATATGACATCAAGTTCAGGGCTGTGTATGTAGAGGAAAACAAAAGCAGGTTCAGGAAGCTGAAAGGATATTTGGAGGGGAATTGTCCATCTTTTATTGAGCACCATGAATTGAGTGGTGATTATTCCGATTTGCAGGATGACATTCTCAATGTATGCGGCAAGGGCTTCGCATTTTTCTTTGTTGATCCGAAAGGGTGGAAGGACGTGGGCGTGCCGCGTTTATCAAAACTGTTGAGGCGGTCCAGATCAGAGTTCCTGATCACATTTATGTACGATTTTATGAATCGTTTCCTCAAGCTAGAAGATTTGCGTGACCCGGTTCAGTCAATGCTTGGCAAGGTTGATCAAGAGTTTCTATCAGAACTGCAAAACAAGACGCCGAAAGAAAGGGAAGATGCAGTCGTCAGGCGATATCGAGAGCATCTGAAATCTGTATTTGGCGGTGAGGCAAACAAAAAATCCTGGACATACCATGCAACGGTACTGAATAAGGATAAGAACAGAACAGTTTACCATATGGTATATCTTACGAGACACCCAAAAGGGATAGTGGTGTTCTCCAGAGAATCTCATCAGGTTGCGATATTTCAGCATCGTGTGCGATATGAGAAACAGAACCGCATCACGGGGCAAATGCCATTGTTTGTGCCAGAAGACGACGATTTTCAGGGTGAAGTTGCTGCCAATATAGAGGATGTCAAAACGTACTGGTTGGATCATTTATCGAGCGCCCCGGCGGCATATGGTCAAGCCGAACTTGCTGATTGGCTGGAGGAGACCGGATGGCTGGAATATGACTTTCAGCGAGCATTCAACGAATTGCGAAAGGAAGGCCAGGTGGAAAACCTGGATGATAAATCCAATCAAAGAACAAAGCGGTTCGTGCATTTTGATAAAAATGAACGGTTGAGGAAGCTGGCATGAGTACGGTAAGCAGCATAGAGTGGACCGAGCAGACATGGAACCCGACAACGGGCTGTACGAAGGTGTCGCCGGGTTGTAAACACTGCTACGCAGAAACCATGGCGAAACGATTGCAGGCCATGGGTGCTAACGGCTACGAGAATGGCTTTGATATATCAATTCTGCCGGAGCGTCTGAGCGAGCCGCTAAAGCGACGCAAGCCGACCATCTATTTTGTCAACTCAATGAGCGACCTGTTTCACGAGGATATTCCTTTTGCGTTTCTGGATGAGGTTTTTGATGTCATACGGCAGACGCCATGGCATACCTACCAGATACTGACCAAGCGCGCAGGCCGAATGCGGCGATATTTTGCCAATGGCAAGCGGAAAGTGCCGGATAATGCCTGGCTAGGCGTATCGGTCGAAGATAAAAAATATGGACTGAAACGGATTGATGAATTGCGTTTGATTGATGCGAGGATTCGGTTTCTGTCATTGGAGCCGTTGCTGGAAGATCTTGGAACACTGGATTTGACCGATATTCACTGGGCGATTGTCGGCGGTGAATCCGGGCCAAAAGCACGCCCCATGAAGCAGGCGTGGGTGCAGAGTATCAAGTCTCAATGTGAACAGCAGAATGTCGCCTTCTTTTTCAAACAATGGGGTGGCTGGGGCGCGGATGGAAAACGTCGAGCCAAGAAGGCCAATGGCCGCAAATTGGCTGGCAGAACATGGGATGAGATGCCGGACCTGTCTGTTTCTTCGGGGTAGCGAAATGCAACTCTATTTCCTTGTGCGTATTTTGAAGGATAGATCGTGACCAAAAAACAAAAACTCGAACTCACCTGGATTGGCAAGGAAAAACGCCCCAAGCTGGAACCGCGTATCCTGCTGGAGGATCCGGAGAAGTCGTATCACGCAAAACACCGGGTGACGGAGAACGATATTTTTGATAATCGCCTGATCTTTGGCGATAACCTGCTGGCGCTAAAGGCGTTGGAGCAGGAGTTTTCGGGTAAGGTTAAGTGTGTTTTCATCGATCCGCCCTACAACACCGGCAGCGCCTTTACCCATTATGACGATGGACTGGAACACTCCATCTGGCTTTCATTGATGCGCGACCGACTGGAAATTATTCGCAACTTATTGTCTGAGGATGGATCGCTGTGGATCACGATTGACGACAACGAGGCGCATTATTTGAAGGTGCTGTGTGATGAGGTGTTTGGTCGAAGTAACTTCGTGTCTAGTATGGTCTGGGCAAAGAGGGTGTCTCCGGCAAACGATGCGAAGTATTTTAGCTCGGATCATGATTATGTTCTTGTTTATGCAAAGGAAAAGATTATATGGAGACCAAATCGGCTACCCAGAACAGAAAGCCAAAATTCATATTATAAAAACCCTGATAACGATCCTAGAGGCCCATGGAACTCTATAACTTATACTGGAAATAAATCTAAGGAAGAAAGGCCTAATTTGTACTATCCAATAATTAACCCTCATACTGGAGAGGATGTGTATCCGCCAGACAATCTTACATGGCGTTATGGGAAGGAAACACATGCAGCAAATGAAAAGAACGATCTGCTTTATTGGGGGAGGAACGGTAAGTCAAAAACACCTCGACTGAAACGTTTTCTTAAGGATGCTGAACCGGTTGTGCCGCGTACTATTTGGACTGCCGCTGAAGTGGGTAGTACGCAGGTATCGATGACCGAGCAAAAGGCACTGGGTGAAAAACCGTTTGCGACGCCTAAACCTGAAGCTTTATTGGAAAGAATTTTAATAATAGCATCCAATCCCGGTGACCTGGTTCTCGATTCTTTCGCTGGCTCCGGCACCACCGGCGCGGTAGCCCACAAAATGGGCCGCCGCTGGATCATGGTGGAACTGGGCGAGCACTGTCACACTCACATCATCCCGCGCATGAAAAAGGTGATCGACGCTGAGGACCCCGGCGGCATCACCAAGGCGGTGAACTGGAAGGGCGGCGGCGGTTTTCGCTATTACCGCCTGGCGCCTTCGCTGCTAGAGAAAGACAAGTGGGGCAACTGGGTCATCAACCAGGAATACAACGCCGCCATGCTGGCCGAGGCGCTGTGCAAGCTGGAGGGATTTACCTATGCGCCATCGGAGACGGTTTGGTGGCAGCATGGTCATTCCACCGAGACGGATTTCATCTATGTCACCACGCAGAATCTGGCGGTGAGCCAGTTGCAGGCGCTGGCCGAGGAGGTAGGCGAGGGGCGCAGCCTGCTGGTGCTGTGCAGCGCCTTCCGGGGCATCAGCGCGGCCAGGGCTGCCGAGCGCTGGCCCAATCTCACCATCAAAAAGATTCCCAAGGTGGTGCTGTCGCGCTGCGAATGGGGGCATGACGACTACAGCCTGAATGTGCAGAACATGCCTATGCAGGAGCCGGAACCCGAGCCTGAACCGCAAAAGAAAAAGCCCAAAAAGAAAACCGCACCGGGTCAGGGAACGCTGTTTGAGGAAGAAGAGCAGTGAATGACCGGCGCGTCATCGTGATTGCCGGCCCCAATGGTGCGGGCAAGACGACTTTCGCCCGGGAGTTTTTGCCCAATGAGGCGCGTTGCCCTGCCTTTATCAATGCAGACTTGATTGCGGCCGGCTTGTCGCCTTTCTCGCCCGAGCAGGCGGCCTTCAAGGCCGGGCGGTTGATGCTCGAGGCCATGGATGAGTATGTAGCGCGTGGCGAAAGCTTTGCCTTCGAGACCACATTGTCCGGACGCGCTTATGCCAGGAAACTGAAGTTATGGCAGTCCGAAGGTTATCAGGTGTCGCTCTATTTTCTGAAGCTGGATTCCCCCGAATTGGCTATCAGTCGCGTCGCCGAGCGGGTTCGCCAGGGTGGGCATGATGTGCCCGAAGTGGTTGTTCGGCGGCGCTTCAGCAAGGGATTGCTGCTGTTTGATACGCTGTATCGGCCTCTGGTTGATGACTGGATGCTGTTCGACAACAGCGGTGAGCAACCGGAATTGATTGAATGGGGAGAGAAATCATGAAACCCGAAGAACTGGACAAGGCCAGAAACCCGCTGCTGCCCGCGGCCTGGATTGCCATCCGCCGCGCTGCAAAGCAGGCTCACCAGCAGGCATTGATGACCAATACCGCAATCGTGGTGATGAGCAGAGGCAAGATGGTGCGTATTGCGCCCAATGAAGTGCGGGAGCCTTCCGGCCATTATGTTTCGGCCACGCCGGGCGAAGGCGATACAGGAGAACAATGAATACGCGCGTATTGAATGCCATCAAGGGACGCCTGTCACTTCGCGCGCCCCAGGCGGAATCACTGGAAAAGCTGGCCACGGCCCTGGATGCCGCGCCGGACATGCGCAGTCATGAACGGGATCTGGAAGCGGTGCTGAATATCCTCAAATCGGAGTTCCCCACCCTGGAGGACTTCGAGCGTGAGTTTCCGTCACTGTGCTTTGCGCTGGCCACGGGCGTGGGCAAGACGCGCCTGATGGGGGCCTTCATCAGCTATCTGCATCTGGCCTATGGCTTCAAGCACTTCTTCGTGCTGGCGCCGAACCTGACCATTTATGACAAGTTGATTGATGATTTTTCGCCGGGGTCGCCGAAATATGTTTTCAAGGGCATCTCGGAGTTTGCGGTGAATTCACCGGAAATCATTACCGGAGACAACTATGAACAGCGCGCAGGCAGCTTGAGCTTCTTGTCGCCGGTGGTCATCAACATTTTCAATATTTCCAAGATCAACTCCGAAGTGCGTGGCGGCAGGAGCCCCCGCATCAAACGCCTGTCCGAGTACCTGGGCGACAGCTATTTCAATTATCTGGCCGAGCTGCCCGATCTGGTGTTGCTGATGGACGAGTCGCATCGTTATCGCGCCAGCGCCGGGGTGCGCGCCATCAATGAGCTGAAGCCGCTGTTTGGCCTGGAATTGACGGCAACGCCGTTCATCGAAACCAGCCGGGGGCCTGTGCCGTTCAAGAATGTGGTGATGGACTACCCGTTGGCGCGCGCCATGGAGGACGGCTTCGTCAAGGAACCGGCCGTGGTCACTCAGCGCGATTTCGACGCCAAGCGCCACACCCCGGAGGAGATCGAAAAGATCAAGCTGGAGGACGGTATTCGCATTCACGAGGCCACCAAGGTAGAACTAATGACCTATGCCCGGCAGAACGGCGTGAGAACGGTCAAGCCCTTTGTGTTGGTCATCGCTCGTGATACCACTCATGCGGCGCAGTTGCTGGCGCTGATTCAATCCGATGCCTTCTTTGAGGGACGTTACCGCGACAAGGTCATCCAGGTGGACAGCTCCACCCGGGGCAAGAAAGAAGACGAAATGATCGAACGGCTGCTGGCGGTGGAAAGCCCGGAGGAGCCCACCGAGATCGTCATCCACGTCAACATGCTCAAGGAAGGCTGGGACGTGACCAATCTCTACACCATTGTACCGTTGCGCGCCGCCAACGCCCGCACCCTGATCGAGCAATCCATTGGCCGGGGGCTGCGGTTGCCTTACGGCAAGCGCACTGGTGTCAATGTCGTGGACCGGCTCAATATCGTGGCCCATGACCGCTTTCAGGAAATTATCGACGAAGCGAACCGGGGCGATTCACCCATTCGCCTCAAGCAGGTGATTCTGGAAGCGCCGGACAAGGAGGAAGGCAAGATCAGCGTTACCGTCGGATCTTCTGCCGAGGCGGTATTGGGACTGACCGAACCGGAAGCGACCACCAGCGGTGGTCAGCATTACGAGGTGAAGCCGGAGAATCTGGAGGCGCCGATGTTTTCCAAGCCGGGTGAGAAGGAAGCCGCCCGGGCGGTGATGGAAGTGATTCACGAGCTGGAGAGGCAGCGGGATCTGGCGCCGACCAGCCAGGCGCTGAATACGCCGGAAGTGCAGCAACGCATTATCGAAGAAGTGAAGGAGCGCCTGACCCCGGTGCAGGGGAAGTTGCTGGAAAACGAATCGGTGGATCTAGACAGTGTGGTGGCGAAGACCACGGAAATCGTCACGCAGAAGATGATCGACATCCCACGTATTTCAGTGACCCCCGTCGGTGAGGTGACTGTCGGCTTCGAGCCTTTCACACTGGATATGAACGGCCTGAATTTGCAACCCGTAGATCGCGAATTGATTATTCACGAGTTGCGTACCAATGAGCAAGATACCCTGGCCTCCGAGGTGGGCATCACCGAGAAGCGACTGGAAGATTACATTGTCTTCGCGCTGGTGGATTTCGACGATATCGACTACCACAGCCACGCCGATTTGCTGTATGACCTCGCCGGGCAGGCAGTTCAGCACCTCCTCGGCTATCTGTCCGAGGAGGAGGCGCGCGCGGTGCTGGACCACAACCGGCGTCTGATCGCCGACAATATCCACGCCCAGATGATGGAGCATTTCTGGGAAAAGGCCGCAGGCTATGAAGTGCAGGTCAGTCGGGGCTTCACGCAACTGAAACCCTGCAACTACACCGCTTCAGAAAAATATCCTGTCAGGAATTACCGGGAAACCGTAGAGGACAAAAGCCGCATCAAACAGATGCTGTTCGGTGGATTTCGGAAATGCCTCTATCCATTGCAAAAATTCGATTCAGATACAGAACGGCGCTTTGCCGTGATTCTTGAACGGGATGCCGAAAAGTGGTTCCGGCCGGTGAAGGGACAATTTCAGATTTTCTATCAGCTTGGCGCGGAGCAGCCTGATTATGTGCCGGATTTCGTCGCTGAAACTGCTGATGTGATTTACATGGTGGAGACCAAGGCCCGGTCGGACATGGGGGATGCCGAAGTGAAAGCCAAAGCGGAAGTGGCGGCTCAGTGGTGCAGACATGCCTCGGAATATATTGAAAAACATGGCCAAAAGTCATGGAAGTACCTGCTGATTTCCCATGACGAGGTCAATGAATCACGGCGGCTTGAGGATTTTGAGCGTTTTGAGATAACGCTAAATTAATGCCAGAAGGCGGCTATTCTTAGAAAAAACGCAACGCATTGATTAAAACGAGGTTTTTGTCCCTTTTCTTTTTCCAACGACTTTCAAGCATATGCCAACATGGATAGCAGGGGTGAGCGCCAGGGAAGGCGCGAATCCACCCCGGGGCATGCCAAAATGCCTGCTTCAAATGGATTTTCCGTTCAGCCCATCCTGTCCATGGATGCCTCTAAGCATTACTATTTTTTAACGACTTCAACGGCTTGCACAAAGAGGATGCTGGGGAACTCTTTTTTCAGTGTATTGCTGTAGAAATTCTTCATGACAACGCCCCGGCCATAGCGGATCAGTGCGCCTTCAGACACCTCCTGCCTTTGTGTGGCTAGCCAGATTTTCTCGCCTTCCTGCTGCACCTTGAGGTAGGTATAGTTTTTTGTTGGAACCGCATTGATAACAGTGCCTTCGTTGACAAGCACCTTGCCGCCGTTATTCTGTGATGGTGATGCATCGAGGGCCTGCTGAATGGAGGGGTGCCCCTGAGGCAGGGGTTCCGCCATGCCCAGGGTGGAAAAGGCGAACAGCAGGCTGAAAATGAGTGTTCTCATGGTTGGCTCCATCATTTGTTCATGGTTCCTGCAAAAACGTGCGAATTAAGGAGGGAGAAGGTTCGCTTGCCTCCGCAGGAGCGTGATTGGGGAATGCTTGGATATTCAATCGGCTAACTATATCACCATTCTTTGTGAAAAAAGCAACCTGCTTATGCGTGTGGATCTGCGGGAGAAGGGTGTTTATACTCTGAATGCTACAGGATAATAATCAACAGCAAATGGATTTTGTTCGAAATGCCTCATAAATTGGAACCCCGTCTGTTTTGCAAGGGAAGGTCTTTGTTTACCATAGTGTAGGTTGCCAGGTTAATAGTACCCAGAGGTGGGCCGTGTGATAAAAATCGTGATTGTTGGAGGTGGATCTGGCGGTACGGCGCTGTTGCCGATTTTGCATGAGTATCCCGAGATCGAAGTGGTGGGTGTCGCGGATATACGGGACGATGCGCCGGGTATACGGCTGGCGAAAAAGCTGGGCATCCCCACGGAGAATCGCTATTGCGCCTTGCTGGAGCAGGTGGATGTGGATATTGTCATCGATGTGTCCGGCAGCAGGAGTGTTTCGGAAGATCTTTGCGCCAGAATGGCGAAAAAATCTGTTGAGCTGATTGAGGGACTCAGCGCCAACCTGCTGTTCAAGCTTATCGATGAGCGCAGAACACGAGAGAAGGAAGCACTGGGCAGGCTTGAGGAGCAGGAGGCGCTTTACAAGATTGGGATCATGCTTACTTCCTCGGAGAGCGAGGACAAGCTGCTGTCCACAATTCTGGATTGCGCCACCAACCTGACCCAGACGCCTGCCGGCAGTATTGCGCTCTACGATGATTCCGAGGGCTGTATGGAGTTGGTAGCCACCCGAGGCTTTAGCAAGAATATTTCCCTGAGGAATAGCTGGGAGATACGAGGAGGGGGGCTGACGGAGCATATTCTCAATGAGAATACCGTGATTACCATAAAGGATCTTGAAAAGTTCGAAAAAGCGCCTGTTGGTGAGTTATTGAAGGAGGGCGTCCGCTCCTTGATTGCCACCCCCTTGGTGGCCGACAGAAGAATTATCGGCATTCTCTATGTGGATGATTTTGTGCCGCGTGATTATTCGGCCAAGGAGGAGTCCATCCTTTCTCTGCTGGCTACCCAGGCCGCGATTGCCATTGGCAAGATGCAGTTGTATGAAAAAATGAAAAGGCTTGCAACCACGGACGGACTCACGGGCCTCTGCAATCACCGGAATTTCGTAAAGGCGCTGCGGAAGGAGCTAAAGCGCTCCAAGCGTTACGGGCATCAGTTGTCGGTCATTATTCTGGATGTGGATCACTTCAAGCACTACAACGATACCAATGGGCACCTCAAGGGCAATCTGGTTTTGAAAAAGGTCACGGCAACGATGAAAAATGCCATTCGAAGCATGGATACGCTTGCAAGATATGGCGGTGAAGAGTTTGCCATCATCCTGCCGGAAACCGATAGGGAGCAGGCGCTTAATATGGCGGAGAGAATGTGCCAGGCCGTGGAGCGGGAAAGATTTCCCGGTGAGGAGACACAGCCCCGCAATACGCTGACCATCAGTGCAGGTGTTGCGACTTTTCCTGCTGATGCCGAAAGAGAAGAGGAGCTTTTGGAAAAGGCCGACAGCGCCCTTTATATGGCGAAACATGCAGGGAGAAACCAGGCTGTTCTCTACCAGGGCGAGTAATCCTGCAATGTGTGATATTGCTCATGGCTCAACATGTTGGGTGATGTAAATTGGATCAGCTGATTGGTATCGCCGCCGTCATAATTTCCAGCTTTGTGCTTGTCGAACGCTATGGCGTACCGGATACGGGTACGGCCTTTGGCTATTTTCTGTTCGGGGTGTTGTTTGTGACCCTGGGCGTGTTTATCGGGAAAATGCTGGACGCCAGCGTACTCCAATTGCTGTTGCTGGCGGAATGGAACCTAAATATCTCTTTGATGGTTATCGGTTACTCGACCATTATTGCAGCATTGCTGGGGTGGGGCAGCAGGGCTTTCCGGATGGCAGAAGGAGACAGGAAAAAAAATGCCCAGGTGGAGTGCCTGGGCGAAGGTAAGGGGTCGAACAAAAAAGAGTTACATTAATTTTGCTATTGCATGTGGTTTCTTACGTCTTCACCAGGATCAGGCAATCCTGCAATGCGCCATACTTCGGCGCAGTTCCCAAACAATTTCTTGAATTCCTCACGCTCCAGGCCGCTGCCACGGCAGAGGTTGCGCATGGGCGGAATGGCGCCCAGTCGCATGTAGCGGTCGCGGAGAAAGCGGATCGCCTGCCAGTGTTTTTCCTGCAGTGCGCCGACGCCATCGTGCATGGCGATGGCTGCGGCAATTTCCTCGGTCCAGTCTTGTGGATTTACGAGAAAGCCATGCTCATCGAATTGAAGTGAATCGAGCAAATTCCCGGCATTGAATGACGGGCGTCCTTTTTCCAGTGGAATTGTTTGGTTCATGGTGCGCCTGTTTGTGTTGAAAAACCCTATGCTGGGGGCAACGATAGTATGACCGCTCTGTCCATAGAAATATTATTTTGATCTATAGATATTACTAATCGTTATCAGCGACAAAAAATCCTTTTGTTTTCATGCGATTACCATCTGCGCGCCAATCAGGAGCAGGGCAGTGGCGAGGATTTTTCGCACATAGCGCTCTGGTAGACGGGTGCCAAGCTTTGCGCCCAGCCATACGCCAGGGGCCGCCCCCAGCACCAGACTGCCGAGGAGGGGGAAATCGACATTTCCCAGTTGCCAGTGCCCCAGGGCGGCAACGCCCACCAAGGGAACCGCATGCATCAGGTCGGTTCCCACAACAGAAATTGCGGGGAGAAACGGGTATAGCACGATCAGCACGGCGGCGCCAATTGCACCCGAGCCTATGGAGCTCAGGGTCACCAGGAAGCCCAAGACTGCGCCCATGAGAACAGTCAGGTATCCGGTATGTCCAGGTTCGGTGGCAGGGGGCTTTTTTTTCCGGCCTTTTCGCAAGGGGAGCAACATGGCCGCGGCGGTTATGACCAGGGTGATGCCCACGATGTCGCGGATCAGCCATTGATAATCGATGTCGTGCTCATTCAGAGCGCCAAGCATCGCCACACAGGCAAGGGAGGCGGGAATGCTGCCCAGGGCGAGGCGGCCGACGATGCCCCAATTCACCGTTCCCCTCATGTGGTGCAGCCAGGCGCCGATGCTTTTGCTGAACAGGGCGTACACCAGATCCGTGCCAATGGCGATGGCGGGGTTGATGCCGTAGTGAATCAGGAACGGCGTCATCAGGGCGCCTCCGCCCACCCCGCACAGACCGATTACGCCACCTACGGCAAAACCGGCGAATATCAATGTCGGATCCATTCACCACCCTCTGCATCTGTTGCTGCATTGCCGGGGATTTGTGTTCACATGGATGCCCGGGAGCTACTGCCGGATTGTTGGTTGAGCATTTGCAAAATACGGCATCTGTTGCGGGCGGATTCCACCCATTCGTTGGTGTTTTGCAGCAGATTGGGAAAAAGGATTTCATCCGGATCACCGGCGAAATCGTCCAGCGCTTTTTCCAGCGTTGCAAAGCCGGTAGCCAGTTCGCCGTCTTCCGGGGGCAGGATGTTGGCCAGGTCGGCGGATAGTTGCGCTGGCGCCGCATTCTCGCCTCCCGCAGCCAGAAGCAGGGCGTGAGCTGTCAGCCGCAGCCGGTTGCGCAGGCATTCACTTGCTTCCGGATATTTTTGCTTGGCGGCAAAAGACTGGGCCAGCGTGGATTCATATGCAGCATTGAGGAGCAACTGGTCAGCCGGGTTCGCCTGGCTGCCGGCGCATTCCCCCATGCCGGCGGCAGTGACGCGGAACAGGGTATGGTCGCCCTGGTCGCGGGAGAGAAAAGGAATTTCGCTCTTGCGTACTGTGGTCAGGTTTTCCAGCAGGGTATGGAAGTAGCTGCCGCCCTTGCGTCTGCTCCAGGCGGTAAAGCTTTCACCCTGGTCGCGGCGAGCCAGCCAGGCTTCCCGGATCTGTCGTACCGCGGCGGGTGTGCGTACAGCGGGAATATCTGGCCCGGCAATACCCAATTCTTCTCCGCCTCCCAGCCGCAAGGCGTAGGAAGGCACCATCTGGCCGTGATGACGCCGCGCCTTGCCGATCAGGCCGATATCCGATACTTCTGCGCCGGCGCAGCCGTTGTGGCAGCCGTTGACGCCCAGCTGCAGGCCGGTCGCAATGCCGTTCAATGATCTGGCCATGCGCCGGGATGTGGTGATGCCGAGGGGGCAGGTCTCGGTGCCAGGGCAGTTCACCACATTGTCGCCACTGCCGGGCAGGCCCAGACCCAGTGCGGTCAGCTGTTCCAGGCAGGTTTCACGGCGCGCCTCGGGGACGCCGAGCAAGACCAGGTTCTGCGCCTGGGTGGTGCGCAGCCGGGCGGCGTAGCCGTCGTCCAGAAGCTGGGCGAGGCCCAGGAGCTGTTCGGCGTCCAAAGCGCCGCCGGGCAGGTTTACCGGCACCACAAGACCTTCATCATGCCAGGCCATGGAGGCTGGAAGCGTCAGGCATGCGGGGTTTTGCCCGTTCCAGTCCACGCCGGTTTCCTGTCCGCCATGCCATTTCCCTTTGGGGGCATGAGCGGTGTCGAAGGCGGAGCGGGTGCGTTCAAATTCGGTGTGAAATTTCTGCCGCAGTTCTTCTGTTCCGAAACGTTCCACAAGGAATTTCAGACGCGAGCGGGTTCTTCTGGTCCGGTCGGAATATTTATCATGCAGCACCACCACGGCTTCTATCGCCGGCAGCAGGTCGTGTTCTTCGATAAATTCCTCCAGGACAATGGCCAGACGGGGCTTGGCGCCAAGTCCGCCACCCGCCAGCACCTTGAATCCAGGGCGGTCATGGGCATTCCGGGCGGGAATAAACGCCAGATCGTGGGTGTTGCCCCGGGCGCAGTCCCTGGCGCAGCCGGAAAAGGCGATTTTTAGCTTTCTCGGCAGAGATTGGGTAAGGGGGTGGTGGAGGAAATAGCGGGAAACCGCTGCGGCGAAAGGCGTCACATCCACAAGTTCGTGGGGGCATGCGCCTGCCAGGGCGCAGGTGGTTACGTTGCGGATGGTGTTGCCGCCGGCTTCGCGGGTAGTGACGCCATGCTGGGCCAGCAGACGCAGCAGGGCGGGGGTGTCGTCCAGGGCGATATGGTAGAGCTGGATGTCCTGGCGGGTGGTGACATGCGCCTCGCCCGCCTGGGTATGGGTTTGCACTGCCTTCGCCAGCCCCCGCAGCTGGGTGGCATTCAGGTTTCCGCCGGGGAGCTTGGTGCGCAGCATGTACCAACCTTCCTGGCGCTGGGCATAGATTCCCCGGAGCAGGCGTTCGCCGACAAAGCTATGGGGATCCAGGCGGCCTTCCTGAAAGTCCGCCAACAGGGCTTCGTAGTGGTTGATGTCGGAATGGTCGATCAGGGGGGTAATCTGGGTCATAGTGATTTCCTAAATGTAATCCAGTTCCGGGAAACGCTCCGCCAGGTCGAGGGCCGTTTCGTTTGGGGAAGTCTTGGCTTGCAGCACTTCCCGCTTGAAGCGCAGGAAGGAGTCGTAGATCCGTTCATTGCCATCTTTGTCCCGGACGAGAAAGAAGGGTGCCCGCTCCATTTGATGCCGGGCAGCAAGGCGCATGCCTTCGCCATCGGGATGGTTCGGATCTGCGGTTATGATATGGTCGATATGTTGCAGCAAGCCGTCATGCCGCAGGCGTTCGTGCACTTCCCTGCACTTTCGGCAGGGTTCGCCGTTGGCCAGGCGCTTTTTCACCATGATGATGCGGGCAGTCATGCGACCTCCGCGGGTTTGGGGCGGCTGGTTTCCGGGGCGGACACATGCAGCCCGCATTCTTTCATGGCCTCTTCCTCCCACCACCAGCGTCCTGCGCGCTCGTGTTGGTTGGGCAGCGTGGTGCGTGTGCAAGGTTCGCAGCCAATGCTGATGTAGCCGTTGCGGTGCAATTCGTTGAAAGGCACATTGTTGTCGTGGATGTATTCCCACACCTGGGCGGAAGACCAGTTGGCCAAGGGGTTGAATTTCACCAGGCTGTGCTCCGGCGTGGAAAAGGCAGCATCTTCCTGGACTAGCGGCACCGAGGCGCGGACAGGTGTCTGGTCGTGGCGCAGCCCGGTGATCCAGGCGTCTACGGTGGCCAGCTTGCGCCGCAGGGGGGCTACTTTGCGGATTGCGCAGCATTCCTTGTGCCCGTCCTCATAGAAGCTGAACAGCCCCTTGTTGCGCACCAGTTGTTCCAGTTCCTGGTTGTCCGGGCTGAGCAGCTCGAGCCGGATGCCGTAATGGTTCCGCACTTCTTCAAGAAAGCGGTAGGTTTCCGGGTGCAGGCGCCCGGTATCCAGGGAGAATACCTGTACATCCTTGCGAATGCGCAGAGCCATATCGACCAGCACCACATCCTCGGCGCCGCTGAAAGAGATGGCGCTGTTGGGGAAGTGTTCCAGCGCAACCCGGAGAATTTCAATGGGATCGCTTTGTTCCTGGCGAGTTGCCAGCTGTTCAATGTTCAGTTTCGTGCTCATGGATGACCTCTGCCCGCAGGCGCATGAATAGGGATATACCGGCGGCAAGAAAAGTTAGGCATGCCGCGGTGTTGTGAGCAGACAGTAGCAAGAGATAGGCGATGACAAAAAATACTTTATAGGCATATAATTATTCTCATGGGTTATATCCTGTGCGCCGTAATGGCGCGGCAGGAACCTCAGCAACGGACTCCATGAGGTATCATGTTTTTTACTGGACATATGGCCGGGCCAATAAGATGAAACTCCAGCAACTCCGCTATATCCTGGAAGTCGAGCGCCGCGGCCTGAATGTGTCCGCCGCCGCCGAGGCCTTGTTTACTTCTCAGCCAGGGGTGAGTCGCCGTATCCGTGAGTTGGAGGAGGAGCTGGGGGTCAGGATCTTTGAGCGCGCCGGCAGGCAGTTGACCCGGGTGACACCCGCCGGGCGCACCATTTTGGATCTTGCGGCCAAGGTTATGGGCGAAGTGGCCAATATCGAACGCATCGGCAGGGAGTATGGTGATCCGGGACACGGTGTTCTTTCCGTGGCCACGACGCATACCCAGGCCCGCTACCGGCTACCGCCGGTGATCAGAAAATTTATTGGCCGCTATCCGGGCGTACGCCTCAATATCCAGCAGGGCACGCCCCTGCAGATTGCCCAGATGACCGTGGGCGGCGACGTGGATTGCTGCATCGCCACAGAGGCCATGGAGCTGTTTGACGAGCTGGTGATGCTTCCCTGCTACCGCTGGGATCGCTGTATTCTTACGCCTTGCGACCATCCTTTGCGGGAGGAGAAGACGCTCACCCTGGAAGCGCTGGCGGAATATCCCATCATTACCTATGTGTTCGGCTTTACGGGGCGCTCCACCCTGGACAAGGCTTTTCAGGAGGCAGGTATCACGCCCAATGTCGTGCTCACCGCTGCGGACGCCGACGTGATCAAGACCTATGTCCGCCTGGGGCTCGGCGTGGGCATTGTGGCCAAAATGGCCTATGACCGGAGGGTCGATACCGATCTTTGCGCCCTGGATGCCGGTCATTTGTTCCAGAGTAGTGTTACCAGGTTCGGGTTGCGCCGCAACTCCATTCTTCCAGGCTATCTATATGATTTTATAGAGCTGTTCGCCCCTCATCTGAAGCGGGAGCTGGTGGAAAAAGCCTTGTCCGCCAGCAATGCGAAAGAGGTCAGTCGTTTGTTCGAAGATGTTCCCCTCTATTCTTGAAGGGGTGTGATAGGCCCCTCTCCTCCCGGGTGACGGTAAAACGGCAAATTTCCCGTCTGGAAGTAAAAAACAACAGCTTTTACCCCCTTTTGTATTCATCTCTGATCCGCTAAGGTAAGTACTCCTCGTCCCTTGCAGGAGACTGTGTGCTTTCCGGATATCTCGATAATCTGAAAATACGGCATAAGTTGCTGCTGTTGCTGATTTTCCCGTTTGGCATTCTGATGCTTTTCACCGGCTATGAAGTGACGCAGAAATGGCATCAATGGGGCGAGGCGAAACAGATGCAGGAGCTGTACGAGGCTGCACTGGATTTTTCCGACGTGATCCATGCCTTACAAAGGGAGCGCGGGCTTTCCGCCGGTTTTTTGGGTAGTGAGGGAGACAAGTTTCGCGAAGAGCTGGAGCGGCAACGGCTGGAAACCGACCGGCTTATCCGGGATGCAAGGTTTTTCGATACGCAAGCGCCTTTTTTTGCCGGAAAATTTGCCCGCATCGGGAGCAATGTCACCAGTTTTCTCGATACGCTGGAGTATCTGCAGGTGTTGCGGGGGCATGTGGACAATGGCAGGGCGGAAGGCATCTTCGAGCATTACTCCACCATCATTGCCAGCGCCATCAACTTGATCGAAAATGTGGGGGTGATTACGGAAGATGCCATTCTGGCCAGGAACGACCAGATCTACGGCATCCTTCTGCGGCTACAGGAGTTTGCAAGCCGGGAACGGGGGCTGGTCAATGCGCTGCTTTCCTCCGGAAAGATCGAGCATGCGCTGATTTCCCAGGTGATCTTCATCCAGGCGGAACAGGATTCCCTGCGCAAGCGCTTCAGACATGTTACGGCCGCAACCAACCTGGCGGTGCAAATGGAGAGTCTGCAATCGGATCCGGTCAATGTCCATATGCGGCACATGCGCGAGGCCTTGTCCTCCAAAATGAAGAAGCTGGACACCCTGGATCAGATGGCTTCTGTTCTTGGCTATGGCGGCCTGGTTCATCAGTTCAAAGATTATGTCATCCGCGGAAAGGAAAGCTGCAAGGCCGGTTTTCTGCAACACTATGCCAAGGTGCAGGCGTATCTGGATTATTTCCTCACCATACCCAATCTGACGGAAAGCGAGCTGGCGAATATTGAGGTAATCAGGGCCACGTTCGAGAAATACCATTCCTTTCTTCCCGTAATCGAGCGGATGCATGAGGAAGGCGCGGCCGTCAGCGAAATTGATCGCGCCGTCAGAATTGATGACGCTTCTGCGGTTGCCGCTATCGGAAGCTTGCGCACCGGCGTGCCGGCAATCGATGCCGATGACTGGTTTCGCTCCGCTACGGAAGCCATCAATCTGCTGAAGTCCGCCAGCGATGCCGTCAGGCAGCAGAGCCTGCTGTACATCGAGGAAAAAACCGGCAAAACGCTTTTTGCCCTCATCAGTTATGCCCTGCTTGCGGCGGTGGTTGCACTGTTGTCGTTCTATCTTGGCGTTACCATCACCCGGCGTCTGACGGTCGGCACCATGGAAATCTCCCGGGCGCTGCAGCGCCTGGAGGATGGGGGGGATTTCAGCAGCCCCATCCAGGTATATGGCGATGATGAAATTGCAGCCATGGGACGTTCATTCAACAGCTTGATAGAGGAACGGCGTGCAGCGGAGCGGAAGCTGCATCTTGTATTCCGGGTTTTCGACAGTACAGCGGATGGTATTGTGGTCACTGATCCGGAGCAGAGAATCATTCTGGTGAACCGGGCGACCACCAAGATTACCGGGTTTTCCGAAGAGGAGCTGGTGGGAAAGACGCCGCGGGTGCTCAGCTCCGGCCGCCATGACCAGGCGTTTTACCAGGCCATGTGGAAGACGCTTTCGGAAAAAGGATCCTGGCAGGGCGATATCTGGAACCGGCGCAAGAATGGAGAGGTCTACCCCCAATGGCAGAATATCAGTGAAGTACGGGATGAGCAGGGTCGCCTGCTCAACTACATTTCCGTATTCTCCGATATCAGCGCCATTATGCAGTCCCAGGCGCAGCTGGAACATCTGGCCCATCATGATCCGTTGACCGGATTGCCGAATCGTTTGCTGCTGGATCAGCATCTTTCCCAGGGACTGGAGCGGGCGTATCGCCAACGTCAGCTGATGGCGGTGCTGTTCCTCGACCTGGATCGCTTCAAGAATGTGAATGATTCCCTGGGGCATTTGGCGGGAGATGCGCTCCTGAAGCAGGTTTCCCAGCGTCTGAAGCAATTGATCCGGGCGGAGGATTTGATCGCCCGCCTGGGAGGAGATGAGTTTGCCATTGTTCTGGAATCTCCCGCAGATACGCTGAGTGTTGGAATGGTGGCGCAAAAATGCATCGATGCATTTGCCGAGCCGTTCATGATCAACAACAATGTGGTGTATATCGGCGCCAGTATCGGTATCAGTATTTTCCCGGATGATGGCTCGGATCCAGCTGATCTGATCAAGTACGCCGATACCGCCATGTATCATGTCAAGGAATGCGGGCGAAATGCATTTCAGTTCTATAACCGGCAGATGACCGAGCAAGCGGTTCATCGCCTGACGGTAGAGAACGAGTTGCGCGATGCCATTAACAATGAGGATTTCACCCTCTATTACCAGCCGCAGATTGCTCTTGACACTGGCCGGATTGTTGGTGCGGAGGCGTTGATCCGCTGGCAAAAAACAACGGGTGAATTCGTGGCTCCGGATACCTTCGTGCCTATTGCGGAAGAATCCGGTCTGATTGAGCATATTGACCGGTGGGTGTTGCAGAAAGCTTGTTCGGATGCGGTGCTGTGGCGGAAAGAAGGGGCTTTTGTGGGTTTTGTCGCCGTCAATATATCCGGTTTTTCCATCGAGCATGGTCTGTTGATCGAAATGGTGGAGAAAGCCTTGCGCCAAAGCCGCATGGCTCCTGATCGCCTGGAACTTGAAATTACGGAAGGCTATTTGATGGAGCACAAGGATGCAGCGGTAAAAACCATTGATGAGCTGCGCAAGCTTGGGGTGATGTTTTCCATCGACGACTTCGGAACCGGTTATTCTTCGTTGAGTTATCTGAAAACGCTCCCGGTCAACAAGTTGAAGATCGACCGCTCTTTCATCCGGGATATTCAGCAAAATGAATATGACAAGGCCATCGCCATGTCGGTGATTGCCCTGGGGCACAGCATGCAGATGGAAGTTATTGCGGAAGGGGTGGAGATTGAGGAGCAGGCTGAAATTCTTCGCGCATTGGGTTGCGATTCTGCCCAAGGTTATTTCTACAGCAAGCCGGTGCCGGCGGATGTTTTTGTGGAGTTGCTGAAAAAACAATAGGATTTCGGCCGCTGCAAAAGCTGGAAGCGCCGGGCTGGCCGTTCCCATAAGTCCAGCAAATTGCTGGACAAATGTCTTCTGTTCATGGTATTAATTTGCATACATATCGGAGTTGGGGTATGTGTCATCGCAGTCGAGTCAGGGAAACCGCGGCGAAGAGACGGGCTGTTCCCATCTAAAATGCATCTTGTTGGTAGGGTCGTTACCCCAAGCTGGGGCGGGAGTCGCCTCAGAACGTAGCGTATTTTTCTGCCGGGTTAAAAACAATAACTTTACGGGGCGGGCATTGCGCCTGATTGTTATGATGGACTCATCCAGTACGCGAAAGTTCAATGGTTTTCCTAGAAAGGCAGTCCTTTTTGCTGCCGCGGTTGCCGGCTTGTCGGCATCAATGGTCACGCAAGCGGGTATTGTGGGTAGCGCGCACGATTTCAGCGTGTTTGGCTGGTCAAACGGGGAGATCTGCACGGTCTGCCATACGCCGCACAACTCGCTAGCTACCGAAGCTGCGCCACTCTGGGGACATGAGCTTTCTACCGCAAGCTACCAGGTTTATCAAAGCGTGTATTCCGCTCCCAGGGATACGATTTACGCCCAGGGCGTGATTCATCCTCCTGGCCCTGAATCAATCGTGTGCCTGTCATGTCACGATGGCACTATTGCGCTGGATTCGTTTGGCGGCAATGTTGGAAGTTCATACATTTCCGGAACCAAGCTGATTGGCACCGATTTGAGAGACGACCATCCCATTGGCGTGGAGTGGAGTCACCAGGTGGTATGGGAAAATACCACGGCAAATTGCACGAAATGCCATATTGAGATTCCAATGCCTTTTGACAAAATGCCACTGCCGTTTTTCAAGAGCACCGGCGCGGCGCGCATAGAGTGTTCTACCTGCCATGATCCTCATAACGGTGATTCCAACGAAATGCTGTTGAGGAAAACCAATGCAGGCTCCAGTTTATGCCTGCATTGTCATGATCAGTAAATATGGTTGGCCCCCGTTCCCCATTTCGTTCGGCCTTGCCGGGTTATTAACCTGGCATCAATAGATATCATGTTCAGTCGTCGCCTGCTGGTTCGCGGCAAGGCGGAGCCACGCCGCTTTAG